>JAEIGA010014891.1_pt1 | contig 11839 bp, 12 predicted proteins | sample 9270691 | NCBI WGS metagenome assembly JAEIGA01 (sample SAMN17057246, study PRJNA624740) | gut metagenome | biome: biome; isolation source: fecal sample | host: Bos grunniens | place: China: Xizang | collected 2019
ATTAATGAATCTATAGTGAAATTACAAGAAATTACACAGCAAAATTTAGAGATATTAAAGGCTCTAAATGATTCTTTTTTTACCAAAAGAAATCACTTGTCTGTAGAGGTATCAGGTCAGCAATTTAAGATGCCATCTTTTATTTCTTTAGAAAATAAGATAAATGTACTAGCTGCTAATTTCGAGAATTTAATCCACGCTCCAGAAACAGGTGAAGCATATTTTAATATGGATGGCAATTCTCGATCTATTGAAGTAAGACCATATACACAAACCCCAAATAGTTTAGTGTTGGGTGGTAATATCAAGACTAATCCAATTACCAGTTTTAATTACGATCGTACTGATGTTTTTAAGGATTTTCTTACACCAACCCCATATATAAAAATAGCTACTACATCTTTGCCAAATGACATTACAAAGGTTGTGGTAAAAAAGGTTGTCCCATTGAATGCAGAACTTAAAAATTTATTCAATGAGCACCTAATTATACATCATGAAGAGGATAAGAATAAGGATGGAGTGATAGATCCTAATGCTACTGGTGATGCTCAAGAAATGTGGGATGAAGTATTGACATCCACTCAATATGCATACAAAGATTTGTCAAGAATTCTTAAATCATATATAGAGGATAGAGATTATGTTGAGTACGACACTATTATAGATCTACCAATAAGAAAAAACATTGGTAGTGGAGTTTATGTTATTGAGAAAATCGTAGAAGATATAGTCGATGATAATTTAGATAATTTCATAACATTGAAATTCCGTACAGATATGAATCAGTCAATTTATATGAATAAACTATATTATCGTTTATTCGATGAAATGATTGAGAAACCTTTGAGAGTTGGAGATGTTTTAACTACATTTGAAGGTAATGCAAAAATGCAAATCGTCGAAATCATGCCAAATACCAACTCGGTAAAAGTCAAGGTTTTATATGGGGAGTATCTAAATTTGGTAGAATCTCCTACAAATGTGCACGATCAGATCATTTCCTTAAATAAGTTAAAATTCTACTCGCCAATAGATTTTGATGAGGACAAGTACGTGAAGGTTCCGTTAGAGGAGGATGAATTTGTGTTCATATCTATTGCAGCACTTAACACACGCATGAATGTTCAATCTCCTTGGGGAACAGGATTGATGTTAAGAACATCTAACTTAACTTTGGAGAATAGTGGGCAGAATTTCAAAACTTATTATGAGACAAATGTTAAGAACATTGGAGATATATTGAATGAACTTACTATATTAAAATCTCATTCATTGACTAAACAAAATCCAAATGATTTCAATGCATTGATTCTGTCAAAACCTACCATCGATCCCGATAATTTAATAGTTACTCAGATAAATTCTCATCTTAACAATGCACCTACAATTCAGAATATTCGTGCATTGTATACACAGAAAAAACAAGTACAGGCATCATTAGCTCAAACTAATGAATCTATCAATGAAGTTAACCAACAGATAGAAAATGTACCTTCTGATGATAGAACAGGATTACGTGCTGGATACGAATCTCAGTTAAACGATTTGATGAAGACTAAAAATGACTTAAATGAGTCTTTTGAAAACTTAGTGCGTGAGATATCATTGGCAGTTAATGAAGCTGAGGTTCCTATTGAAAATGCCAAGTTTAGAATTCGAGGTTATTTCAATTATTTGGAATATTTGAAGGGGTTGGGATTATCGAAATATAATGATGCAGTAACATCTATTCGTGTACAGTATAGATATAAAAATTCAAATCACGAATATGGTAATGCTGTATCTATAAATAGTGATTTTATATTTTCTGATTGGATCGAGATGTCTTCTATCAAACGTGGAAAAATTACAAGATACGATAACAATCAGAAAACATATTCTTTCACAATTGAGGAGGAAAATGGTGGCAAAAACGAACCATCATTTAACCAAATAGATATTCCAATTACACAAGGAGAAACTGTTGATATTCGTTTACAGGTGTTGTTTGATTTTGGAGACCCATTTGCTCAGACAAAATCTCAATGGTCTGATGTAGTAAATGTTGAATTCCCTATGGAATTGACTAAAAATGTACAGATTTTGGATATCATTGAGGAAAACAATAATGACATTCGTAATAATCATGTACAAAATATATTAAAAAATGAGGGTATTATTCGACATATAGATGATCAGGTTATCAATGATAAAAATGAGATTTTTTACCATAATCCAAAACACATACCTTCAGGATTTTTGACAAATGAGAGACAGATTATTCCTTTGGAAGACAAGTTGAAAGAGATGCAAACCACTATTGATAGATTGATGGATGAAGTGGTTGGTGTAGCTGATAATGCTCTCCAAGTTTCAGTGAAGGTTGACAATACTGAAATTATTTTGGAGCAAGGTCAAATAACTTCTGTAACAGTTGAGCCATATCCTTCATTAAAGGTAAAAGCTTTAACTGGGGTTTCGGTAGCAGAAGCAGTTCCTCAAAATGAACCAATTCAACTCGTTATACCAAATAAATTGGTTGGAACTTATAATTTCAATGATGATAGAAAATCAGTATCAACTGTGTTGAACATAATGTTGAAAAATACATCAAATCACGACATTAAATTATATCCAATGTTCCCTGGTGACAAAGACACTAGACTTAATGATATTAAAAGGTCAAAATTTGATATTAAAGAATATTGTAATGGAATTAGCCAAGGTGTATATTGTGCGATTATAGGAAAGGAGGGTCAGGGTTTGGAATTGCAGAGAGCAAACCAGTTTATCAATTTTAGAATCAAAGATTTTTACACAGAACAACCATATTATGGAGACACTCCTGGAGATGGTATATTGTCTTGGAATTCTAATGATGTTATGTTCCCTGATACTGAACCAACTAACACAGTAGCATATTTATATCCGATTTTGAAATCACGATATGAATTATCTATTCCAAATACATCGTATAATTCGTTTATTACAATCAAGGCTAATCAATATATCAATATACCAATTGCATTGGAGTATTATACAGATAAGGAAACTAGCATCACAAAGTATATGTCATTTGATTTGAGAACCTCATTGTACAATGATCCGTTGACATTTACGTTTGCTGTGCCTATAAATCATAAAGATAATCCTATAGATAAGATTGTTATATCGAATATGACACAGTTAACTCAATCAAACGATTCACTCAGATTTACTCCAATAACAAAATTAAACTAAAATGATAGCTGAATCAACTAAAAATATAATTGAACAAATAAGAAAAGGAGAGCTCGATTGTAATAATCGAGAACTCTTCTTTTCTACTTTGATTAAAGGATTGATGTTGAAATTAGATGATGATATTTCTATCCGTAATCGACCAGTACCCCATGTAACTATACATACAGGTTCTGATGCATTGTATTTGGAAAGAAAAGGTTATAACCAATCCATTGAACCTCTTTCAATATCTAACGAAGATTATATTTATCAAATAGTTCCAAGATGTAATGTGAATTTGGGCGGAATAGAATTAGTCCCAGACCAATTAACTAATCCTTATTCTTTAGGTCAATTCCAATTGGAAGATGAAGACGGTATATATACATTAAAAGGGGAATTTAGGCGCATGCCAGTTAAATTGGGAGTAGAATTGAAATATATGACCGATTCGTATAGAGATATGTTGGAATTGATTCAACAAATCATTACCAAATTAACGTTTATAAGAACATTTAATGTAACCTATATGGGACAAGTTATTCCTTGTTCTTATAAGATCCCCGAATCGTTCTCTGGCGAACATTTAACTGAGATGGATGGGAAAACACAAGACGATAAGTTACATACCATGCAAATAAATTTGGAGGTAGAAACATGTTTCCCAGTATTCTCTCCGAAAACAGTTATGTCTATTGAACAGTGTATATCGAATATTGCACCGGTTGTTGTCACCCCATATTCAATTGCCTATGATATACGAATGGGTTATCCTATGGCAAATGTACCATCTTATATAGATATGAATGTAGTTCAGGAATTAGTGAAGGGAAATTTGTCAAACGATGAATTGAAATATTTAGATAAGGAAGATAGTAGAAAACACGGTATAACAATTAAATCTCACAATAGTTATGAAGTTGTCGAAAGCAATTTTAAGGCCGGGAACAATTCTTAGTGTTCTAGAAAACGGACAAATCACAGCATCTGCTCCAGGATTGTTCAGTTCAGAAGATGCTGATTTGTTGCCTCCTATTATGCCATGGTGGGAGTTATGTGGTACTCATACAAATGTTTATTCAGAACCTGTTGTTGGTGATGAGGTTTGGGTATTAAATGTAACAGATAACCCATTGCAATTGTACTGGTTTAGGAAAGATGATTCTTTGGAACATAATCAAAGTTTGATACAAGAGGGGAATTGTGAAATTTTATGCAATCGAGAATCCGGGTTAGGATACGCCACTATATATTTTTCAGATGGATCGGGTTGGGTAATACGTAATGATGAAAGTAAATTACAAATATACCCAGACGGACATATTGAAATGGGAATGAACTGGCCACATAGAACTATTAAAATTGATCCCGATGCGATTCACATTGGTTCCGGTGAAAAAGAACATCCAGCATGTTTTGGGGATATCACATCAGATATATTTACTGAGCTGTATGGAATGTTATCTACAGCAGCAGAAGCAGCTAAAACTACGCCATATACTATGGCAATAGGTAGTATTTTTGAAACAACTGCAGGAAAGATTAAATCAATGATTCCTGAAATCGTATCAACTCATGTTAAAATAGATTAAGTTATGGAATATAGAGAAAACGGTACACAATATGAAGGGTATGCTGAATGGGAAACAGTCTTAAATGCACCCTATGACTATAAAAGGAAAGGTCTATTACAACATATTATGTCGAAACGTATAGTGAATACTAAAAATGTAGTGTTGCAAAATACCTTGAAATACTTTGAACAATCCCTTATATTCGTGATGAAGTATATAGATAGACTTAAACACTTCAAAAATTATCATTGGAAAAACAGATAATGCAAACATTCAAAACATACATAGCACAAAACTTAATAGGACATTATTTACATTTCAAATGCGACTGTTTAATGAAAATTGATGTAGAAGGTAAGATAGTAGATTATGAAATGGTGAATAATGAAATAGTATTTATAATAGATGTGGGAGGTCGACTAATTAAACTTGGAGAGAACCATCCAAATCTTACTGTTAATGCTATGTAATCTTCGATTTAACGAGATCAAAAAATAAAGGTGAACAAATGTTCACCTTTTTTATTTCTTACATTAAATCCTCTCTTTTGTAAGATTTTTCTAATATGAATCTCTCATCCTCGACAAATCTTTTTTGACAGTGGTCGCCATATAAGAATTGGATTTTGGTATTTTTATCAAACTTCAAAAACGAAGGTAAATGATTTTCGTCATTGAATTCATCGAACACACTATCATTCGCTATAACAAATAATATGGGCCACGCTGGATTCAATGGTTTAATGTATAAGCAATCATCCACTAATTCGATATCAATGAGAGAATGCTTTCCAACTCCAGTAGAATACGTACCCTTAAATCTCCCCCTCAGCTCTTTATGAGAATAGTAAAATCCTCTATGATAAATCTCGTCCTCTTTACATAATACTTTATATGCAGCCGCGGGACAAATATATCTCAAACAATGTTGAATATCTTGTTCCTGTCGATCAATTAAATTTTGATCTATTCGCTGTATGTCAATATCTAATATGCTCATATTTATATATAACAAAAATGACCAAAAATTTAGTCCAATGTTATAAATTTAATGAATTCATCTTTTGGCCTGAGCTTGAGATTTGGACAGTTGTAGATATAGATTGGGATTTGACGATTGTAAGCAACTGCATATATCCTGTCATCAATAGTTGTATAATCTGTCTCTGCATTTGAAATGAAATTTATATAATCGGGCAAATACTCACCATCATAATTTCGTATAACAAATGGATATTCGTGATAATTGCTATCATAAAATAACATTAACGAATCCAAGTCAAGAATTGGAAAACAACACTTCACTATTTTCCTAGCAGCGGCTTTTATTCGATATCCCCCAATTTTCTGTTCTTCTGTTCCAGTATAAGCCACCACAAATGAAGAGCAACCATAAGGGGTTGGATCAGCATACCTTTGTTCTGAAAAACTTGACGACATATAATTATTCAGGAAATCTTCTATTTGGTCTCTACGTTTCTCTTTTAGAACATCGTCAACCATTTCTTCCAGGTTAGTATCTAATACACTCATATCCTTGATTTTCTATACTGTTGATAATTGCTATTTTCAAAGTCAATATATCCTCCACAGTTATAAAATGTTCCGTGAAAGGAATTTGCAAAATCCATTCATCCGATATTTGACGAACTACTGTGGCTAGAAATTCATATGTATATTTTGAATTTCCTCCCATTTTTATAGTAATAGATTTTCTCCATGTGGCTAAGGATACCCGAACCCAACCATCACGAATCAAATTCACCTCGGTTATTTTTACATCAGTTTCTGTATCTAACAAACTCATATCACATTTTCAATGATTCGAAATAGTCAATATATTCATACTCCCCATCTATTGAACGATAAGGATTTACAAACTTGAATCTGCTATCCATTAAAACGCAATGATTATTTGTTCTCATACTCGGATAAATCAGTGTTTCTGGAGGAAAGTATATATCCTCAGGAATTGGATTTTCGACAATTAAAAAAATAGGTTTTGTCAGATCTTTCGGGGTGATAACCCATCTTCCCACTTCTTCATCCCAAATCACATCCACAAAAGAAAATGCGATTCCATCTATATAATGAACTTTGCTTTTATTATCACACGCCCAAATAGAGCGGTTAGTTCGAAAATTCGATTTGTTCTCTACATAGTTTTCGTAATCTGGTATAATTACTCTTTTTTTGCACAATACAGCAAAATTTTCATAAGACAGAGAATGAGCCAACCACATCATAACTCTATCACGAGTTTTACACTTTAATAAAGCATCAGTCTTTGCAATATCTGTATCTAATATGCTCATGAGAAATATGGCGATCCTTTAAGTTTATCAGGCTTCAAATCGAGCCAGGTTGTCATTCTAAGGTTTTTCATTATTGGAGATGTGAGAGTATCTGGCTTGATAAATAATACAACAGAATCATCATCAGATATCTTATTCAAAACTTCTTCAGTAATGTCTAACGCGAATGGATTAAATGACAGAACTGTTATCATTTCCAGTGGTAGGTATTCAATTTCATGTTCAATTAACCAATCCATTTCCTTTCCTGAATAACGATAAAGTTTAGTTCTCAACACTAATGGATTTGTCATTGAATAATAAGCATCTGGATCTGCCCAGTGCTTCAATATAGACAATCTTTTCTCCCAACTTTCAAGAAAATCTTCATCACAATCTAATATGCTCATATTTTAATATATAAAAAGCCCCAGATGAATTTATCTGAGGCTTATCAATACTTAACCTTAATTACTTTCTCTGTTTATCGCCTTGCCACTGACCATCATATAGGTCTTCATTAGCAACCTCGTAAGTCTCGTTCACAATCATCTGTGCAACACGAGCACCAACCTCAATCTCAATAGGGAGTTCTACTTTGAGAAATGCACCCATCGTCTTGGTCTTGAATCCTCCATCAAACTGACCAGATCTTACCTCGGCACCACAACGAACCAATGATGAACGTGTTTTGAATACCATAGCAGCATTGGCTGGGATATTACATCCTTCAAGGAACTCAATTTCGTAATAACCAGGTTTCAGCCTCCATATATTTGTATTAAGTTCACATGGAACACTCTCACACATAGGAGTAACTGTCTTACCCTTGGCTGGTACGAAACCGTAATCCAAACAGTTCTCACCTACGGTTGATATCTTCGCAATACGTACATCAACACCCTGCTGCTGAATACCATCTTCACAAGCACCTGTTACAATGCCGCGCTCTACAATTTGTTTACCGGTTAGTTGCATAGTTTTACAATTTTCTAAATTTGTTATTGATCAATTTGTATATCTCTTTCTTACCTTTGAAATTTTTCATCGGGATGCTAATAGTTACCGCGTATTTTGTACCAGGTCCTTTATCTTTTCCGGATGCATTACTCCACACCTCAACTTCACCAACTGTTAGGAGTTCGCAATTTCCAAGGTGAACAGATTTCGTAATACTAAATCCCTTTTTAAGTTTTTCGGCATAGCTATTCACCATCGCTTCAAACTCAGGTGTATTCACAGCTTCCCAACAAATCTTCTTGATTTCTGATGACTCATATATTCCAACATATACATATGATGGATTGATTGATTCCTTATCTGATGTGCCACGATAACCATATATATGTTTGCTGGCCTCAGTAATCAATCCCCAACCATATTTACCATCAGCTTTACCAGTAGCAAGTACGTTGTTATATACTTCAACTAACAGTTTAGGATTGTTCCTTGAATAGAATGTGCCAGATTTCTCCTGGAATGGCTCCCCATCAACCATACAATCAATGTCATCGCACTGAGTTGCTTTATCTGTACAAGCAACTCGTGTCATTCCAAATTGGTTATAGAATGGGATGAGAATCTTATTAACTGTGAGTGCCTCAACTCCACGATCTTGGGGGTAATTTGCTTGGGGCATTCCATTTAATGTTTCATTTAATGTTTTCATCATTGCTGAATTTTATGTGTTACTAACTAATATATTAAAAAAGTCCCATTTGTATAGAGCCATCCGATTTTAATGTACCAATTCCAATAGCTTCCATAATTCTATTGAATGGATCAAGAACAGTTCTCGTGAACATATCTTCTCTTGAAACAGGTGCATATTGATCGGCCCATTTTGGATAATTGCGAGATTGGAATGCAAAATATTCTGGTTCCTGCTTTTTCTTATGCTTCTTACCACCAGGATAATAACAGTACCACTTGACTTTGCCTCCATATAGTGGATCTCCAGGTAAATTATTTACGTTTCGAATCCAATTATAGTTTCCTAATGCACGAACATTATAAGGTGTTTTTGGTGCAACTTTTAAGCAAATAGGATCTGTGTCACTGATAATGTATTTTGTGTAATTTTGAACACCAACATTTCCACATATATCTTCCAATTCTGCTTTGAAGAAAATGGATTTCTCTTCCATCATTTTGATATTCAATCGCTGAAGAATGAAGCTATCTGTTTGATCCTCAAGTAGATAACGGACTAATCTTTTTAGACCTTCACGTGCTGCTTTTGGATAAGATGATTTAACCATTTCCAATCCCTTAATCTTCATAGGGAGATTACCTATGTCATAAGTTTTACCATCCTTCCAAAGGAGGATTTGAGCATATCTCTTTTTAACATCCAACCAAGCGCCTGACAAAGCTACAGTCTCCAACTCAAAATTCTGAACTGAATCTACATGTCTTGATGCATAATACTGCTTCATAAACTCTCTATTATGATCATCAAGATAACCAGTATTCAATCCTACAATGAACTTTGTCTTGTCTTCCATCGACATAGTTTCAGATCCCTCCAAAGAATCTAACAATCCCTTATAAGATATATATAATGAATCGGTATCACCATATACGATTTTCACAAAATCTCCAGTTTCTTTAAGAATCGATTTCGCCTTATTCACATCAACTTTGATACCTAAAGATTTATGAAGATCTTTCAGGTCAATCCAATTCTCTCGAAGATACTCTGGAATATGATTCTCCATTGTATGGATAATATTTCGAGCCTCTCCTGTAATATCATTTGCCAATGCCATATTGAACCAGAAGAACGCAACGTGTGATGATCCACCGTACATTGAGTTGCCCAACAACTTCATCGCCTGCTCAAATGATGTATTATACTCGATTTCTTTTTGGAGATCTGCCTTAAATTTATTTATCAACCCTTCATCCATAAGATTGCACAAATCCATTGGACAATGAACATTGTATCCTATGTTTTTCATTGCATTGACCAAATTTTCAGCATAAGGTACATTATTTATAGCCTTGTCTGCTATAATATGGTCAACATCGGTCATCACCACTGCTTCAAGCTGCTTGGCAAGATACTTACCTGTATTACGGTTTGCCTTTAATGTAGCCTGAATATCCTTAAACGAATAAGTCTTATCGTTCTTATATACCGAACCATTGACTGATACGAAGTATTTTGGGTTACGTCTATACTTATCCAATTCGTCTTCCAAGAGATAATAGGATACAAATTCTCCCAATTGTGGTTTAGCCAACGTGCCTTTATTTTTATATACTGCACCACCAACCACAATGTAATTTGCCTTATCTTCCTTAAAAGGAATCAATGCTTTCTCGTCATAGAATGTGCCCACCAAATTCTCAATACTCAAATTGCAAGTAATGATTGATGAAGGATATAGAGATGCAAAGTCGTTACAACATACTAAGTCGTGCTTACCTGGTGTGGGAGTACGAACATATGCACCAATCAATGTTCCTCTTTCTACATCCTCTTGTTTCTTTGGGATGACCTTGACACCATGATCGTAAAAATAATTAAAAAATAAAGCATTAGTGAGAGCAATTTTTGAAAAACAAGCACCAATCTTCTCTTTACAATACAGGGCCTGCGTATAAATATTCTGCAAAGTCTTAAATCTCTTGTCAATCAACTGAACCAATATAGAGTCAATCGCATTGTAGAAAACGTATGTAGAATAATCTGTTTCAAACAATTTCTGCAGATCTCCATCATACTTAATCTTATTCATTCCTATCGACTCCGATGCTATATAATCCAGAGACAATGATTCCTTTATAGGCATTACTACCATATCGAAATTACCTACAACATCCATCATATCGAGGATGAGTGTGTGATTCGGTATATTTAATGTAATCTCGTTACCCCTCATATCAGCATATCGTTTTTGAGTCATAGTGCGATTCATCGAACTACTACTCAATGAAATGTCTGAGTAATAACCTCTAACTCTATTCTGAATATACTGCCAGTCGAACATGATTGAATTCCAACCGGCCAGTACAGGCACCTTAGCAACAATTTGCTCCAAGAAATACTTCAACATATCATGCTCATTATTGAACTTGATATATTTAATATAGGGCATCTGAATGTTCAATCCTGTGAAAAAATTCGAACTATTCAAATATTTTTCAAATCTCTCCTGCAAATTCTCTACACCATTTTCTCCTAAATCCTTGGTACCCAACACTATAACATTACATTCTGGTGATGCAATAGATATAGTTGTAATTGGAAACTTAGCTTCTGATGGCTCTGGAAATTCGTCTGAGATTTCAGTCTCGATATCAAACGTATACAATCTTGGAACCGTTTTACCTTGGAGAAGTTTCTTATACTTTTCATTCATCTCCTCCATATATGTTCTGATATCAAATGCGTGGGGATTATCCACCCATTTCACATCACATCGAGAACCATCCCAGTTTAGATAAGATCCAGTTGGAGTGGAGAAATAAGATTTGAATTTATTTACATTGAAATTCAGAATCTTCTTACCACCGGATTCGTTAATGTATGTAACACTAAGTGTTCTTTTCGAATAATTAAATGCGTAATCTAATATCATGAGTTTCTCAGTTTAACTATAAAAATATATTGAAAATTCAAATGTTGTTTATACAGGAACTTTGATTTATACCTTATTATATATTTAATGAATTAGATTATGCACGCGAATTTGAATCTCAAATCAGGAAATAGATTTTTTACATATGTTGCTGAATATGAGCCCAATCGATGGATAGC
>JAEIGA010014892.1_pt1 | contig 11839 bp, 9 predicted proteins | sample 9270691 | NCBI WGS metagenome assembly JAEIGA01 (sample SAMN17057246, study PRJNA624740) | gut metagenome | biome: biome; isolation source: fecal sample | host: Bos grunniens | place: China: Xizang | collected 2019
AATACGTATCGAACGACGCGAAGCCACCTACATCATCCCAACCGAAATCGCCTGGCACGACGCCGAGCGCGATGTCGCCCGTGCCGTCGGCGGCCGCGCGGGATATCCCCTCCATGACGGCATAGTCAAACGAAATTCTCTCGAGTTTTCTGTATATCGCGGGGAGTGAAACCTTTCCGGAGCGGGGCGAGGCGAGGGGCGTGAGCGCTGGCGCGTGAGAGGCGAACGCCTTGCGGAAAACGCTCGCGCGCGCAAAGAACATGCCGGCGTTCCAGAGATAACCGCCCTTGAGATATTTCTTCGCCGTTTTCAAATCCGGCTTTTCCACAAACCGACCCTTCACGGCATCGACATAACCGAATCCCGTCGCCGGATATGTCGGTTTTATTCCGATCGTCACAATCGCGTTTTTCTTCCGCGCAAGCTGAACGGCGCGCTTCACAGCGGCTCGGAATTTAGCCGGCTTTGAAACCATGTGATCGCTCGGGAAAAATCCGACGACCGGATCTGAATTCTTTCCGGCGAACGACACGCCGAGAGCAACGGCCGCGCCAGTATCTCTCCGACACGGTTCACCGACTATATTCGCGGCGGGAATCTCCGGAAGCTCCTTTACCGTCGCGGCGACAAGAGACTTTCCTGTGACGACATAAACATTATTGCTCCCTACAAGACCGCCGAGACGGGAAACGCTCTGACGGATAAGACTCTGGCCGCCGAAGACGCGCAGGAACTGTTTCGGCTTTTCGGGGGTCGACAGGGGCCAAAATCTTTCGCCGCTTCCGCCCGCCAGTATTACAGCATAAAAACCACTCATTCTCAGTCTACCTCAATCAGTCGAATTTCAACGCCTTTTTCCAGCCAGATTTCAGTTCCGGCCACTCTTCTACCAACGCGAAATCGTCGGCGACGAAAATCTTGAACCCTTTAGGCGCGGAAACGAGTTTACGGCCGGGTTTGGCTTCCGGGAAAACGATCAGAAGCGGGAGATCGCCCTTCTTTGAAGCGGCTGCCGGTCCGTCACCTTCAAGCGATATCGCACGGCGGGGATTACCGTAAAAAACCGTACCGTCGAAATCCCACACCAGCCCGGCTCTATCTCGCGGCAGCATCTCCGCTTTCGCTCTAAGCTTCTTTATAAGAAGCTGATTGGCCGCATACCAGCTCTCGTTGAGAGGATATTTATAACCTCCGAAATAGCGCCATGTATTCCAGCCGATTTCACCATACCAGGTCGTCTTTATGTAGCCCACGAACTGATTGACCCTGCCGAAACCGAGAGCCGTCATTATCATGTCGTCACCCGGCTTGTGATTGGCGATAAGGCAGTTTCCGGCCGCAATCCATACCTTCTCCTTTTGCGGTTCCGCCAATGGCGTGACGGACGCTCCGTCTATTTTTTTTACTTTTGCCTGTCCCGTGGAATAATCGATCATCTGCAGATTTTTAACCGCGCCAAATCTGCCGTTGTATGCGACGATGTTGCCGCGCGAAAACGGCATTTCGAGATTGCGTTCGCTCGCATGAGAACTCGTGACCAGAAGTTCCGGATCGGTCTTTTTCCACATTTCCACAAAAACATGGGAAGTATCTCCGTCTGTCTTGTTTTTAACGATTCTTCCGGACGGATCTTTTGTCCACCACTCTCCCGGAGGATTCGCGTCGGATATTACGGTAACCGGCCCTTTTACGAGATCCTTGCCTACGCCGGTCGTTGCAAGAATCGAAGAAATCTTCCGCGGTTCTTGAGATGTGGCGACGCGCATCGCGTCCTTCGCCGTGGGTCCTGTAACGATACCCCATATCGCATCCTCGTACGGATCCGAGTCGATCTGGCATATCATTCTCTTGAGACGTTTGATCGTCTTATCGTTCAACTCTTCGGGGCGTACGACGAAAGCGACATAACGCGGCTTATGCTTGCGCAGAGCCTCGAACGTCTCAAGCGAATCGACGGAATCCTTTACCGTGCAGGAAACGGTGTCGCGGGGAGACTCGCGAACCATCGCGTCCGCGACCTCCTTCCAGTTGCCTGACTCCTCGTTCGGAACAGATGAAAGCGACGCGACGACAAGCATCGTGGAGAAAAAATTGAAACGGCCGGAATTGTTCATAATCAAATACCTTCCTCTCGGTGGTCATTCGCTTTTCGGCAACGCGACTCTGTTGCCCGGGAAAAACCTGAGCCGCCCCTTAAGTCTCAGCGACATCGTAAGAGAATTTATCTTGGCGGCTCCAAAACCCGTCTTCGCCGACAATACGTCTATCGATACAGGTTCTTCGCCGACATTGCGCATAACGATGGATTCATCCACATTGAACGGCACTTCGGCAAAAAGCCGACCGCTCTTTACGGACTCCGTTTCCGTGACTCCGGCTGATTCGGCGGACTCTTCGTTTTTAAGGGCGCTGCGTCCGAAGAAATCGCCCATTTCCTCTTCGACATCTCGGGCGTTGCGTACGAGCCTCGCACCGTCGCGGATAAGTTTAAGGCACCCTGCCGAAGCGCGGCTGTCGACACGTCCCGGAAGCGCCATAACCGTCCGCCCTAGTTCAGCCGCGAGCGACGTCGTGATTAGAGTTCCGCTCCTTACGGGCGCTTCAACAGCGATCACACCTTTGGCGAGAGCGGCGACCACCCTGTTTCTCTGCGGAAATGTATGTTCATCTGCGGAACGTCCAAAAGGGAATTCGCTGACGACAGCACCGCCTTTCGCAATCATCTCACGCGCAAGTTCGCGGTTTTCTTCGGGATAAAACATATCAAGCGCCGAACCGAGGACGCCAACCGTCACGCCGGACGCGTCAAGCGCGCCGTGATGGGAGGCGGCATCTATACCAAGAGCGAGGCCGGAAATCACGGTCCATCCGTTCGAGGCGAGAGCGAAAGAGATTTTAGATGCCTCATTGCGGCCGTATTCCGTAGATCTCCGCGTACCCACCATTGCAATTGCAGGGCGGGAAAGAGCCTTGACATCACCTTTGACATAAAGAGCGAGCGGATGAGCGCGCATATCCCTCAAAGCAGCCGGATAATCATCATCGGCGGGCGTTAAGATCTCAACCTTGTATTTTGAAGCGAGTTTCAGCTCCCGCATCCAGTCTATTCCACCGGGATTGCGCCCGACTTTATGAGGATAATTCTCCCAGGCTGCGGCGACCGATCCGAACTTGGCGACAAGCCCCGCTAGCTTTACAGAACCGACTCCTTCAGTCAGATTGAACGCTATATAAGCTTCTTTTTCGGTCATCTAAAATTTCCTATTGCAATCCAAGTAAAATTTTTGATATACTATCCGCCAGTTGATTAAGGCCCCATCGTCTATCGGCTAGGACACAAGCTTTTCATGCTTGGTAGAGGAGTTCGACTCTCCTTGGGGCTGCCATTAAAAAAGAGGCTTTCGCCTCTTTTTTTGTTTTTATCATCACTGACGACTCTTGATTTGCTGAGCGACGTTGAGCATCCTCTCGGAGAGATCGGCGAAGCCTACGTCTGTAGAATATACGTCCTTGTAGTACTGATAGGCCTTCTCAAGGTCGCCCGCGTTTTCAGCGCAAAGACCGAGCTGATAGACGACGTTCTTCTTCAGGTCGTCCATCGTCGGTATCGCGTCGCGCGCGGTCTCGAGCTGCATAACCGCCATATCGGACTGGCCCTTCATCATAAAGCACATCGCCAGATAATAAAGCGCCCAGAGACGATCCTTTGGACTGCGCTGCGCGAGCTGAAGATGCTCGAGAGCCTCGTCGTAATATTCGTTCTGATAATAAAGAACGCCGAGTTCATAGCGAAGATGAAGATCGTTGGGATAGCGCTCCACGCGTGAAGCGAGATCGTCAAACACGAACTGGTTCTTCTCGTTCATCAGTTCAACAACCGCGTTCTCGTCGCCGGCGGCGCGATACTGCTCAATAAGCTGATCATAATAAAGAACCTGCGTCTGCGAAAGCATGCGGTCAAGTTCCGGATCCATGGAGCCGGAAACCTCAAGCGCCTCCTGGAGACATTGAATCGCCTCTTCAAAACGCTTGCTCTGAATGTAAAGTCGGGCGAGAGCGCGGCGGAAGTTCATATTCTTCGGCTCGTTCGCAATCTGGGCGATCTTCTCGGCGATAAGCGCCTCGGCGTCATCGCCGGTAACGACGGCCTTGTTGGCCTGATCAAGCTTCTTAGCCTGTTCTTTGTTCGCGATCAGATTTTGGAATCCGCCCTTCTTTCCAGCCGTTTCAACCCACCCGGAATTCATCGTCGCCTGAGCTTCGCAGTTTTTGAGAAGCTGCATTACCTGCTGATCGCCGGGCTTGATTTCAGAAAGCTTTCTGTAGGCGTCACGGGCCTTGACCCAGTTCTTGGACATCTGGTAATAAGTCGCCACGCGCATAAGAAGCTCAGGATCCTTGTTCCCGCCCTCATAGGCGGCCTCGACGGAAATGGCGGCATGATCGGGCTTCCCGGCGGCTTCGGCGGCCTTGACGGCGGCTTCGATATTGTCGCCGTCAAGAGGATTCTTGCAAAGAAGCTTCTCGGCCTCAGCCATAGCCTTAACACCGTCTCCCTTCTTCACAAGAGCCATTATTTTCTGTCGATCCATCAGATAACCGAGTTTAGCTCCGAAACCGGTCTTACCGTTTGCGCGGAAATTGAGGACCTGGGCCGTGCGCAAAAGCCTACGGGCTTCCAAAACATCAGGAGCCGCTTCGACAGCCTCCATAAGCATATCAACCGCGAGCTCATACCTGCGCGATTCAAGCGCCTGACGCCCGCGATTCATGAAATTCTGAGCCTTCTGAGCTAAATCTACCGCCATAAAAACCTCTTTGTTTTTTTATTTCAGGGAGTAACCGCAAGCCTGTCGTCGGAAGACCCTTCACAGATTCCGTTGGTCTTGTACGTTTTAAGCATAAAATGGGTCGCGGTCGAAACGACGCCATCAATGGTCGAAAGGTCCTGCGCGACGAAAGATGCAACATCCTGAAGACTGTCACCCTTCACGAAAACAAGCAGATCATAACCGCCCGACATCAAAAAACACGCGTCCACCTGCTCAAACTGAGAAACCCTCTGAGCGATCTTTCCAAAACCGCACTCGCGCTGAGGGGTTATCTTAAGCTCAATTACTGCACGAACATCATTCATAATACCTCCTTATTTCCATTCTAAATCAAGCACATCATCGACGATCTGGCGCGCGATATCTTCAGCTATGCGCCCGGAGGCGTTGCGCTGCAATGTAAGGACGTCATAATCGCCGTAAAACGTAGTACGCCCGACATACTTCCGATCCAAAAGAATCTCCGAATGTTTTTTATCAATGACGGTGACATGCGCTTCAGCGGTAAAACGGCTCTCCCTGCGACGATTGGAATAATCGCGGGAAGAGGAATTTACCCTCGCAAGACTCGAGGAACCTATGACGCCCTGAATCTCAAGAGCGCAGTCGTCTGCGCCAGAAATCTTAAACGTTCCTTCGTGCTGAAACTCGCGAAGCAGCTGACGGGCAACAACATTGCCGAGTTCCGTCACATCGCTTTCGTTACGGAAAACAGGAACGAAAACGGAACGCCGATCTTCCGGGATTGAGCTTTTCCACCTATACGACGCACATCCGGCCGACGAAGCAAGTACCATCGAGGCCAGTAAGATTTTAAAAAAATTCATTTAAACTCCTTGATGTCATTCATAGATTTAAGTTCTGCGATACGTTCACGCACGGCCGGAGCGAACGAACTCGCGGGATACTCCTTCAAAAACCTTTCATAGGCATTTACGGCTCCGCGACGTTTGCGGGTTCGCGAATCGTAAAACTTCGCGGCCTCGTAGGCCTCCTTCTCGACGATCGAGTACGCCTCGTTGCGCCATTTCATGAACTTATCGCGCATATCGCCGTCGTCGGTCTGTCTAATGGCCATATCCAAAAACGATACCGTATTCAAGCCTCTGTCACGGTTGTAGGAATGCCTCCGGAAAAGAGTCATCCTCGATTCGGCCTCTTTATCAAGAGCTCTTTTAGCCTGAGAAGAAGCCGAATAGCGATTCCTGAGCATCCGGCACACTTCAATAGCCTCGTTGTATTCTTCGTCCTTTATGCGAAGTTCGACAATCGCGTAAAGAGCCTCCGGAGCGAAGGATGCGCCCGGCGCGGACATTACAACAGTTTCAAACGCACGTCGGACGTCGGTTGTATTGTCAAATCGTTTAAATAAAATCCTCTTGCCTTTTTCGCGCATTTTACAGGCTGTCTCATACATTTTAGAGACGACCCTGTCGTAATCGCAGTTGGAAGAGTAGAAATTGATAATGTATTTATACTCTTCAAGCGCGGCAATAGGGTCCTCTTTTTTGTTTAAATAAAGATCAGCAAGTTCTTCCTGGGCGATCACCGCTTCAGCGGAATACGGAAATTCGGCAACAAGCGCTTCATATGCGATAACGGCATCATCGTAGGATTTAGCGGTCGCATTTACGCGTGCCAGCAAAAGTTGCTCTTTGGCATTCTTAAATTTCGCCTTTCGCCACCAGAACATACTTGGAGTCTTGCGCTCCTGAGGCAATATGTTCGCATCGTTGTCAAAACCGGGATATGCATCGGTAGCATAAAAAGTACCAGGTCCTGGCGTCACGGCATACAACGCCACGCTCGCTGCGGAAAGAGCGAATAATATCAACAATCTTTTTAACTTCATACCGATATTATATCATACACCGCCGTAACTTTCCATCCAGACTTTTAAAAATGAGGAGCCGCAGGTTTAACCCCCGCGGCTCCGGTATGAGACTGCGTCTTGCGCTCTGTAAGACAAAACAAGATCAGTCCACCTCAACACCAATCATACGCAGAACCCTATCGAGTTCATCATTATCAAAGAAGTCAATTTCAAGAAGACCCTTGACATGCTTTCCGTTGGCATGCGTCACACCGCTGGTAAGCCTGACGGCGCAGCCAAGATGTTTCTTAAGCTTATCAACCAGCGCTCTGACATATCCATCGGGAAGATCAGGCGTACCGCGCTGCTTTTCAACAACCGGCGCGTGCAGACCCTGAACGCGTTTTTCAAGAGCTCTTACCGTAAGCTGGTTGTTCACGCAGTCGCGCGCAAGCAGCACGCGTTCCTTCTCGTCGTCAACGGAAAGCAGAACCTTCGCATGACCGACGGAGAGGAGCTTTTTCTGAAGAAGCTCTTTGACCTCCTCGGGCAATTCAAGAAGACGAACAGCGTTAGCCACCGTCGCACGGGCCTTGCCGACGCGTTCGGCAACCTCCTGCTGAGTAAGCGAAAAAGTATCCTGAAGAGTCTTGTAGCTGTCCGCCTCTTCAATCGGATTGAGATCCTCACGGTTGATGTTCTCGGTCGTGGTCATTGCCGCCGCCGTAAGATCATCGGCCTCGATGAGTGTTACGCGAATCTTCTTCCAGCCGATCAAGAGCGCGGCTCTTAAACGACGTTCACCGGAAATAAGTTCGTATTTGCCGCTTGAATTCTTACGAACGGTCGGAGGATGCACCAAACCGCTGTTTTTAAGAGACTCCGCCAACTCGGACAGTTCCTCGTCCTTGAAATCGCGGCGTGGCTGATACGGACTGCGCTCGATATCAAGGATGGGCAACTCAACCGGCTTGTTCAATTTTTCATCAGCCGCCGGAGAAGCCGCGACAGGAGCCGGCAACTTCGACAACGATGTGCCGGAAGCGGTTTTCGAAGGAATCAAAGAATCAAGGCCTCTGCCGAGGCCGTGTTTCTTTTCAACGCGTACGGGGGCCTTTTGGGTCCCCGTAGCCTTTTTCAAGAATGGATTTTTAATGGCCATCTCTTATCAGAAATATCCGTTCACGAAAGGAAGGAACTTGATCTTATTCTGAAGAATGATGTTTACGAGACCGATCTGGAAACCCGCAGGACAATCTTCGGTATAGTTAATAAGACCGACCTGAGCGCCGTTGAGTTCCTTGGTCATGTTAAATACAACAGCGAGCTGCAAGCCGTGAGCTTCTTCGGCGAGATTGGCGATACCGGCGATATTGCAGCCATGGCTCTTAACCTTGGCGATATTCGCAAGACCGGAGATCTGAACGCCGCAAACCTTCTGCTGGAAAGAGCCAAGGACATTGGCGTCAAATCCGACGAGGTTCTCTCTGAAACCGATAAGGCCGATTTCCGCGCCCCAAACGCTCTTTTCGGTGTAGTTGAGACCGCAGGTCGCACGAAGACCGTAAATATCTGAGAATGAAACGTTGGCCAAACCGCCGACAACAAGACCGATGGTGTCATCACGGGTCAACGTGGCCAAACCGCCAAAATCAAGACCGTACATCTTGGGCGCATCGGAATAGAAAAGATTAAAATCAAGACCGAAAACGTCCCAGCGGTTGATACCCCACGGCAACTGAACAGGCGTTGCGATACCGACGGCTACGGGAGTAAAGCCAACAACGGAAGATTCAACCTCTTCCTCGATTTCTTCCTGTGCGAAAGCGGGACAAACAGCGGAAATCGCAAGTGAAGCGACGCCGATCTTAAGTATTTTGTTCATTAATTTCTCCTTATGTTTCAAATTTGCCTTTGTTGCTGATATTGTACATTTTTTATATCGGAAAAGTCAAGGGCATAATATTCCGAAACCAGGATTTTCGGCAAATTTACGGTGCCGAAGACGGACGAACGCGGCGAGTGGCGACGGCAGTAAAAGGATCTTCCGGCCAATAATGCTTAGGATAGCGCCCGCGCATATCCTTTCGCACCAACGGATAGCCCTCTTTCCAGAAAAACGCCAGATCCTTCGTTATCTGTATCGGCCTTTGCGCCGGTGAAAGAAGCGTCATCACCACGCTTACCTTGCCGTTCATCACCTTGGGTGTTTCAAGAAGTCCAAAACACTCCTGAAGCCGAACCTCGACAGTCGGCTCGTCGCCTTCATAATGAACCAGCATGTGGCTACCGCTCGGAACTTCAATGCGCTGCGGAGCGAGACGGTCCAGTTCGCGTCTGTCGTGTCCCGATTCAAAGAGAATGAAATCGATCACAGCGAAAAGATCTACCTTCTCCAGATCTTTCCACTTTGAAACATTGCCGACGAAACCTTCCAGACTCCTAAGCATGGTCTCGTCCGTAAGTTCCGGCCAGGTCGGATCGCTTTCGCGAATATGCCGGAAAACAAAATTGACGCGCTCTTTGAGCTGAAGCGATTCTTTAGTCCAGCACGGCATATTCTCGACGCCTTTAAATCGAATTCCGCCGATGACCGCGCGAACCGCCTCGTCGCTTCCATATCGTTTTAACGGCTTTTCATTGAGCACCACTGCGCCCAGCGTTCGCCGCGACGCGGCCTTGACGGAATCGGTGCGGCGGTCCCATTCACAAACATCTTTTTCCTCTATGGAATCGGCGAACATCTCTTCAACTTCATCTCGGGTGACGGGAGAGGCCAGAAATATTTTTGCGTTTCCCGATCGGTCGTCGAGTTCACAACAGACAAGAAACTCCGCTTTCGCCAGCGGATCGGAACTGTCTAAAGTCGCGCCGCGCCCGGAAACCATGACGAAACTGCCGTTGCCGCGGTTTTTGGCAACCCTGTCCGGATAGGCGAGCGCGAGCGCAGCACCCTCGCTCATCGGCTGCTGCGTTGGTGAAGAGCCAGAAACGAATCGCTCGAATCTTTTGGAAAGCTGCATCGCCCGTCTCGCAAAAGGCTTGTTGGGAAGTTCTCTTATTTCGTCGAAGATTTTTCTTATGTCGGTTTCGCGCGTCTTTACGCCTTCTTCGATGATTGCGGCCAAAAGCGCGACGTCCTCCGAACGGGAACCGAGCAGCATATTCGCAAGGCGCGGATGCATCGGCATTCTAGACATCTTTTCGCCTTTAGCGGTAAGACGGCCGGAACCGTCAAGCGCACCCAACAGCGTCAAAAGACCTGTCGACTTATCCCACGCGCTCGCGGCGGGCGGCGTCAGCCAGGGCAGATCTTCACGCGATATGGCACCCCACGCGACGCTGGTGAGAACGAGCGAGCACAGATCGGCATCTAGAATCTCCGGCGTCATTTTTGCGGGACGCGCGGCATCGGAGAGCTCATCCCAAAGACGGTAGCATATACCGGCCTGAACGCGGCCCGCGCGACCTCTGCGCTGTTCGGCGCGATCGCGCGAAAGAGGGAGCGTGACAAGTTCCGTCATACCCGTAACCGGCGAAAACCTCGGAACACGCATGAGACCAGAATCGATAACGCAGACGATTCCCGGTATAGTGAGAGACGTTTCGGCGATCGATGTCGCGAGAATCACCTTGCGGCGGCGGCACGGCTCAAAAACCTTGTCTTGCTCTTCCTTCGGAAGACTGCCGTACAGAGGCAGAATCTCAAAATCGGCAAAATGATCCAGCGACTCCGCGACACGGCGGATTTCGCCCTCGCCGGGAAGAAACACAAGAATATCGCCGTCTGTCTCCTTTATCGCTCGCGACACGGCGCCCGGAACGGACATCTCGCCGAGATAACGCGTTTCGACAGGGAACATCCGCCCTTCGGCATGAACAACCTCGGCATCGCCGAGATGATTCGAAACCTCATCAGCGTCCAACGTCGCAGACATCACCATAAGTCTCAAGTCTGGCCGAAGCGCGCGGCGAACTTCCAGAGCGAGCGCGAAACTCAAATCGCACGCCAGAGAACGTTCGTGAAATTCATCGAAAATGACAAGCCCCACATCAGCAAGTTCAGGATCCGAGACAAGGCGCTGCGTTAAAAGACCTTCCGTCAAAATCTCGAGACGTGTCGACGAAGAGATTTTACGCTCCAGTCTGACCTGATAACCGACAATCCCGCCGACCGACGTGCCGAGTTTGGATGCGATGTATGAAGCCGATGACCGGGCCGCGAGCCTGCGCGGCTCAAGCATGATGATCTTTTTACCTTCCAGCCAAGGTTCGTTCAAAAGCGCTGAAGGAACACAAGTCGTCTTGCCGCTTCCGGGCGGAGCCGTCAAAACAAGAGACCTGTTGGATCTGAGAGCGCTTCTTATTTCATGCAATTTCTCTTCTACGGGAAAATTCAATTTATGCTACCTTATCCTACAAATACCTTCATCGCCTTTATCGCATCTTCTTTCATCGCGTCGGTTGCAGCGCCAGCGAGAATATGGAAAAAAGTAACGTCTTCTTTAAGTTTCTCTTCAACCGCGTTCTTACCGGCGCGAGCCATATAAGAATAGTAATTTATCTTTCTAACGCCGCAAGTAATCGCCTTTTTATAATCCTCGGGAGAAACGCCGCTGCCGCCGTGCATAACGAGCGGAATGCCCGTTAGTTGACGGATTTTGGCGATTCTCTCGAAATCGAGAACGGGTTTAGCCTTATAAATGCCGTGGGCAGTACCGAAGGAGGCCGCGAGCGCGTCAATCTTAGTATCTTCGACAAAGCGCTTGGCTAAATCTGGGTCCGTATAAACGGCGCCGCCCCCCGTATCGCCGCCGCCTTCACGCGACGCGAGTGAACCAATTTCAGCTTCAACATCGACATTCGCGGCGTGGGCTCTCGCGACAACCTCTTTGGTTACCTTAGCGTTATCTTCATAGCTGCAGGTCGACGCGTCGATCATAACCGATGTAAAGCCAAGATCAATCGCCCGGTAAATATATTCGGGGTGCTCACCATGATCTAAGTGTACACATACGGGAACCTTAGCCCGTTCAGCCGCCCAGACCATCAAGGGCCCAATATCGTCAAGACGCGCGCCCTCATTCTCGTGAACCTCGGCGTGGGCGATAATGACTGGAACACCAAGCTCCTCAGCCGCCGAAATGACAGCCTTCACATTTTCGAATGTTGGAGTATTAAACGAGCCGACGGC
>JAEIGA010014893.1_pt1 | contig 11839 bp, 10 predicted proteins | sample 9270691 | NCBI WGS metagenome assembly JAEIGA01 (sample SAMN17057246, study PRJNA624740) | gut metagenome | biome: biome; isolation source: fecal sample | host: Bos grunniens | place: China: Xizang | collected 2019
AGTTTGCAGTTTTGCGATACACATAGTAGCCTGTTGTACCCTTTACTGCGCCCCACTTTACAGTAATACCCAATTTTGAGCTTGTAGCACTTGTGAGTGTGGGGTTAGCAAGGCGCTTAAGATAAAGACCTGTTGTATCAAACTTACTATGATATCCACCGTCTGCAATAACTGTGTAACGGAAATACTCACCACTCTTATTCTTCACAGCATTATCAATGAAGTAAAGATTCTTTGTTGTGCCGAGGTATGCCCAGTATGTTGAACCTGCACCACGACGATATACACGGTAGCCGTTTGTTACACCTGCAACGGCATTCCACTTAATTGCAAGACCATTTACGTGGTTGTAGATTGTTGTAAGCTTAGGTGTTGCCATAAACTTACGATTCTGAGTGTTAGTGCTTATATAATCGCTATATTTACCTTGTGAGTTGTAGGCTCTTACAGAGTAGCAATAGTAAACACCGCTCTTAACATTCATATCAAGAAGTGTATTGCTTGTTGTTGTGCCCACAAGTGTCCATGTCTTATATCCACCTTGTCTGCGATAAACATTGTATTTTGATACACCTGCAACCTTGTTCCAGGTAACGTTTACAACACCGATTTCATTTGTGGTTGCAACCTTTGGTGTTGCAGGTTTATTATGCAAAATTTTTATGGCAACATCAACTCTTTTGCCCAATGTATCCATTACAACGTTACAAGTTTTGCCAGGGTACCAATGCTCACTGATTTGGTATTCGTAAAAATTAACGTTTAATAAACCGTTTTCGGAATTACAAAAGCCATTTTGCTTTGCATTGTAATAATACTTTTCAACTCTGCCGTCTTTATATTCAACGTTGATATAATTACCCTCGGCGTATATTTTATCGGTAACATTATAGTGATAGTAGGATTTACCAAAGTCATCATTTAAAAATTCACCGTCTGTATTTTCGATAAATTCTATAGGTTTAACTGAAACAAAGCTTACTGTTTTCACGGGATTTTCTACAACCGTAATCGGAACAATAATTTTTTTACCCATAACAACAAGCGTTACATTATAGCTTTCGCCTACAGACCAATGCTGAGTAGCCTGATTATCAAAAACACCATAAGGCACAAAGCAACCGTAATCATTACTGTAAAATGCGCCATCGTTATTGCAGATGAAATCAAGGATTGTACCATCATCAAGCTCAACCTTAAACGACTGACCTGCTATTTTAATAAGTGTATTATCATAATCATAGTTAAAATAAAGCTGGTCGTTATGGTCAAAAGCGTTGCGACCATGTAAACCCTCTGTAACCTGAAGCGGTATGCAGGAATTATAATCAGCCGACTTAACCTGTGGGGCTTTAGCCGTATGCAGGTCAAATGTAGTAGCTGCACCACACACAGTAATTTTTACGCTATAGCTATTATCAGGCAACCAATGGGAATTGTACTGATAATCATCATACAGAATATAAACATATTCGCCCTTATCATTAGAATAATGGCCGTTTTCATCGCAGGTAAAGGTCATTGTTGAATTATCATCAAAATGCATTGTAATAACGTTACCCTTACAATGAACTATATTGAATATATCATAATGAAAAAACCAATCTTCGGCACAATCATCATACAAGCATCTGGTATAATACCCATCAATATACGGCCGTAAAACAAAGCTCTGTGATGGTGTAAAAGTAATACGAGAAGGATGATATTCATCAGTATAATCAGGTATTACATCAACACTATCTGTATTATATGCCACACCTGCACCATCGGTAAGTGCATCAGGCAAAGCAAAGACTGTTGCACTGAAAAGAAAAAGCAGTATAAAAACAAGTAAATTCAGGCTTATGTATTTTTTCATTGAATATCACTCCTTTGCAATATTATTTATCAACCTAATTATATCATATCTGCAAGGGTAATATAATTGGAAATATACCTAATGTTTTTATTGTCTATTTGGCAAAATAACACAAACAGAAAACATTTATACAATAAAAATAAATACTTGAAATAAACACAGATATATGATAAAATTGTAACCTGTGTTTTGCTGTTGCATAGTATACTATGTAACAGTTGTTATATACTGATTTCACATCATTGAGGTGTAGAGAATGATTCACAACAATATTTTAGACGCTATGGGTAACACACCCATTATCCGCCTTAACAAAATGGTGGATAATGACAGCGCAGAGATACTTGTTAAATTCGAGGGTCTTAACGTTGGTGGTTCAATCAAAACCCGTACAGCCTACAATATGATACTCAGAGCCGAGGAAGAAGGCAAAATCAACAAGGACTCTATAATAGTTGAGCCTACAAGCGGTAATCAGGGCATCGGTCTTGCTCTGGTGGGTGCGGTAAGGGGCTACAAAACAATAATAATTATGCCCGACTCAGTAAGTGAGGAACGTCGCAAGCTTGTAAAACATTATGGTGCAGAGGTTATACTTGTACACGATGCAGGTAACATAGGCAAATGTATTGACGAGTGCTTACAGCTGGCACTTAAAATGCAGGAGGAGGACGAAAACGTTTTTGTACCACAGCAGTTTGAAAACCCTGCAAATGCAGAAATTCAACGCAAACGTACAGCGGTTGAAATCCTTGAACAGGTTGGCAAGCCTATTCACGGCTTTTGTGCAGGTATCGGCACAGGCGGTACTTTAACAGGTATTGGTGAAACCCTTAAAGAGGCTAACCCCGATATTGAAATATGGGCGGTTGAGCCTGAGGATGCAGCTATCCTTTCAGGTGGACTTATCGGTACACACATACAGATGGGTATCGGTGATGGTCTTATCCCCCCTATTCTTAACACTTCAATATACAGTGATATTTGTATTGTTACAGACGATGAGGCTCTCAACACCGCAAAAGCTCTTGCGAGAGAAGAAGGAATACTTTGCGGTATATCAAGCGGCACAAATGTTGCTGCAGCACTTAAGCTTGCTAAAAAGCTTGGCAAGGGTAAAACAGTTGTTGCTGTACTTCCCGATACCGCTGAAAGATATTTCTCAACACCACTTTTTGATGAATAAAACTAAACCCTTACTTCAGAATTAATGAAGTAAGGGTATTTTTTTAAGCAATCAATTTATTTCGGCTCAGATATTGTAATCTTTGTAGGGTCAAGATCTGTATTGCGTGTTATTATATCCATTATCTGTAATGCGGTTTCATCATTAAGAATACCCTTTTGCACCACAACCTGAGTTGCGTTATCGGTAACAATAACAATACATTCACCACCGATTTTGGCTGAAATCAATTTAACAAGTGTATTCTCGGTATTAATTTTGTTTGTTAATGCATCAATTTCTTCGGCAATAGATTTGGCTTCATCAGTACCCGGGTTTGCGCTACCCAATGATTTATTCAATTTTTCAAGGGCTTCATCATTAGATTTTTTATTCTCCAATTTGCTTGTTGCAAAATAATCCTCAGTCATAGTTTCTGCATTTACATACTTTGCTTCACCAAGGTTTTGTACGTAATCGGCAACTGTGGTTTCCTCATTTGGTGACAAGGTACTGTTACCCGTATAATACCAATTAACAAAAACCGCTGCACCAAGGGCAACAACAAGAGTTGCAAGAATCAACTGTCTGCGTTTGATTATAACATTCATAATATTTACTCCTTATATCCTTTAGTTACAGAAACCTTTGCGCTGCTTATATCAAACAAGGCACATACAGTCTCTGTTATAGCTGATTTTACTTTTATATTGTCGGCACCCTGGGCAACAACCGCAACGCCCTTGATTACAGGCTCATACACTTTTATTACAACGCCATTTTCACCGTCAGAGTTTTTAACAACAACTAACTCCTCGGTAACATCATCAGATGTACCATCGCCATTGTTTTTTGATTTTGAGCTATATGAGTTTGCATAAACGTTTTCGTAACAGCTTTCAAGGGTTATCATTACATGAACCTTACCTGCACCTTCTACCTGAGATAGTATGTTTTCCAGCTCTTTTTCTGTAGTTTTTATGTATTCATCAGGCGAAGTGTGAGTTTTAATTGTTTGCTGACTTGTACCTTCATTTTCATTAGATTCACTTATGATAAGAAACAGCAGAGATATAACACAGATTACTATTAACAAGACCCTTTTTTTATTATCAGAAAGCGCCTTTATTTTATCTTTTAAATCACTCATTTTTTACACCTGTTCTGACTATGCTTTTATATTCTGTAGGTATATCATCAATTATCTCAGGCAGCATATTTTGAAAGGCTTTGTCAACCTCGATTACCACCTCTTTAAGATAAACCGTCTTATTCTCTTTATCAACTGATGTGGTTACATATATTTCATATTCATTTACACCATATTTTATGAGTACATTTTTAATTTGCTGACGTACGTTTTTTTCGGTAAGATTTGCGGTATGCATCAATGAATCGTATACAAGCTGTTCCTCCGACGCACTATCGCCTATATCAATGCTGCTCAATTCAATTTTAAATACGGGACTTATGCACATAGCGAGAATAACACCAACAACTGCAACACGTAACGTCTTGCGGTATGAGGTGGGGGTTAAATATTCAAGCACTCCCCCAAGCACAGAGCAGACTGCAAAATTAACAAATAATGTTTTCACAGCATCTGTCATACGCCACCACCCTTTATTGCAATTACCACACCTACGCTTACAATGAATACTGTTGATACAATTGTTATTGTTGCTACAAGCAAAACCAGAGCATCCTTCAAAATACCAAGTAATTTAACTGTTGCCCCTGCCCCTGAAATATCTGACAAAGCTGAAACTGTATCAAGGGTAATTATCCACATAACAAGCCTTAACAACGTGGGCAAAACAGTAACAACAACTGTAATTATGCCAAACACACCCACAGTATTTTTTATAAGACTAAGGCTTGTAATAAGCGTTGAATAGGTTTCGCTGACAGCACCGCCCACAACAGGCAGACTATTACCTACAACAAACCTGATACTACGTGAGCTTAAGCTATCCACTCCGTCACTTAACACACCTTTAAGTGTAACAATACCCGAAAAAACAGTACCAATAAAGCTGAGTATAAACACGTATATTTTTTTGATAATACCAGTTAGTTTGGCGGTAAAACCACCCATATCAAAACAAGATAAAAAACCAAGAGCACACATACTGTTTACCACAGTCTGAGATACGCCCGATAAAAAGCTAGAAAAAAGCGTATCTGAAAACATTGTCAACGATGCATAAGTAACCGCTGTATTTATCTTACCCATTGATGAAACAATGGCACAAAACACACCTGCAAAGGCAGTTGTAAAGCCGTTTAAGACCTGTAAAACAGAAAACGACGAGGTTACCACCCCTGCTATAGGAACAGCCGAACAGAGGCTGAGGACAGCTCCCCCCACCATATTGATTGTGTGTGATTCAAAAAAAGAGGTCATAAGGCTTGTAATAATCAAAATGCCCATAGAGGTTGTAAGAAAGCCTATGGGTGCCTTTAGTGACTGCGTTATTATGCCAAAGAGAGCATCAAGCACCTTATCAGGGCTTATGGCAAAAATGTCATCGAGGCTCAGTTCATCTATGCCTATCTCACTAAGTATGGCTTTAGTTTCATCATCTAAAGCAGAAAGAAAGCTATTATAATCAAACTCTTCAGCATATTGGTCAATATTGCTATCAACTGCAAGGGCAGAGTTAATAAACAGAGGCAACACCGCAAGAGTTATCAACATGGTTAAAATAAGCTTTTTGATATTCAACTTCTTCACCCTTTTAAGAATGAGGTTGCGAGGCTTATAACTGATGTCAGCACAGGTAAAGCACAAGCAAATGCCGTAAGCTTTGATGATAATTCAACCACACCTGCAACTGCTGATTCACCATTATCACGACAGATATCGCTACATACAGAGCCAACAACAAGCACCGAAAACACCTTAAGCATAACGCTTAAGCCTTGTGTACTGAAGTTCTCGGTCTGTTTCAGCTCTTCTAACGCACCAAGAAGAATTTTAATATCGGGAATGATACTGACAACAATCACAACAACAAGCCCTGCTTGTATAATTGTGCCGTAAGCAGGTGTACGGCTTTTTATTATTGCACCGAGTATTACGCCCGATATTGCAATAACGCAGATTTTGAGAATAGTCAAAACTCAATCACAGACGATAATTCATCCTTTAACTCTACAAGCTCCGGCAAAAACATCATAAGAGCAATAATAAGCCCTGCTATTGTGATTATAAGTGTATACTCCTCTTTACCTGCCTTTTGTAAAAGCTGATTTATAACGGCTACAAGTATACCTACAGCTGCAATTTTAAAAATCAATGTTAACTCCAAAATATCACCTACATAAAAAGAACTATTACACAAAATACACCCAGAAGACTTACTGCGAAATCAACCTGTGTTTTGCTTTTTTCAACCGAGCGTTGCTCATCAAGATAGGATTTTAACCTTTGCTGATATTCATCACACAAGCTTAACTGACCATCGGCATCAGTTGTACCTATCGACTTTAAAAAAACTGTTAAATCCTCTGTAGCCTTATCCTCTGAATTACCATTAAGCACTATTAAGCCGTCTGACAGACCAATACAATCGAAGCCGTTTTCTATTGCAGAATTGTATAGCGTTTCACAATCGGGTTTGCGGTAATTCAATTCTGTTTTTAAAAACGAAATCAGCCGTACCCATTGGTCTAAGAAAGCTGTTTTCTGCCGTTGTTTTTGTATTTCACGCATGCCTGCACCCATTATTACAAGGCAAGTAATTATAATAAAAAAAATTTTCAAAGTGACACTATCTCCTTAATACAACAGGGTCTGTCACTCCCCCATAAAACAACCGCCCTTTTGAATACACCTGCATTAATTAGCTTTTTAATATTTGGTCTGCGCATAACCTCTTCAAAGGAATTACCATGTGCAGTTGCAATAAAGCTGACGCCTGAATTGATCGCAGAAAGAAGCGCCTTTGACTCTTCCTCGGTGCCAATTTCATCAAGCACAATAATATCAGGCGAAAGTGTTCTTACGGCAATTTCTGTACCGATTGCCTTGGGGTACAAGGTAAGCACATCAGTATTCACACCAACATCAATACTATAACCGAATGAGCGCGATGCAATTTCGTCACGCTCATCAACAACACACACCTTTTGCGGTGTAACAGAATCACCACCTGCATAATGACGGCACAAATCTCGTAAAAGAGTCGTTTTACCTGACATAGGTTGACCGATAATTATGTACGAGGTACAATCCCCCAAGGCTTCAAGCAGAGCAGCAGAGCAACCATAATACTCCCTTGCAATACGTATATTCACACAGTTAAAGGCAGATACGGAATAGATACTACCATCGCGTATGACCGCCCTGCCACCAACACCAGCCTTGCAACCGCCATAAAGGGGTATGTAGCCTTTAACAAGCATATCCTGATAAGTGTGCAAGGAACGACGAGAAAGCATAAAAACAATCTCCTGCATAGCTTTTTCATCAGTTTTTAAAACTCCGTCACAATAAGATATACTCAACCTGCCACTTTCGGTAAGATAATATATATTACGGCTTGTGTTAAGAGTCACAGCCTCACCTACCCTGAAACGAATTTCTTTAATATTTGAACATTGTTCGGGCGGTAGCGCAGATAAAACACCCTTATATTTTTCGGGCAAAAGTGAAATAGCGTTTAAAAATTCTTGCATTTTTCATCAATCCTTTCAAAAAATAATTATTATCACTTGTCCTGAAATAGAACTAAATGTAAATATTTTCTGAAAGAAAAACAAAATCATTGAAACCACATATTATTTATGTTATTATTTAATTTGTATTATAATGTAAAAAAATACCATTATTTATTTGAAGGATGAACTGAAGAAAATGTCAAAACTTAAAGCTTTTAAATCAAAAATAACAAACAACCGCCTTTACAAACGCGGTTTCAACAACAGGTATTGTCTGTTAGCGGCACTTTGTACGGCGGCAATTATGACAGTTGTATATTTTTGCTATGACCTGGCACCATTCGGCAACACCACAATACTCAGAATGGACCTTTACCATCAGTATGGTCCGCTTTTTGCAGAGCTTTATGAAAGGATAACTAACCTTGATAGTATGCTCTATTCCTGGAAATCAGGCGGTGGCGGTGGATTTTTAGGTAATTTTTACAACTACCTTTCTTCACCTACGGCAATAATCATGCTTTTACTCGGGCATAAAAACATGCCCGAGGCAATTGCAGGTATGATTTTTGTTAAATCTATGCTTGCATCATACACTTTCTCATATTTCCTTTCAAAAAAATTCAACAAGCAAAATCCTTTAGTAGCTGCATTTGGTGTGTTATACGCATGTAGCGGTTACTTTATTGCATACTACTGGAACGTAATGTGGCTTGATGCATTTTATTTATTCCCCCTTGTAATGCTTGGTATTGAATACATCATCAACCACGGCAAAGCAAAGCTTTACCTTATTTCATTAGCACTTACACTTGTTACAAACTACTATATGGGATATATGGTTTGTATTTTCTCTGTCCTTTATTTCATTTATCACTATTTCTCAAACTACGAATTCACAAACACTTATTACGGAATACTTGCCCCTGCAAAAAAAGGCATAAAGGGTCATATAAAATGGGCTATTGATAACTTAAGAAACTTCCGTTTCTTTGACACAGGCTTCCGCTTTGCTATTGCATCATTAGGTGCAGGGCTTATAGCCTGCTTTGCCCTTATACCTGTATATTTTGCACTTAAAAATTGTTCGGCTACATCGGGTACATTCCCACAGGAATTCAAGACATATTTCTCAATTTTTGATTTCCTTGCAAACCACCTTGCATACCTTGACCCAACAATACGCAGTAGCGGTACAGACGTATTGCCAAACGTTTATTGCGGTGTGCTTACCGTTATGCTTGTGCCACTTTACATCTTTTCAAACAGAATTTCACTTAAGGAAAAGATTTTCAGCGTAAGCCTTCTTGGTATTATGTTTGCGAGCTTTTATACCAACTATCTTAACTACATCTGGCACGGCTTCCACTTCCCCAATGATTTGCCCTACAGATTTTCATATATGTACTCATTCATACTTTTGGTGCTTGCTTTCAAGGCCATACTTAATATCAAAGAGTACACCAACAGGCAGATTATTGGTACAGGTGTTGCCACAATTGCATTTATAATTATGGTACAGGAAATCGGCTCAAAGAATTTCAGTGAGACCGGTGTATGGATTTGTATTGCATTCATAGGCATATACTGTCTTGCCCTTGGCATACTCAAAAATGACAAATACCCTGCAATTGCCGCAGCGGCACTCATACTTTGCTCATCCTGTGCAGAATATACTGTTGCTAACACCAATAACTATTCAATGGACCAGGCAAAGGTTAATTTTGTTGGCGACTACGATAACTTCCAGAAAATCAAGCAAAGCATTGATAAATACGAGGGTAACGACTATTACAGAATGGAGCTTACCTCATTAAGAGCACGTATGGACCCCTGCTGGTACTATTACAATGGTATGTCTACCTTCTCATCAATGGCAAACGAAAAGGTTTCAAACATGCAGTCACACCTGGGTATGTTCAGCAACTACATCAACAGCTACACATACAACAGACAGACACCTGTTTATAACGCTTTCTTTGCACTTGACTATATCGTTGACAATGACACCGATACAAAAGCGCCAATGAACGACGCCCTTTATAAAGATATTGGCGCTGTAGGTAAATACACAGCCTACGAAAACCTTTATCAGTTACCTATTGCATTCAGGGTAAACCCCGAAATTGTTAACTGGACACACGATAGTCCTAATCCCTTTGAGGTACAGAGCAGTCTGTTTGGCGAGTCTACGGGTATAAACGACGTTTATACTGATATGGAAATGACATCTGTTACCGGTAATGGCACTGAATTCAATGACCTTTCATATTCAGAAGATGGTTACTACCCATATTCGGTAAGCGAAACAGTAAATGCAAGTGCAACAATTGAATTGACTGCTAAGGATTTTGGCAACGGCTACATTTACCTTAAAGCTAGTAACAATGATATTGACAACATTACAGTAACATTACCCGATGGCTCAGTTGTATCACAGCCTATTGATACCAAACCCCATATCCTCGATGTTGGTAGCCTTAAAAAGGACGATATCATTAAGATTCATGCACCATTTACAGAGCCTCAGGACGGCTACCTTTATATATTTGGTGTAACACTTAATACTCCGCAATTTGAAAAGGGCTACAATACCCTTAAGGCTGATTCACTTAACGTTACCAAATTTGAAGAAACTGAAATAGAGGGCAAAATAAAGGCTTCAGCCGACGGTGTGCTTTACACATCAATCAACTATGATACAGGCTGGACTGTATATATTGACGGCGAAAAAGTAAGTGCTGATAAATACCACGCCCTTGGTGATGGTGCACTCCTTGCTGTTGATATTACCGCAGGTGAGCACACAGTACGCCTTAAATACGTACCCGACGGACTTATTGTTGGAGCACTTATATCACTTGTAACATTGTTGATGTTTATTCTTATATGCATCATAAGTAAAACAGGATACTTCAAATTCTCTCCTGAACTTTACGTTGAAGAAGATTACGAAAACGAAGGTGAAGATGGCATTCTGGAACCTGTTGATATTGAAACTCTTTTAGAGGATTATGAAACAGCTGATGATGAGGCTGACATAACAGAACCAACAACCGAAACAACTTACACAGAGGTTTCAGAAGAATCAGAAAACGATTCACAGCCTGATGAAAGTGACGAAAACGAGGAATAATTATGTTTGCAAATATCAAGAGTTTAGGTCTTATGGGTCTTGACTCATATATGATTGACGTAGAACTGAATATTACAAACGGCAAATATGCTTTAGAAGTTGTGGGTCTTCCTGATACCGCTGTAAATGAAGCTCGTGACAGAATTATCGCAGCCCTTCACAACTCACACCTTGAAATGCACCTTACATCACACTACACCTTTAACCTTGCCCCTGCTGACGTAAAAAAAGAGGGCTCACTTTATGACTTACCTATGGCGGTTGCTGTGCTTTCAGCAACAAAGCAGATTATGGGTGACTACAAGAATGCAGCATTCATCGGTGAATTATCATTATCGGGTGATATTAAACCCGTTAAAGGCGTTTTACCAATGGTTATGGCGGCAAAGGCAAACGGGCTCAAGGATATTTATATCCCTGCAGACAACGCCTCTGAGGCGGCTATAATTGAGGGTATAAATATCTACGCAGTAAAAAGTCTTCGTCAGCTTGTTGACCATATCAACGATGTTGAAAAAATGGAGCCTATTGAGATTGTACCCTTTAAGCACTATGAATTACCCGACTATTTACCTGACTTTAAAGATGTTAAAGGACAGTTTGAGGTAAAGCGTGCGCTTGAGGTTGCTGCAGCAGGTGGTCATAATGTTATGATGATAGGACCACCCGGTTCGGGTAAAAGTATGCTTGCAAAAAGAATACCTACAATTTTACCTGATATAACTATCGACGAGGCACTGGAAACCACAAAGATATATTCACTTTCAGGCAGACTGACAAAGGACAACCCGATTGTGAATTACAGACCTTTCAGAGCACCACATCATTCCGTATCACCTGCAGGTCTTTCGGGTGGCGGTACAATACCAAAGCCAGGTGAATTATCACTTGCTCATAATGGTGTATTATTTTTAGATGAATTACCAGAGTTTGATAAAAATATTTTGGAAGAGTTACGAGGACCAATTGAAGATAGAGAAGTAACAATAAGTAGAGTATTTAGCACAGTTAC
>JAEIGA010014894.1_pt1 | contig 11838 bp, 11 predicted proteins | sample 9270691 | NCBI WGS metagenome assembly JAEIGA01 (sample SAMN17057246, study PRJNA624740) | gut metagenome | biome: biome; isolation source: fecal sample | host: Bos grunniens | place: China: Xizang | collected 2019
CTTGTGATTCTTAAAGATTCTGGCGGGGTCAATGGAGCCCATGGAACCGGGCTGACGGTGGATAGGACCTACACCGTGGGTCTTCTGAAGCATGTGGTGGTTCCAACGCTTAACAACGCCCGAGTAACCGTGTCCCTTAGTCATACCGGTAACGTCGACCTTCTCGCCGGCGGCGAAGGTATCGACGGTAATAACATCACCGACATTGTACTGGGAGCAATCGTCAAAGCGGAACTCCTTGAGGTGCTTCTTGAAAGAGAGGCCATTCTTAGTGAAATGACCCTGCTCGGGCTTGGTCATGTGCTTAGCCTTTGCTTCCATGAAACCAAGCTGAACGGCATCATAGCCGTCGTTTTCTGCGGTCTTCTTCTGCGAAACTACGCAGGGACCTGCCTCGATGAGGGTTACGGGAATGACGTTACCGTTCTCATCGAAGATTTGAGTCATACCGATCTTCTTGCCGATAATACCCTTTTTCATTGTGTTTTTCCTCCTGTAAATTATTGGTTGGCCGAGGGTGGATAGTCAAGATCTGACATCCCAAGGTCAACATGACTTACAAAGTTACCGAACCACAGCGCGAAGCGCGTGTCGGCTGTTGTCTTTGTATACCGCCTAAGGATTTGGCGGTTGCGGCTCTCGCGGGAGCCGCGCGGTCGGGGCTGGCGACCGCCGGGGTGGGGTGAAGTCGAGCCGCTTGATTACAGCTTAACTTCGATCTCAACGCCTGCGGGGAGCTCGATGTTCATCAGAGCATCCACAGTCTTCTGAGAGGGCTTCATGATGTCGATCAGTCTCTTGTGAGTTCTGGTCTCGAACTGCTCACGGCTGTCCTTGTACTTGTGAACAGCACGCAGGATGGTCACGATCTCGCGGTCGGTGGGAAGCGGGATGGGACCCGAAACCTCAGAACCGTTTGCCTTAGCGACAGTCACGATCTTTTCAGCCGCGGTGTCGATGAGGGTGTGATCGTAGCTCTTCAGACGAACTCTGATCTTCTCTTTCACTGCCATTGTTTCTTGCCTCCTTTTTAGATTTCGCGCCCGAGCCGCCCTATTATATGTAGGAAACGGTCGCCGCGATGCGGTAAAACGGGGCTTAACCGATTCAACACCGCTCCGGGTGTTCCTTCGCCCGCCCGAGAAAAACGGCGCTATGCGCCAAAGAACTCGCGCGTCGGCAGGATTCCGACGTGGCATTGACAAACGCTTCGCCCGATTCTCGGACATACTCCGTGAAAATTCCCCCAAAGGGTTCGGTTTCCCCAATGGGCAACCTCTCACATCTACGCATATCAAGCTCTACAATTATATCACATCTTTCCTTATAAAGCAATAGTTTGAGAAAAATAAAAAATCATGAAATTGAACGAGTTGGCCGCATCCGTTTTGTTGCTTTTGCACAAATATCAATCCTTTTCTTTTTATCACCCCAAGGACGGCAAATTTTTCCCTGTTCCGACAAGAAAACTTTTAAAAAAAGGCCGTTTGGATACAATTTGTTCACATATATGGAGTATAATATAATAATGTAGAGTTTCCCTCGACGGCGTCTCCTCCGATGCCCCGACAACCGATATTTCAAGAAAAGGATATCTTCTTTTATGAAGCATATTTCCATTACACCACGAGCCTACGCGGTATACGCCACCGTCCTTGCCCTGCTGGGTGCGATCCTGCGTACCGTCTGCGTGTTGACGCAATTCGACGCCGAGGTTGGATATTTCAACAACGGCTGGCTCTCTCTGGCCTCCCGCGCTCTGTACTTCGTTGCCGTGGCTTGCTTTGCCGTAGGCGCGATCGCTCTCCCCAAGAAAAGCGCGGTCTCGGGGCTCACCTCCCGCGCACACACCCTCACCGCCTATCTGCTGGCACTCGTTCTCGCGGGTTTTGCCGTAGGCGCGGTTATCATCGGGAAGGCAAGCGGCGAGATGCGTACCCTGCTCCCCATGGCGGGAGCCGCGATCCTCTCGGCGGTCTACTTCGCCATTACCGCCTTGCATGACGAACGCACGTCCGACCGACTGGCGGTGTTGGGCTTCGTCCCCGTGCTGTGGTCAATCCTCTCCATTGGCGAAACCTACGTCGATCCCTATACCACCATCAACAGCCCCCTCAAGCTCGCCCTGCAAACGGGCTTTCTCGGTTTCATGGTGCTCATGACCGCCGAGCTCCGCTTCCGTCTGGGCAAGCCCTCTCCCCGCAGAGCCATCTGCCTGCACGCCGTCGCGGCCTTCACCTGCCTCACGGGCGCGGTGTCCACCCTGGCTGGCTTTGCGGCAGGCATTAAAATGGATTCCCTCTACCCCCTATACGCCGCCGCGCTTCTGGCCGCGGGCCTTTATGCCCTGCTCACGTTTCCCACCGCAGCCCCCGCCCCCATCGAGAACGCGCCCGAAAATCCCGAAGTGAGCGAGGAGGTATGACGCAATGCGCGTTTCCGCCAACGTCCGCATCCAATGGCTGCACGAGGAGCTGGTGCGCGGCACCTACCCCAACGCCGCCCGCGTTGCCGAGCGGTTCCACATCTCCCGCCGTCAAGCACAGAGAGATATTGACTTTCTGAAAAAACAGCTCGGTGCGCCGCTGGAATATGACCAACACGTGCAGGGCTACCGATACGCCAAGCCTTTTTCCCTTCCCGTCGCCCTCCGTAATGAGAACGACGAGGGTATCAGCCGCGTTCCTATCAACCCCTTCGCCGCACCTGCCTCGGGCGGATTTACCGCCGGCGATTTCGCCGATGCAGACAGCCTCATCATTCAAGGGCAGATCCCCTACACCGCCACGCTGGCCATTAAGGACAAGCTCACGGTGCTGGAGATGCGCGGCTACATCATCTCCGAGGAAGCCAAGGGCGAGTACCTCTGCGAGTTTCACAACGTAGACCGCTTTCTATGCGCCATCCTGACAGCGCGCTCGGGCATTCGCATCGTTGAGCCGAGCTGGCTGAGGGACAAGCTCCTGCATATGGCAGAGAAAGCCATTCAATACAATTCCGACACCGAAACGTAAACAAACCGAAAGGAACTACATATTATGAAAGAGTTTCACATCAACACAGAAATCTTCTTTGGCGAGAGCTCGCTGGACCGCCTGAAGCAGCTGTCCTACGAGTACGTCTGGATCATGTCCGATCCCTTCGTGGTATCCAGCGGCATGATCGCCCTGCTGACCACCCGTCTGGACGCGGCTCACATCCGCTACGACATCTTTACCGACGTCGTGCCCGATCCGCCCGTTGAGAAGGTCATCGCCGGTGTCAACGAGGTCATTACCAAGCGCCCCCCCTGCATCATCGCAGTTGGCGGCGGCTCGGCTATGGACACCGCCAAGGCCGTTCGTAAATTCGCCACCCAGATGGATGCGTCCTATACCCCCCGTCTGATTGCCATCCCCACCACCAGCGGTACGGGTAGCGAGGTCACCTGCTTCTCGGTCATCACCAACACCCAGGAGGGCCGCAAGTACCCCCTCGCCTCCGAGGATCTGATCCCCGACGAGGCCATTCTGGACGAGGTGCTGGTCAAGAGCGTGCCCGCCACCGTCACCGCCGACACGGGCATGGACGTTATGACCCACGCGATCGAGGCCTACGTATCCACCAACAACAACGAGTTCTCGGGCGCTCTTGCAGAAAAGGCCGTCGAGATCTCGGGTCAGTTCCTCATTCGTTCCTACGCAAGCTGCGACGATACCCACGCACGCCGCAAGATGCACATCGCATCCTGCCTCGCAGGTCTGGCGTTCAACTCGGCATCCCTCGGTCTGAACCACGGTATGGCTCACCAGCTCGGCGCCAACTTCCACATTCCTCACGGCCGCGCCAACGCCATCCTGCTTCCCTACATCATTGAGTTCAACAGCGGCATCGGTCTGACCACCCGCTCTCAGCGCGACTACCCCTCCTGCGTGCAGAAGTACTGCAACATCGCCCGCATCCTCGGCGTGAGCAACATGAACGAGGTCACCACGGTTCGCGCGCTGATCTCCTACATGCACTTCATGAACAGCGAGATGCAGATCCCCAACCGCATCTCGGAGGCCTGCCCCAACCTGACCCACGAGGAGTACGAGGCCGCCATCGACCGCATGGCCGACGCCGCCCTGCGCGACGGCTGCACCATGACCAACCCCCGTACCCCCCTCAAGCAGGACGTCATCGAGATCTACAAGAAGATCTGGTAAGGAGAACGCGGGGCTTTGCCCCGTACCCCACTTAAGGTGCTTTTTTGAGAAAAAGCACCTTAAGAATCCTTAAAAAGCTTTATAAAAACAAAAGTGCCGCATCCATTCCTATGGATGCGGCATTTTCCTTCATTTATTATATATATTATATAAAGTTCTTGAAGGGAGTTTGAGGGGAACTTCTCGAAAGAAGTTCCCCTCAAGTCGTTCTCTTACTCCTCCTCGGCAACCACGGCGATGGCAAGCTCCTCAAGAGCCTTGGCATCGGCGGGCGAGGGGCACTTGGTCATCAGCTCGCTGGCGTTCTGCACCTTGGGGAAGGCAATGACATCGCGGATGTCCTCAAGACCGATGGAGAGCGCCACAAGGCGATCCAGACCGAAGGCAAGACCACCGTGAGGCGGTACGCCGTACTTGAACGCTTCCAGCAGGAAGCCGAACTTCTCCTGTGCATCCTCGGGGGTAAAGCCCAGTACCTCGAACATCTTGGACTGGATCTCACCCGAGTGGATACGGATGGAACCGCCGCCCAGCTCGGTGCCGTTCAGCACGATATCGTACGCCTTGGCGCGCACGCGGCCGGGGTCGGTGTCGATGTACTGCAGGTCTTCCTCCATGGGCATGGTGAAGGGGTGGTGCTTCGCGTAGAAGCGGCCGTCCTCCTCGCTGTATTCCAAGAGGGGGAACTCGGTGACCCACAGGAACTTGAATTCCTTGGGGTTACACAGCCCCATCTTCTTTGCGCAATGGCAACGGAGCGCGCCCAGCGCGTCGAACACCACGCTGTTCTTGTCGGCCACGATGAGGATCAGGTCGCCGGGAGCGGCCTCCATGCGTGCCTTGATGGCCTCGTTCTCGGCGTCGGTCAGGAACTTGGCGTAGGACGAGGAGATATCCCCGTTCTCGGCCCACTTGAGCCATGCCAGGCCCTTGGCCTTGTAGGTCTTGACGAACTCAACCAGCGCGTCAATCTCCTTACGGGACATGGATGCGCCGCCGTCGATCTTGATGGCGCGGACGGAGCCGCCGCCTTCGATCGCACCGGCAAACACCTTGAATTCGGTGCCAGCGAGAATATCGGACAGATTCTTCAGCTCAAAGCCGAAGCGAATATCAGGCTTATCCGAGCCAAAACGCTCCATAGCCTCGGCGTAGGGCATACGGATGAAGTCGCCGCCGAGGTCGATGCCGTAGAACTCACGGAACATGAACTTCAGGAAGCCCTCGTGCATACGCATGACATCGTCCTCATTCACGAAAGACATCTCGGTATCGATCTGAGTGAACTCGGGCTGGCGGTCAGCACGCAGATCCTCGTCGCGGAAGCAACGGGCGATCTGGAAGTAGCGGTCAAAGCCCGACACCATGAGCAGCTGCTTGTAGAGCTGGGGGGACTGGGGCAGGGCATAGAACTTGCCGTGATGCACGCGGGAGGGCACGAGGTAGTCACGCGCGCCTTCGGGCGTGGGAGCGATCAGGCAGGGGGTTTCAATGTCCACAAAGCCGTTCTCGGCGTAGTAGTCACGCGCCAGCTTGGTGATCTTGGAGCGCGCCATGATGTTGTACGCCATATCGGGACGGCGGAGGTCGAGGTAGCGGTGCTGGAGACGCAACTCGGGCTTAACGGGGCTGTTCTCCACGATCTCAAAGGGAGGGGTCTGCGATGCGGACAGGATCTTCAGCTCGCTGACGGCGATCTCGATCTCACCCGTGGGGATATTCTTGTTCACAGCGCCCTCGCCGCGGCGGCGAACCACACCGTGTGCGCACAGAACGAACTCGGCGCGAACGGTGAAAGCCTTGTCAAACACGGCACGGTCGGTCGCGTCGTCGAACGCGAGCTGGACGATGCCGCTACGGTCACGCAGGTCGATGAAAATGAGCGCACCGAGATCTCTCTGCTTCTGTGCCCAGCCCATTACGCATACCGTCTCGCCCACGTTGGCGGCGGACAGCTCGGCACACAGGCACGTGCGCTTGTCATTGGTAGTCAAAAGTTCAGCCATTTGTAACACCTTCTTTTTTAAGATACGGAGGGGGGAACGAGGGGAACGCTTGGAGGGAACTTCTTGCAAGAAGTCCCCTCCAAACCTCCTTCAAGAATCCTTAAAAATTATTTTTTATTAAAGTTTTTGAAGATTGTCAAGAAACTTTTCCAAAAAGTTTCTTGACCGGGTGCAGGGCAGCGCCCTGCAAATAATATTACTCCAAGGGTATGCCGTCCTTGGTGAACAGCGGGAGCTTTTCGAGGTAGACGAGGTCGGTGCGATTCGCGGCATCGCCCTCGGCGAGGATGGTCGCGCGGCCGCAGACAATACCGCCTGCCGCCTGCACCAGCTTTTCCAGCGCGTTCATGGAGTCCCCGAGGGAGACCACATCGTCCACGACAAGGATGCGCTTGCCCTTCATCAGGGCGGCATCGGCACCGTCGAGGTAGAGATGCTGCTCGCGGTTGGTGGTAATGGAGCGCACCTGAACGTCCAGGATATCGCGCATGTAGAGCTTGGTTCCCTTTCGGGCCAGCATGTATTTCTGATTGCCCGCGAGGCGTGCCATTTCGTGGATGAGCGGAATGCCCTTGGCCTCGGCGGTGATCATGTAATCGTACTCGGGAACGCGGTCAAGCAGTGCCTGCGCGCACGCGGTGGTTAGCTCGGGGTCCCCGAAAATGACGAACGCGGCGATCATCAGCTCGTCGGTCAGGGGGCAGAGCGGCAGAGCGCGCTCACAGCCCGCAATGGTCATGCGATGGTACATCGGTTGATGCTTCTGTTCCATAGCCGTATCTTCCTTTCGTGCGGTATCAATCAGCGGAAGCAGGGGGATCCACGCGCATCTCACCGGGGCGAACGGTCACGCGGTACATGCCCTTGATCGCCTCCTCCACCAGCTCGTCAAACGGGAGCTTCTGCTCCTCGACCAGCACCTTGGCCAGCTCGGGGCGTGTGCGGGGATGACGGGGGGTAAACACGGTACAGCAATCCTCGTAGGGCTCAATGGAGGTCTCAAACGTGCCGATCTTGCGTGCGATCTGCACGATATCGTCCTTGTCCAGACCAATGCAAGGGCGGAACACGGGGTGTGTCGCCACGGGATCGGTCACGCCAATCGCTTCGGTGGTCTGGGACGCCACCTGACCGAGGCTCTCGCCCGTCACCAGCGCCCCACACTTGAAGCGAGTCGCTACCTTGTCAGCGATGGCCATCATGTAGCGGCGGAGCAGGAGGGTGAAGTAATCCTCGTTGCAATGCTTGACCAGCTCCTCCTGCACGTGAGTCAGGGACACCACGTGGACGATCATCTCGTCGTTATTATACTCCGAAACGATCTGCGCCAGTCGCAGAACCTTGTCTCGCGCCATTTCGCTGGTATAAGGGAAGGATTCAAAGTGAATGGCCTCAATGGTCAGACCGCGCTTGGCCATCATGTAGCCCGCAACGGGGGAATCAATACCGCCCGAGAGCAGGAGCATACCGCGGCCGTTCGAGCCGACGGGCATACCGCCCGCACCCTTGACGGGGCCGGGATGAACGTACGCAGCAAATTCGCGCACCTCAACCTTAACGGTCACGTCGGGGTTGTGTACGTCTACGCGAATGGCGGGGCAGGCAGACAGGATCGCGCCACCCGCCTCCTTGGATATTTCAATGGAATCGAGGGGAAAGCTCTTGTCCGAGCGCTTGGCCTCCACCTTGAAGGTGCGCTTGCCCGCGAGGTACGGGGGGATGTAGGAGCGCACGGTTTCCAGAATGCTCTCCATATTCTTCTCGCATACGGCGGCGCGGCAGATGGCCACGATGCCGAACACCTTGCCCGCATCCTGCATCATGCCGTCGATGTCGGCAAAATCGTCTTTAGGCTCGATGTAAATGGTGCTCTGCGAGCGGTAGATCTCAAAGTTTCCGTTGGCCTTGGCCTTGTGCCGCAGCTGGCGGCAGAGCATATCCTCAAAGTACTTGCGGTTCGCACCCTTGAGCACGATCTCGCCGTACTTGCACAGCAAAATTTCTTTCATACCAAGTGCCTCCGTCAGTCGTCGGCAGCCTGCTCGGCGGCCTCGTCGGCGGACAGCTCGTTGCCATCCTCGTCTACGAAGATAACTTCCTCTCCCTCAATACCCGCGATCAGCTCCTTGGCCTTTTCCAACACATCGGCAGGCACGAAAATATCCGCGCCGCACAGAGCAAAGCCCACGATCATGGTCATGGCGCTGCCATTGCGCTCCCGCACCAGGTAGGGGATGTTCTCCTCGTCCAGCATACCGCGAACGATACTGAGAATGGCTTCGTCGTGGACCGTGGTAAGCAGTTCCACCTCGTCACCGTCGGTGATCTTGTGGGGCTTTTCCATTCCAAACAGATCAAACATGGGCTGCCTCCTCTGCATCCTCCAAGGGGTTGTGCGCGACCGAGGGGGCGGCGGCACATTCCTCGGTGTAATCGGGGAACTCGGGGGTGGGGGTGCTGTAGTAGTTGGGGAACAGCGCCTCCCACACTCTCATGCAGGCGATGGTATCGGCAATGGAGGAGTGCGGAATACCGTCCCACTCAATACCGAGGCACTCCATAGCGTCCACCAGCGCGGCGTGAACCTTATCGGGGTAATGCTCGTTCTGGTAGCGCACAAACTCGTTGGCGGCGCAGCGGGTCTTTTTCTGAAGCGCCTTGCGATCCGCCTCACTCTCGTAAATGTACTTGATGTGGCTGTAATCGGTAGACACGCCGTAAGCAATCAGGTTATCGGCATTATCAAACATTTCCTTGATGGCGGGAGTCAGCTCGTCCAGCGTGGGCGCATCCTGCACCATAGCGGGGGAAATGCCGTGGATCTTCTCGGTGCGGTTCCACTTCTTCTTATGCAGAGGCTTGACCAGCGTATCCATGCGGATCACGCCGTTGGCATCCAGAATGGTGACCGAAATGATCTCGTCGTGATTATACACGCCCGTCAGCTCCAGATCGAAGAACAGCACGCGGGAGCGATCCATGTTAAAGCTCCCCGCGCGGTATGCGTCGCCTTGGGCACGGCGGATGGCCAGATCCTTCTCAAAGCAGGCGCGGCACATCTTGCGCTTGTAGCGCACGTCCTGACCGCAGACCACGCACTTGAGGGGGCGGCGCACGGCGGCGCGCTTATCGTAGAAATACAGGGTGGTGCCATCCTTGCGGACGTTGTACGCCACGGGCTCCTGCACCACGTCGTAGTTCATCTGATCCAGGCGATCCTTGGTGTAGAAGCCCAGCGCCATCGCACGCTTGGTGGGGATGCGCTCGATTTCGGTGCCGCTCTCCAGCGTCATGGTCTCGCGCGCCTCGGCGGGGACGGAAGGATCGCGGTACCACAGCTCGGCGGGGGTTTCGGACACGCGGGCGGGATCGTAGAAATACACGACCTCCTCACCCTCGTCCTGCCCAAAGGCAACGGGATCGCCCACGGGCGATAGGTGCATGAGATTGAGCAACTCGCGCGTCAGATAGCACCGACGGTCGGCCTCCTCGCGCGTCACCTTCGGGATGCTCACTCCCGAGGGCAGCTTCATGGTTTGATTCACGGTCTTGTTTCCTTTCTGTTTGTCGGCAGCCTTCCTTGCATAGGAACATCGTCCGACACTGTATTCAACAGCCGTCAGCGCACGCGGTCGATTCCCACAATGCGCAGTGGGGCATGATAGTCATATAAAGTAAGTATAGCACATTTCTCCGAAAGAATCAAGAGTAAAAACGAAATATCCTCCCGAAGAAAGCAAATTTTTCGCATTTTTTACGCAAAAACTCCCGAGGCATCTGCCTCGGGAGTTTTCCAAAAATCAAATCACGCGTTGGTTTCCGCCTCGTCCTTGGCGGGGGTAGGATCGGCGATACCTGCCACGTATTCGGCCACGTAGCCGTCGGGGGTGCAGGTGGAGATGTCGATCTTATCCTTGAGGGTAGAGCCGTCAACTACGAAGGCGAAATCACCAATTTCCTCAATGTCGTTGTGGAGCTTGATGGAGGTCAGACCCGTGCAGTTGTAGTAGGCCAGCGTGCCAATGGCCTTCAGCGCTGCGGGCATGGTCACCTCGGTGAGTGCCGTGCAGTTCCAGAACGCGCCGTCACCGATGGTTTCCAACGTGGCGGGCAGGGTGGCGTTCGCCAGCGTGCCGCAGTTCCAGAACGCCTTGTCACCGATCTCGGTCAGCATATCGTTGAAGTTGACGGTGGCGAGCTTGGTGCAACCGGCAAACGCGTAATCATCAACCGTCAGCGTGTTTCTGGGCAAAGTCACCTCGGTCAGCTCAGTGCAGCCGGCGAACGCATACTTACCAATGGTGGTCACGCTGTCGGGGATGGTTACGGCCACGACTGCGGCCAGGTTATAGAATGCCTCGTTACCAATGGCGGCAACGGCACGACCGTTGAACTCTTCGGGAATGACCACGTGGTCGTCACGGGTGGCCTTACCCACGTACTTGACGAGAACCGCGGTGTTACCGTCCGCCTCCTCAAAGGTAAAGGTTCCCTGCTCGGTTACGATGTAGTCCACCTCGGGGGTGTAGTTACCGATCGCATCGGGGTCGCCAAGAGAACCGGCGCAGGATGCCAGCGAGCACAGAAGAAGCGCCGACGCCATCATCAGAGTAAAAATCTTTTTCATGAAAGGATACCTCCGCAAGAATACGATTATATATAACCACATTATACCTCACATTAGCGCAAATGTCAAGCCATTTCCCCTTTTGTTTGTAAATTTTTTTCAAATGAGTTGTGGCGGCGCGCATTGGCCCCGTGTTTTTTGCCGATATTCTTGACAAGAAAAGGAAAATCTGCTATAATACAACGTAAAGAACGCCCCCAAATTTTACCGTACAGAATGGAGGAACCCCCATGCCCCGCTATCAAAAGGAAGCCTTTACCACCGCAGACGGCAGCTATACCCTGAATTTTGCCGTAGATTACCCCGAGGATTTCTCCCCCGACAAGTCCTATCCCGTGCTCATCTACTTCCACGGCATGGGCGGCGTGGGACAGGGTGTGGATTTCATGGCTGAGCGTTGCCCCGTCCAGCGCGACCGCATCCCCACCGATCTGGAGGGCGGCCTTGCCCCCATCCTCGTCATTCCAAGCTGTGACGACTACATGTGGTTCGAGAATTTCGCCAACGTAGTCGCCTTTATCAAGAGCTTCATCGCCCGTGAGTATGTTGACGCTGCCCGCGTTTGCATCGCCGGCTCCAGCATGGGTGGCTACACCTGCTGGATGCTGTCCATCCTGCACCCCGAGCTGTTCTCGGCGGCGGCCATCTGCTGTGGCGGTGGCCCCTACTGGGCGGCTCCCCGCATTACCTTCCCCGTCCGCGCCTACCACGGCAAGTTGGATCAGACCGTCTACCCCCGCGAGAGCGAAACCATGGTGGATTGGCTCTCCCGCTCGGGCGGTCAGGCCGAGCTGTTCCTCTACGACGGCGTCAATCACAACGTCTGGGACTATGCCTACACTGACCCTGACACCTACCGCTGGCTCTTCGCTCAAAGACGAAGCGACAAGTAAAAGAAACCCGCAACGGGCGGCCCTGCCGCCCGTTGCGTCTTTTTTTGAATCTTCAAATTGGGGTTTATCTGGGAGAACGCCGGGGGAACTTCTTGCAAGAAGTTCCCCCGAACCCCCTCAAGAAC
>JAEIGA010014895.1_pt1 | contig 11837 bp, 7 predicted proteins | sample 9270691 | NCBI WGS metagenome assembly JAEIGA01 (sample SAMN17057246, study PRJNA624740) | gut metagenome | biome: biome; isolation source: fecal sample | host: Bos grunniens | place: China: Xizang | collected 2019
GCCGTTGGTAGCCTCCTCAACCTTGCGGATATTCTCCTGTACCCAGTTGTAGTGGTAGAGAGGATACTCATTAGCGATGGGGCTTACAACAACCTTGCGTGCACCCGCAGCCGATGCAGTGCTATTTACGCTGAGCTCGGTCAAGACGTTAGCCTTGCCTACGAGCAGTTTATAGATATTCTTCACGCTTGAAGTGGGCACACCGTCAATAGCTACGATATAGTCACCCTCCTTAACGCCTACGCCGGGCTCTGCCAACGGCGAGCGCAGTGTCTGGCTATATACGCCACCGGGCAGAATCTTCTCGATGCGGAAGAAACCGCTCTTATCACGCTTCAGCTCAGCACCGAGCAGACCCATAGGAATACGCTCCAGGGCAGGAACCTCACCAGGATTAACGTATGCGTGACCGCAACCTACCTCAGAGATCATCTCGCCGATGATATAGTTAAGGTCAAGACGAGTCTTGGCATAGGGAACAAGTACCTCATACTTCTTCTTGATAGCCTTCCAGTCAATACCGTGCATATTCTCCAGATAGAAACCATCACGGAATGCGCGCCACACCTCGTCGTAGATCTGTGCCCACTCCTCCATATAATCGACGTGAGCAACCATATCCTTCGTGCTGATGGCATCCTTCAGATTAGCCTTGGCTGTGGGGAAGTCAGCGACGAACATCTGACGGCCTCTGGTAAAGAGGGCCTTCTTGCTACCGGGAGTTATAGTGAACGATGCATCGGCAACGGTCTCCTCCTTCTGTGTCTTCAGATCGAAGGCCTTCGTGCCACCTGCGGCAGCGTAATATACCTTCTTACCATCAGAGAAGAAGTTGCGGTATGAACCAGCCGCCAGCGGCAACTTGATGATACGTCCGGGCAGGTTCTCGGGATCAATCTTTACAACAACCTCGCCCTCGGGCTTCTTGGCCGCATCTACAGCGCCATCGGTGGGAAGCAACGGCGAGGGGGTATCCTCGGCAAGCATAGCCATATATACACCATTCATGCGGGTATAGATGTGGTTCCACTCGGTCTGGCTGTATGTAGAGTTGAAGTCGCGTGCCGAAGTGAAGATAAGATACTTACCATCGGTGCTGAATACGGGAGCCGACGATGAGTACCAACGCTCCGTTACGGGATACTCCTTCTTCGTTGCGATGTTATATACATATATTACACTCATCTCGTTCTCGGCGCTCTTCGTATATGTGAGCCACTTGCTGTCGGGCGAATAAGCCACACCCGAAGGCTCGCCATTGGGATTCTGCATCAGCGTCTGCTTGCTCTTCGATGCTACATCGACAGCCACCAGACGATTCTTGCGGTCGGTATAAAGCAGAGTCTTTGAGTCGGGGCTCCAGATCACCTGACGGATGTAGGTATCGCTACCCTTAGTGAGCTGCTGGGGCTCGCCATCCTCGCCCTGCAACCACACCTCGGTCTCACCCGTACGGTCGCTGATATAGGCGATCCACTTACCATCGGGACTCCACTTAGCGCCACGCTCGTTAGCACCCGATGTGCGGGTGATGTTGCGTGTTACACCCTTCTCCACAGGCACATTGAAGACCTCGCCACGAGCCGTTACAGCTACGCGCTTGCCTTCGGGCGAGAGTGATGCTGATGTCATCTTGTCAGCCACGTTCTTCATCTCCACGCGGGCGTAGCGATTCTCACCATTAAGTGTGATAGAGATCTTCTCAGCCTTGCGGGTCTTGGGGTCAAACTTGAAGATATAGCCACCCTGCTCATAGACGATGATTGAACCATCGGTCGAGGGGAATTTGATATCGTAGTCCGAATAGTTGGTCACCTTCTCGGTCTTCTTTGTAGCGGTGTTGTAAACAAAAAGGTTCATCGTGCGGTCACGATCGCTGATAAAGAAGATCTCCTCGCCAATCCACATAGGGAAGATATCCTGTGACACGTTGTTGGTGACGTTCTCCACCTTCTTCGATGCAGGATCGTACACCCACACATCGTCGGCCATACCACCCTTATAATACTTCCATGTGCGGAACTCACGCATAACGCGGTTGTATGCCAGCTTCTTGCCATCGGGAGAGTAAGAGCAGAAACCACCCTCGGGCAGAGGCAACTGCTCGGGCATATCACCCTCTGCAGATACCGACCACAACTTACCGCTGAAGCCGTCGCTGATACGGTTACGGAAGAGAATGTTCTTTCCATCGCGTGTCCATGTCATCACGATGTTGTTGGGACCCATACGGTCGCCGATGTCATCGCGCTCGTTGGTTGCAGTATAGGTCAAACGCTCGGGCTCTCCACCCATCTTGGGCATAAGATATACCTCGGTGTTGCCATCATACTGCGCCGTAAAGGCAATCTGCTGGCCATCGGGCGAGAAGCGAGCAAACATCTCTGTACCCACGTGCGAGGTAAGACGTGTAGCCTCACCACCCGCAATGGGGACTCTATATAAATCGCCGGCATAGGTAAAGACCACATCCTTACCATTCGTAGCCGGGAAACGCAGCAGACGAGCCTCCTCGGCCTGGACTGCTACAGCACCACCCGCCAGGAGCAGTGCGAGAAATAGCTTTTTCATAATCTATCGTTTTTATGTTATTTCCAAAGGTTGGGCAAGAACTGGAAGTAGAGCAGGTGACGCCATGTCATGAAGTCGTGAGCGCTGAAACCGCCAATGTAGTAGTCGTGCTTAACGCCCAGCTCCTCCAACTGCTTGTGCAGCAATGTGTGGCGAGCAGTATCGTTGGTCTCATAAACACCAGCACCGATGAAGATATAGTCGAAGGCTGCATCCTTCAGAGCCTTCGCATCGCGACCCATAGCCACTGCATCCTCACCGAATGCCTTCTCGTCGGCAGCGGTCAGAGCGGCGCTCAGGATACCGAGCGAGCCGAAGAGCTCGGGGTTACGGAAGCCAATATACTGTGTATGGCGGCCACCCATAGAAAGACCCGACAGAGCACGACCCTTACGATTGGCAATTGTGCTGTAGTGTGAGTCCACCCAGGGGATGATGCACTCCTTATACTCGCGCTCCATCATCTTGAATGAGAGCTGGCTGTGGTTGGGTGATGAGCGGTGAACGATCTGGTTGTTTACCATGGCAACGATTGTAGGCTCAATCTTACCCTCAGCAATGAGGTTGTCCATGATCCAGTTCACCTGACCATACTTGTACCATGAGTCGGCAGCCTCGCCCGAGCCACCCATCAGATAGAGCACGGGGTACTTCTTGGCGGGATCGTAGTGGGGAGGTGTATATACCAAAATGGTACGCAGGCCGCCTGTAACTGTAGAGTTGTAGTAGCTTGTTGTAACAGAACCGTGCGCAACATTGGGATTGGGATCGTAGTATGCAGGGCCGTCGCCATGAACATAAAGCATGCTCGATGCAGGCATCGTACCATGGTTGTGCAACGTATTGGCGGGATCGACGATGCTCATGCCATCAACGTTGAAAGTGTAGGTATAGACATCGGGGGTGAACGGACCGGCAGTCACCGACCATACGCCCTTGTCGTCCTTGGTCATCTCGGCGCTCTTGGCCTCCATGCCGCCAGTAAACATTGTACCACGCACCACCACCTTCTGGGCATTGGGAGCCACAAGGCGGAAGGTTACGGTATGATTGTCGTGTACCTCGGGAGAGATCACACGTGCACCCATAGGAGCAAGTCCCTCGGTATTGGCTTGCGGATTGTAGGTCTCGTTAACCCACGACTGCTGTGCCGACGCGGTAAAGGCCATTGCCATCACTGCGCAAAGAAAGAAAAATCGTTTCATGGTATACAAAATTTTAAGGATTTTCTGTACTTTTTCTGTAATGGTTAGCAGGCTAATTATACCTTATAATGAGTAAAAATTGGCCCTACAAGGACAAAGATATGAAAAAAATGGCTACCGACACATGAGTAGGGCGTTTTTTTGCTCTGCCGACTACAAAATTTGATTCGCTTTCAATTTTAAACTATAATTGCTATATTTGCAAATTCAAAGTTACCCTAAATATGAGAGTTACCATACTACAGCGCGATATAGCTTGGGCCAACCCCTCGCTTAACATCGAAAGGCTCAACCAGGCCATCGACCGCAACCCTGGTGCAGACCTATACGTCTTGCCTGAGATGTTCTCGACGGGTTTCTGCACCGAGCCCCAGGGCATAGCCGAGGGGGCCGACTCCCTGTCGCTCAAGTGGATGACAGAGAAAGCCGCTGCCACAAATGCCGCCATAGCGGGCAGCATAGCCATAGAGGAGAATGGCCACTACTACAACCGCTTCTATTTTGTTAAGCCCGACGGCGAGGTAACCTCCTACGACAAGCACCATCTGTTCACCTACGGCGGTGAGCATCTGCGCTTTACGGCGGGAGATGAGCGCAAGATAGTAGAATTCAGAGGCGTAAGGATAATGTTGCAGATATGCTACGACCTGCGTTTCCCCATATGGGTACGCAACCGCGGCGATTACGATATGATACTCTACGTTGCCAGCTGGCCTACGCCGCGCGTTGCGGCATGGAGCGCTCTGCTCGTTGCACGTGCCATCGAGAATCAGTGCTACGTTGTGGGAGTAAACCGTGTAGGCGAGGATCCCGCGTGCAAGTACTGCGGAGGCAGCGTAATAATCGATCCCTACGGCCGCAGGATAGCCTCGTGCGAGGATAACACCGAGATGGAGGCCTCGGCAGATGTTGACATGGAGGCTTTGGAGGCATTCAGAGAAAAATTTCCCGTACTGCGGGATGCAGATATTTAGTTAGGTTATGATTCAGAAGAGATTACTTTTGGGTGATGAGGCCATAGCATTGGGCGCTATACACGCCGGCATAAGCGGAGTGTATGCCTACCCCGGTACACCCTCAACCGAGATAACGGAGTTTATCCAGCTTAACGCCCCTGAGGTGCGCAGTCGCTGGTGCACAAACGAGAAGACGGCCATGGAGGCGGCTCTCGGCATGTCGTATGCCGGCAAACGTGCTCTGGTATGCATGAAGCATGTGGGCATGAACGTTGCAGCTGACGCCTTCGTAAACTCCGCCATTACGGGCATCAACGGAGGACTGGTTGTGCTGGCAGCCGATGATCCATCGATGCACTCATCGCAGAACGAACAGGACTCGCGTTTTTATGGCAAGTTTGCCATGATTCCCATACTTGAGCCCTCATCGCAGCAGGAGGCCTACGATATGATGCCCTACGCCTACTCGCTTTCGGAGCAGATGCGTCTGCCCGTGCTGATGCGCGTAGTGACACGCTTGGCTCATTCGCGTGCTGGCGTAGCTACCACAACTCCCCTTGCTCAAAACGGACTGAATCCCGACAGCGAGCGTACACATTGGGTACTGCTGCCGGGCAATGCGCGTCGTCAATACGCTTCACTTGTAGAGAAGCAGACCGCCATCTTGCAGTCAGCCGAGGCATCTGCATACAACCGTCGATGCGGCAACGGAGGTGCCAAATTGGGCATTATAGCGTGCGGAATAGCATATAACTATGTCATGGAGTGCAACGCCATGCAGGCGGGCATCCCCGTACTGAAGGTTTCACAATACCCCATACCCGCAGAGCAGATCAAGGCTCTGGCTGCAGAGTGTGACTCTCTGCTCGTAGCCGAGGATGGTCAGCCCGTTGTCGAGGAGCAGGTGCTTGCCTTGGTTGGAGGCAACTACCCCGTACTCGGACGTCTTACCGGCGATCTGCCACGCATGGGTGAGCTTACGCCCGACAACGTAGGCAAGGCACTCGGACACACCTCTGCACCAGCTTTTGCTGCGGCCGAGAATGTTGTACCACGCCCCCCTGCACTCTGTCAGGGGTGTGGCCACAGAGATGTCTACGATGCACTGAACAACGTGGCAGCAGAGTATAAGGATGCTCGCATCTTCGGCGACATCGGTTGCTACACACTGGGCGCACTGCCCCCCTTCCGTGCCATCGACTCATGTGTGGATATGGGCGCTTCAATCACCATGGCCAAAGGTGCTGCCGACGCAGGTCTGCACCCAGCCATAGCCGTTATCGGCGACTCTACATTCACCCACTCGGGCATGACGGGTCTGCTCGATGCCGTAAACGACAACGCCAACATCACCATCATCATCTCCGATAACCTCACGACGGCCATGACGGGCGGTCAGGACTCAGCCGGAACAAATAAATTTGAGGCCATATGCCTGGGTCTGGGTGTTGAGCCCGAGCATGTACGCGTGGTGGTACCCCTGAAGAAGAACATGGAGGAGATCACGACCATCATTCGTGAGGAGATAGAGTATAAGGGCGTTTCGGTTATTATCCCCCGCCGCGAGTGCATACAGACACTGAATCGTAAACTTCGTCAAAAGAGAGCACAAGAGTAATGAAGAAAGATATCATATTGGCAGGTGTGGGAGGTCAAGGTATCCTGACCATTGCCACCATCATAGGCGATGCCGCCGCACGTCGGGGCATCAACCTCAAGCAGGCCGAGGTTCACGGCATGAGCCAGCGTGGCGGAGATGTGCAGTCGAATCTGCGCCTCTCTACCGATGAGATCTACTCGGACCTTATAGCACAGGGCGCAGCCGACCTCATCATATCGATGGAGCCAATGGAGGCTCTGCGCTACGTAGGTTATCTGCATGCCGAGGGGTGTGTGGCCACCTCATCACATCCGTTTAAGAATATTCCAAACTATCCCAACGAGGAGGCTCTGATGGCCGAATTGCAGGCGCTGCCACATACGGCTATTATGCCCATCGAGGATGTTGCCAAGGAGAACTCGCTGCCCAAGAGTGCAAACATAATCCTGCTGGGCATGGCGGCCAAGTATATTGAGATTCTGTCGGCCGAGGCTCTGCGCGAGAGTATTGCCCATGTATTTGCATCGAAGGGTGCGGCAGTCGTAGAGCAGAATCAGAGAGCCTTTGATTTGGGACTTAACGCAGTAAAGTAAAGAAAAATGAAGATATTCAGCGAAGAACTGGTTGCCCGCGCAGTCGAGGAGTTGCACATTGCCGACCTCTCGCACGCCACAATTGGCGAGGTGTTGCTCGTAGCCCAATATCTGGAGAAGGCCACTGGCATACCCTTCATTCGTATGGATCAGGGCTCGCCAGGTCTGCCCGTGAATCAACGTGGCGTGGAGGCCGAGAAGGCCGCTCTGGATAGAGGTGTTGGCTCGCAATACCCTGCAGCGGCAGGCGTAGCAGAGCTAAAGTATGAGGCTTCGCGATTCGTTAAGGCATTCCTCAACGTAGATGTTTCTGCCCGTTCGTGTGTTCCTACCGTTGGCAGCGTGGCCGGCTCGTTCGGTTCGTTCATTGCCTGCACACAGCGCATACCGGGCAAGGACAAGGTGCTATTTATCGATCCCGGATTCCCGATTCAGAAGTCGCAGCTCAGAGTGATCGGAGTCGAGTGGGTGGAGTTCGACATCTACAATTACCGCGGTGAGCGTCTGCGCGCGAAGCTGGAGGAGATGCTCTCTGCAGACGACATAGCCGCCATCGTATACTCAAACCCCAACAACCCGGCATGGATATGCCTGGAGGATGAGGAGCTGAAGATTATAGGCGAGCTGGCCACCAAATACGACACCATCGTCATGGAGGATCTGGCATACTTCTGCATGGACTTCCGTCGCGATATGGGCCACCCCTTCCGTCCGCCCTATCCACCTACGGTAGCACACTATACGGATAATTATATTCTGATGCTCTCATCGTCCAAGATATTCAGTTATGCTGGTCAGCGCATGGCTCTGATCTGCATCAGCGACAAGCTCTTCGAGAAGCACTACCCTGCTCTTGCCGAGCGATACAACGATGCCGGAGTATTTGGCCAGACGCTTGTGGCATCCATTCTCTATATGATCACATCGGGCTGTACGGCCTCTACGCAGTACGCCTATGCCGAGATGTTGCGTCTGTCGACCGAGGGTGAGATAAATTTTGTGGAGGATACACGCGAATATGCCGTTCGTGCAGAGCGCATGAAGCGTATCTTTACCGATAACGGATTCCACATCGTCTACGACAATGATGCAACCGAGCGAGTGGGTGATGGATTCTTCTTCACCATCGGCTACGGCACCATGAGCGGCGGCGACCTGCTCAAGGAGTTGCTCTACTATGGTGTAAGCAGCATATCACTCTCAACAACGGGCAGCGAGCAGCAGGGCGTCAGAGCCTGCACATCGCGTATGCGCGAGGAGTTGTACCCCATAATGGAGGAGCGCATGCGGGCATTCAAGGAGGATCACCCGCTATAAAAGTTAAGTTAGGAAATGAGAAATATTTAAGGTTATGATTTGGAACCCAAACAAAGAGTGCATGAGCCGCGAGCAGATGCGAGCCCTGCAGGGAAAGCGGTTGCAGAAGCTGGTACAGTATGTCTATCATAACGTACCCTTCTATCGTCACAAGATGCAGGCGATGGATGTAGCACCTGAGGATATAAAGAGTATTGACGACATCGTAAAGTTGCCCTTCACCACCAAGCAGGATCTGCGCGACAACTATCCCTACGGTCTGCAGGCAGCACCCCCGTCGGAGATTGTACGTGTACACGCATCGTCAGGCACCACGGGCAACCCCACCATCGTCGGTTACACACGCAAGGATCTGGCCGTATGGTCAGAGGTCATGGCACGCGCCCTGACAGCATATGGCGTTACGCGCGACGACACCTTCTCGGTAAGCTACGGCTACGGTCTTTTCACGGGAGGTCTGGGAGCGCACTATGGCGTCGAGAACCTCGGAGCAACAGTTATCCCCACATCGACGGGAAACACCGAGAAACATATCCGCCTTATCCGCGACTTGAAAATTTCGGGCATTGCCTGTACACCTTCATACGCCCTCTATCTTGCCGAGACTCTGGACAAAATGGGACTCAAGAAAGAGGATTTGGGTCTGCGCGTGGGCGCTTTCGGCGCTGAGCCATGGACCGAGAATATGCGCCATGAGATTGAGCAACGACTCGGCATTAAGGGCTTTAACCTCTACGGTTTGAGCGAGATTATGGGCCCGGGAGTCTCATATGAGTGTCAGGAGCAGAACGGCTCACACATCAATGAGGATCACTTCTATCCCGAGATCATCAATCCCGAGACACTGGAGCAGCTGCCCAACGGCGAGCAGGGCGAGTTGGTATTCACCACTCTCACAAAAGAGGGCATGCCCTTGCTGCGCTACCGCACCAAGGATCTGTGCACGCTGCATGATGAGGTGTGTGCCTGCGGACGTACATCCATTAAGATGGGCCGCATAGTTGGTCGCAGCGACGATATGCTTATCATTCGCGGCATTAACGTATTCCCCTCACAGGTCGAGAGTGTCATCCTCGAGATGCAGGAGTTCGAGCCCCAGTATATGCTTGTTGTTGATCGCGTTAACAACCTCGACACATTGCAGGTACAGGTTGAGGTGCGTCGCGAGCAGTTCAGCGACGACATCGGCCGCATGCTGGCAATGAAGAAGCGTCTTGCAGACCGTCTGAAGAGCGTACTCTCGATCAGCGCCGACGTACGCTTGATGGAGCCCGGAAGCATCGAGCGCAGCCAGGGCAAGGGCAAGCACGTGATAGATAATCGCCAACTGAAATAGTAAAACGCACAAGATATGAAAATCAAGCAATTATCGATCTTTCTGGAGAACAAGACCGGAAGAATCAACGAGGTGACAAAGATTCTGAGCCGTGCAGGCATCAACATGCAGGCATTCAGTATGGCCGAGACCACCGACTTCGGTATTCTGCGACTTATCGTAGCAGAGGTTGACAAGGCCGTGGAGGTGCTTCGCGAGGCTAACTTCGCCGTTATGCTCACCGATGTAGTATGCATCAAATGCCGAAATGAGGCCGGTGCGCTGTCAACCATTCTGGATCGTCTGTCGGAGCAGAATATATTCATTGAGTACATGTATGCCTTCGCTGAGGATGACAGGGCCAACGTAGTGATCCGCCCCAGCGATATAGAGCGTTGCATCGAGATCCTCTCGCAGTGCCAGTGCGATGTGATCAATAATTTTTAATTCGACGCAAAGATTTCAATTTTAATTTCTTATATTTGCCACAAAGACCAAAATTTGAACAACAATATGAAGATTACAAAACACATCATTATGGCAGCAGTAGCCATTGCCGCTTGCGGTTGCGGCAGCAAGAAATCGGACAATCCGCTTTTCAACGAGTTTACCGCTCCGTTCGGTATCGCTCCCTTCTCGGAGATTACAATCGACCACTATCGCGAGGGTATGCTTCGCGGCATGGAGGAGCAGAAGGCTGAGATCGAGGCTATCATCAACAACCCCGAGGCTCCCACATACGCCAACACACTTGCAGCGCTGGATCAGTGTGGTGCTACCTTGCGCAAGGTTCGTGGCACATTCAGCCCCTTGTCAAGCAGTAACTCTAACGATGAGATTCGTGCTCTGCAGAAGGAGATGTCTCCCCTGTCATCAGCTCACAGCGACGATATCAACCTCAACCCCGAGCTCTTCGCTCGCGTGAAGGCTGTATATGAGCAGAAGGATAACCTTACACTCACAGCTGAGGAGAAGACCGTTCTGGAGAACACCTACAAGCGTTTCGTGAATAGCGGTGCTGAGCTCAGCGACGCTGACAAGGAGAAGCTCCGCGCTTTGAATCAGGAGATCTCTATGTTGCAGCTTACATTCTCACAGAACCTCCAGCACGAGACCAACAACACATTCGTTGTGGCTAACTCACTCGAGGAGTTGAAGGGTCTGCCCCAGGCAAACATCGACGCTGCAGCGAAGATGGCTGCCGACAACGGCCAGCCGGGCAAGTGGATGTTCAACATGCAGCGCCCCAGCTGCAACCCCGTTCTGCAGTACTGCGAGAACCGCGAGTTGCGCGAGAAGGTGTATAAGGCATACTACAACCGTGGCAACCAGGACAACGAGTACGACAACAAGGCTATCTCTGCCAAGTTGGTTGCTCTGCGTTTGGAGAAGGCTAAGTTGATGGGTTACAACACATACGCCGAGATGGCATTGGAGGATCGTATGGCCAAGACTCCCGAGGCTGTTTACAACCTTCTGGATCAGGTATGGGAGCCCGCCGTAAAGAAGGCTAAGGAGGAGATTGCCGACATCCGTGCCGAGATTCGCAAGGAGGGTAAGTCATTCGAGCCCGAGGGCTGGGACTTCATGTACTACCAGGATAAGGCAAAGCAGGCGAAGTATGCCGTTGATGAGCAGGAGATTCGCGCATACCTCGAGATCAACAATGTAATGCAGGGTATCTTCTACGTTGCCAACAAGCTCTACGGCCTCACGTTCAAGGAGATCACCGCTGAGGTTCCCTCATACGAGCCCACAGCTAAGGCTTACGAGGTTATCGACCGCGACGGCACTACTATCGCTATCTTCTACAGCGACAACTTCCCCCGCGATGGCAAGAATGCTGGTGCATGGTGTACTTCGTTCCGTGGCCAGAGCTACGACGGAGAGGAGCGCATCATCCCCATCGTTGTTAACTGCTGTAATATGACTGCTCCCTCGGGTGATGTTCCCGCATTGCAGAGCATCGACAACGTAGAGACTATGTTCCACGAGTTTGGCCACGCATTGCACAGCTTTATGCGCGACGTACGCTACAACGGCGCAGGTGGCACCGAGCGTGACTTTGTGGAGTTGCCCTCGCAGATCAACGAGCACTGGGCATTCGAGCCTGAGGTATTGGCAGTATATGCAAAGCACTATCAGACTGGCGAGATTATTCCTATGGAGCTCGTAAACAAGATTCAGGAGAGTGCTAAGTATGGTCAGGGCTTCGCTACCGTTGAGTACGTTGCCGCATCGCTCAGCGATATGGACCTTCACGTTTTGACCGAGGTTCCC
>JAEIGA010014896.1_pt1 | contig 11836 bp, 10 predicted proteins | sample 9270691 | NCBI WGS metagenome assembly JAEIGA01 (sample SAMN17057246, study PRJNA624740) | gut metagenome | biome: biome; isolation source: fecal sample | host: Bos grunniens | place: China: Xizang | collected 2019
GTTTTCTTTAAAATAATCCTCGGGGGCGGTGCCATCGTACAAAAATGCGCGTAAGACCTTTCCTGCATATTCATAGTTATAATATACGGTAGAGGCTCCAGCTCCTCTGTAGTCGTCGTCTATAATATATTCGTTGTGGGGAATACGGGACTGTTCAAGCTTTGGACGTCTTAATAAAAAGGAGCCTAAAGAGAGCATTTCGGAATTTTTAAGAGAAGTCTTTATATAGGGAGCTAATTTATTAATAACAGACGGATATTTTAAAGGATTGGTTTTAAGCGCCTTTTCCAGTAACAGCTTCATAACAAGACGCTGTCTTTCGGTTCGTCCGAAGTCGTTATTACTGCCAAAAGAATTTTTTGCGTGACGGATACGGGCGTACGCAACCGCCTGAACACCGTTTAACTTCTGCACACCCGTTTCATAAACGAAATAATCCTTAGGATTAAGCTTTAAATAAATGCATTGCTCGTTTATCATAGCGTTTATTCCAAGCTTTGCGGTCAGCTCGTCCTTGGTGATTTCAACCTCGATTCCGCCAAGGGCGTCGATTATATCAGCCATTCCGTAAAAGTTTACGGTTGCATAATCCTTTATATCAAGACCGTATAGAGTGTTAAGGGTTTTTACCGCAAGGGCAGGGCCGCCTGAGGCATAGGCAGTATTTATTTTATTATAGGTAGTACCGCCGTTTTTCTCAATGGGCACAAGACTGTCGCGCATAACCGAAACAAGACGGATAGTGTTGTCCCGCTTATTAACGCTTAAAATCATTATGGAGTCGCTTCTGCCCGAAAAATCGTCGATTTCACGGGTATCAACACCGAAAAGGGCAATATTTATAACCTTTTTATCTATTGTGCCATTAAATCCTAAATCAGAAGAATCGGCGCGGTTAAAATCTCTGTCACGGTTGATTCTTGCCATTATAGTAGCGCCGTAGCAGAAAATAATTGCAAGTAAAATGGCAATTATTAAAACGAAAAAACGAAATAGAGTGTGTTTTTTCTTTTTTTTTCGTGAAGAAAAACTGTTAAGGTCAACGTTTTTACTCATAGTCTTATAACATTCCTTTATATATGTCGCCTTTTTTAAGCCCCGTTATCTCGGCGGCTTTTTTTGCGGCGGAAGAAGTGCTGTCGCCTTTTTCGGTAAAATCCTTTGCAAGCGCTATAGCTTCTTCGAGTGTATAGGTTTTTTCAGTTTCCTTTGCGCCCGAAACGATTATTACAAATTCGCCCTTTGACTCTTTTTCGCTGTAGGTTTTTAAAGCGCCGCTAAGAGTGGTGTGAATAACCTCTTCGTGAATTTTTGTAAGTTCACGAACCAAAGCGATTTCTCTGTCACCGAGAAAATCAAGCATATCCCTAAGGGTTGCTATTAATTTGTGGGGAGCCTCATAAAATATCATTGTGCGCTTTTCGGTTTTTAATTCGGCAAGATGGGCGCGTCTGCCCGGCTTGTTCATTGTAAGAAAGCCTTCGAAGGTAAATCTTCCCGAGGGCATTCCACTTATGGCAAGGGCGGTTATAACGGCGCTTGGGCCGGGTACCGACTCAACGGGAATACCGTTTTCGTGGGCAAGTTTCACCATATCTTCACCGGGGTCGGATATGGCGGGCATACCCGCATCGGTAACAAGGGCGCAGTTTTGTCCGCTCAGCAGTCGCTCGATAATTTCACCGCCGCGCTCCTTTTTATTATGCTCATAGTATGAAAGCATAGGCTTCTTTAAGCCCAGATGATTTAAAAGCTTTACGGTAACTCTGGTATCCTCGGCAGCAATAAAATCAACCTTTTCCAAAGTATCTGCCGCTCTTGGACTTAAATCCCCAAGATTTCCTATGGGAGTACCAACAAGATAAAGTTTTCCGATCATTTCGCACCTCTGATAAGTTTATACGCATATTTTAGCATAAATAAAAAAATAATACAATAACAAAAAAGATATAATATTTTTAGAAAAAATGCTTGACATTTCCTTTACAAGTTGTTATAATGTCAAAGTCGCGATATGTGACTACTCAAATGGCGATATAGCTCAGTTGGCTAGAGCATGCGGTTCATACCCGCAGTGTCGTAGGTTCAAGTCCCACTATCGCCACCATAAACGGCCCGGTGGTCAAGAGGCCTAAGACACCGCCCTTTCACGGCGGTAACACGAGTTCGAATCTCGTCCGGGTCACCAAAAAAGACAAGTCTTTTGACTTGTCTTTTTTTATTTCGTAAAGGACGTACATCATAATTCGGTCTAATAAAAAATACTTGATATAATTCACATTACATTGTATAATAATTCCGTATGAACAATTTATAGTTTGTTTACAATTAATAAAAGGAAATGTTGTAAACTAAACTAAATGTTTTTAAATTAAAAAAAGGAGTGTCCCTTAATGATTAACGTTTCCGGACTTAGCAAACGATACGGCACCCATCTTGCCGTTGAAAATGCCAATTTTAGGATAAGCAAGGGCGAAGTTGTTGGCTTCCTTGGACCCAACGGTGCAGGTAAGTCCACCATAATGAATATTTTAACCGGATATCTCTCTCTTACTCAGGGTGAGGTTAAAATCGACGGCTTTAATATTATGACCGACCCCGAACTTGCAAAAAAGAGAATTGGTTATCTCCCCGAAATTCCCCCTCTTTATCTTGATATGACGGTAAGAGAATATCTTTACTTCATATATAATTTAAAGAAGGTAAGATTCCCCAAAAAAGCGCATATTGATGAAATTATCCGTCTTGTACGTATTACCGAGGTTGAGGGCAGACTTATTAAAAACCTTTCAAAAGGTTACCGTCAGCGTGTAGGTATTGCGGGCGCTTTGGTAGGAAACCCCGACGTACTTATTCTGGACGAGCCAACAGTTGGTCTTGACCCCAAGCAGATTATTGAAATCCGCGACCTTATTACAAAACTTGGAAAGAATCATACCATTATTCTTTCCTCCCATATACTTTCCGAGGTACAGGCGGTATGTAAGCGTGTTATCATTATTAACCGCGGTCATATAATTGCCGACGATACCCCCGAAAACCTTTCAAAGACCCTTTCAAAAGACCACTCCCTCGTTGCAAGAATTATCGGTAAAGAGGATGACGTTATGGGTGTTCTTAACAGCGTTAAGGACGTAAAGAGCGTTGAATGTCTTGGCGAACTTGAAAGCGGCAGCAGAGATTATCACATTATTCCCGAAGACGACGCCGATATAAGAGCTGACGTTACAAAGCGTCTTGCCGAAAGACAAAAGGTTCTTTTATCACTCAGAAGCAACGAATTAACCCTTGAGCAGATATTCCTGCGCATTACAGGGGAAGACGATATGCAGGGCTTCTTTAAAAAGGAAGAAATAACCGAAGAGGTTATTGAAGAAATCAAAGAAGAAATAAAAGAAGAAAATATGGAAGGAGAGGAAGAATAATGAGCGCTATTTATAGACGTGAAATGAGAGCGTATTTTACCTCTATTATTTCTTACGTATTTTTTGCCGCCTTCTTTGCTATAGAAGGACTTATGTTTGCCGCTCTTTTCCAGGCAGGCAGTACCGAGGTTTACAGAATTCCCTTTATGTTCCCTCTTTACCTTACTATATTCCTTATTCCTCTTCTTACTATGAGAACGATAAGCGAAGATAAACGTCAAAAGGTTGATCAGGTGCTTTTAACCGCGCCCGTTTCGGTTACTTCCGTTATTATGGGCAAGTTCTGGGCTTGCGTTTCCATTTATGCTATTGCAAACGCCCCCCTCTTTATCTTCCAGACCATAGTTTCCTACTATGCGGCATCCAACTGGCTTCAGTTCTTGTATTCCGTTCTCGGAACACTTCTTTTGGGCTCAACCCTTATTGCAATAGGAATTTTCGTTTCCTCTATTACCGAAAGCACCGCCCTTGCAGCAGTTCTTTCTATTGTTGCAAATATCGTAATTATGTTTATTTCGCAGATTTTCCAGATTATCGGTATAGAGTGGCTCACAAAAATCACTTCTGCCATTGCTTTGCTTGACAGATTCACAAGTTTTTCCGACAGTATATTAAAGGTAGAGGACGTAATTTATTACATCACCGTAATAGCCGTGTTCGTATTCCTTTCGGTTCGCTCTGTCGAAAAACGCAGATGGTCTTAAAAGGAGGACGGTAAAAATGGCTAAGATTAAAAACAAATTTTTATTTAAGCGCGGCGGTTACGCTGTACTTGCTATTGCTATCGTTCTTACAGGCGCTATTTTAATCAATCTGCTTACAAGCTTCCTTGCAAAGCGCATTGACCTTGAATACGACCTTACAAGCGATAAAAAGCACTCCATCAGCGAAGAAAATGCTGAATATATTAAAACCGTTGATAAAGAAATCAACATTTACGTAATGGCTGCTTCCGCAAGTGAATACTACGGCGGTTATATGAATTACTACGCTAATCAGATGGGTTATACCGATACTACCGGTGACTATTACGAGCAGACCACCAAATTCCTTGAAAAGTATGCAGATTTAAACAAGAATATTAAGGTTACCTATATGGACCCCTACGGTACTCAGATGGCTGAAATTTCCACCAAATATCCCGAGTCCTTTATGTACGGCGATATCCTCGTAACCTGTTCCTTTACCACTTCAGGCGGCGCAAAGCTTGATAACTACAGAAATCTTACCCTTACCGACATCTATACCGCAGAGGATACCTCGGGTATGGCTTCTATGGGTTACGATTACTATTATATTAACGGCTCCTGCCTTGAAACCTCTTTAACCAGCGCGGTTGCTTCGGTAATCAGCGAAGAAACCAAGAAGATAGCTTTCCTTGCTACCCACAGCAAAGCAGGTATCTTTGATTACTTTAAAGGAATTCTTGAACTTAATAACTTTAAGGTTGACGAAATTTCCGGAGATATGTTAAAGGAAATTCCTCAGGAATACGATGCAGCCGTTCTCGTTGCTCCCGTTAAGGACTTCACCAAAGAAGAACTTAATGCGTTAAGCGTATTCTTAGAGGGCAACGGAAAGTTGGGCAAAACCCTTATGTTCTACGGTGATACGGGTTATCAGAATCTCCCCAACCTCTATAACTTCCTCGGCGAATGGGGTATTGCGGTAGAAAAGGGTATCGTATTTGAAACCAACGACGGATACTATATGGATAAGAACCACGCTACCTATATGTCCCTCGCACAGAGCAATTCTCCCTTTACTATTTCCAACGCATTTATAAGCGGTTATAACGTTCCTATGTATGAAAACGGTGAAAACTACGGCGGAAGAACCACCGAAACCATAATCGGTACAAACGGCACTTCCGTAATCGTTCCCGTTTCCACCGACCCGTCGGTTGCTCCTTCAAAGGACCTTGAAAAACGTAAACTTTCAAATGCAATTATCGCTACCGACGAAGATTTCGATAACGATACCGATAAGAGTATCTTCAGCCGTGTAATTGCTTTCTCAAGTATTGACTTTATATCACAGGAATATATTGAAAAATACGGAAGTACCATTGATTATAAGTTAACTGCACTTAATGCGCTCCGCTATGCAACGGGACTCAGCGAAAAGACCATTACCTTTGAAAATAAAACCATTGATGCAACCAGTGAACTTTACGTTACTTCCAGTTCATCCGTAAAGGTAATAAGAATAATCTTTATCGGTATTCTTCCTCTTGCAGTTTTAGCTGCAGCATTTGCCATATTCTTTATAAGGAGAAATAAATAATGTCTGAAAACCAAAAGGACTTTATTCCCGAGGAGCAGGATGATTTTTCTTCCTCTACGATTTTTTCTGCTCCAAGTGAGCATAAGGACAAGAAAAAAGCAGGCAAATACAGTCTTGTTTTAAGACTTGTAGCCATTTTCCTTGTTGTCGCTCTTCTTGGCGGCAGCGTATGGTGGGTAACAAAATATATTGCAGAAAAAACTGCCAAGGAAGGCGGTACCTTCCAGCCTGAGCAGATGATGATATTAAGCGCAACCTCCTTTAAAAAGCTTACCGTTATTCACGATACTGCAACGTTAGTGTTAAACAGCAGTATGCAAGAGGAAAGCGGACAGCAAAAGCAGGTATGGACCCTTGAAGGCTATGACGAAACCCTTATTGATAAGACCTCTCTCGGTCAGATTGCTTCCTATGCTTCGGCAGTTACCGTCTTCGGCGAATACGAGTATGATGAAAAAACTCAAAAGGCACAGTTTGGACTGGACAAGCCTATTGTTACCGTAAAGGTAGAGGCAAACGATGCAAAACAGAACTTTGTGCTGACTCAGGGTAACGTAACTGCCGACGGACAGTATGCCTATCTGCATATTTCTACTTTCCCCCAAAAGATTTACCTCGTTAACAGAAGTACCCTTACGGGCTTTATAGTAGAACCTTTGGATCTTGCTATCAGTACGGCAATTCCCGCTATCGAAAAAACAAAAGACAATGCAGGTTATTTTGACAGCGAGGGTGTGCTTACCGACTTTGATACACTTACTATTTCCGGTAGTAAATTTAAAAATCCTTTGGTGTTTATTCCCAATAAGGATAATCGTTTCAGTTCCTATGCAACCTACATCTGCACTTCGCCGAAACTCAGAATTGCAGACGGCGTTATTGAGGATATAAAAAATTCCTTTGCAAACGGTGTTTCTGCTTCGGGTGCCGTATCTTTTGACCAGTCTAAAGAAAGTATTAAAAAGTTCGGTCTTGATAATCCCGATATTGTAATCACTTTAAAGGTTGCGGGAAAGAATTATTCCTATAAGCTTAAGGCAACCGACGATAGCTTTACACAGTATTTTATTCTTGCTTCAACCGACAGAATGATAAGAACCGTTACCATAAGCAATATGGAATACCTTAATAACGAGGAAAAGGATTTCTATTTAGGCTTTATGGCGCTCGAATCTATCGGCGATATAAGTGAGTTTGTTACAACGGGTGACGTAAACGCTGCATTTACTCTCGCTAAAAAAGAGGACGAAGAGGGTTACGATATTAAATGCAACGGAAATACCGTTGACAGTGAAGCTTTCCAGAGCTTCTATGCGCTCTTTATCGGCACCACCGCTATTGATTACAATACCAAAAAGGTGTCGGGCAAGGCTGACCTTACCGTTACCTTAAAGCATCACGACGGGTCTGCACCCACAGTGCTTTCCTTCTTTAAGATAAGCGATTCACGTTATCAGTACAGCGTTGGCGGAACGGATATGGGACAAATTTCCTCCACCGCATACGATAAACTTGTCAGAGAAATTGAAAAACTTATAAAATAAAAACAAGGGCAAAAGCCCTTGTTTTTATTTTAGGGAGTAGGGAGTAGGGAATAGGGAGTAATACAATCCACCCGTTATCTAAGTGAATATCAACAAAATCGGCGGTTTTAATTTATGTAAACTGCTGATTTTTTATTTTCTTTAAAAAAAGTTGTCCCCTTTTTTTCTTTTGCTTCGTTTTATATATAGAAGATAAAAACTTCTAATATTTTAAAGGACGTGGTTTTATGAAAAAAAGAATTTTTAGTTTGGTATTAGCAGTGCTTATGTTATTTAGTTTTAATATGGGTGCAAGAGCGGAAAGTATGGTTCAGCCGAGATATAGCTATACTAATTCAGTGGATGCTTCAATATCGTTTAGGAGCGGTCAATTAATTTGCTCCGGTAATATTGTTGGTAAAAAAGGTACTACTACAAGAATTCAGTATCAATTAATACTTCAAAAAAAGGGAGTATTAAAATGGAATACTGTAACAACTTGGTCAGATAGTGTTTCTTCTTACGAAACAACAGACACCAAACATTACGGCCCCGTTGATAGCGGTAAATACAGAGTTAAAGTTGAAGCTACTGTTTATGCAGGAACGTCTAGTGAAAGTGTATCCGCAACCAGTTCTACAGTGACGGTATAGATAAACAATATAACTTGAAATTAAGTAGATGAATTATTGATTTTTATCAAAATAAGAATTATAATTAAGGAGAAAAATAGTGAGAAAATTAATAGCGATATTAATAGCATTGTGCTTAATAATTACACCAGCAAATATTTTTGCGGTTAGTGCAGAGCCCAATGATAGTATTGTGACAGAAAATACTACAATAACATCTTCCACAAAGACACCTGAAGAACAGGCTATTGAAAAAATAGTCGCCCACAAAAAAGCGAATGGTGAAAAAATACCAAGCGATACGAGAGGCCTTACAGAGGATATTGATAGCGGCAGCGTGTATTACATAAAAAATTATTTTTCAGGAAAATACCTCAACGTTCACTATGGTGTAGATGCAAACGGAACTAACGTGTATCAATGGACGGGGGACAGTAGCACCGAGCAGAAATTTAAAGTGGTAGAAATATATCCTGATTGTTATAAAATCTATGCTATGTGCAGTTCTAACGGAAATAATCGAGTTCTTGATGTTGTAAGAAATGGTAAACACCTTGCGGCAGGGCAAAACGTAGATATATGGACGCCTGTTGATGACGAAGCACAAGAGATGATTCTTACCCCGCTTATATATGACAATATTTTCCATATACAAATGAAGTATAATGATGACTTTTATCTTACTTCATACGGTAATTCTAACGGTACAAGTGGCGGAAAAACTGCAACATCAGCGGGAAATGTTTTTATCAAAAGTTTTAATATTAATGATAATCAACAGTGGCAGTTTATAAAAATACCCAGTCCTTCCACACCAAGTTATTCGGATTATATTACAGGAAAACAACCATATCGTACAAGTAACTATACTCTTTCACAAGGTGGTTGTGTTTATATTAAATTCAAACCTACAGAAAATTTCAATTGCTCAATTTTTACAATTAGCCAGATAGATACATATATACAAATATATAGCGATGAAGCGTGTACAGACCTTATTGTATTAAATGATAATAGCGGTCACGATCATAATGCGTTAATTAATTTTGACGTAACAGCAAATACAACTTACTATATAAGAGTAAAAGGATTTAATAATACAGTTTCAGGTAATTTCAAATTTGTTTTGCATAGAGGTCTCCCTACGTCCCAATCTGAAAAAGGGAATATGTATGATGTTTTTAATAGTGAAACTTATCAATTGTTAAACAACTGTTATACATATGCTTTGGGATATCCAGTATTACCTACAAATGGAGATGCTTGGAGTGAAATTAGTTTTGGTGCAGGTGCGAATCCTGGTATGATTTCTGGATATTCTTTGCCTAGTGATTTTTTAGATAGTTCTTCAAAAGCTAAAATCTATATAACCGAGGCGTTGGAATCTGATTTGAATTACTTAAAAAACGCTTCACCTTCTATAGATTGTGATTATAACATAATAAGTGAAACAACACAACCACAGGAAGGTTACTATAAAATAGCTTTGGTGATAGATAGCGAAGAAAGTGCGTTAAAATCAAAGGATTATCACTGGTATAGACAATTGCCTAATGGACAATGGGTTCATAAACGAGGTTCAGGTCAAGCAAGCAATTTAGATGCTTCTGGAAATGTCATATATAACCCAAGTACTTGTGATCGTGATTATACTTCTCCAACAAGTAATCGCAACTACTCTGAATTTGTCACCTATTATGAGGTTAAGACTCCTGAAACACAATATACTCAAAATGTTTTCAATAACCTTTCTTTAAGAAATGTTATAAATCAAAACAGTTTAGTATCAACAAACACAAATTTAACTATGGCTGATATAGATAGTTTATATATAGTTATGCCATACGAAAAAGCAATTAAAATTCTTGGTGCACCACACGATTATACCGGATTTGGAATGGTAAGATCATTATATGAAATACGAGGTGGTATTGTACTTTCGGTAGATTATGATTATAAATCAGGGTGCATAGAATGTATCCGAATACTTGATGAAAATGGTGAGCTTACCTTAATACAATAGGTGAAACATTATGAAAAAAATGATAATATTTATAATGGTATTAATGTTTTTTTTAGGGCTTACTTCTTGCTACAAAGAAGAAAAGCTTACTGATAAAAATTCGTCTGTTGAAAACTCGAGTTCTAACTCTCTAGCAAAAAAGGAATTGACTATGAAAGAAGTCAATAAATTATACGTCGGTATGCCATACGAAAAAGCAATTAAAATTCTTGGTGAACCGCACGATTATACAGGATTTGGCATTGTAAAACCCTTGTATGAAATACAAGGGGGGATGGTCCTTTCGGTAGACTATAATTACAAAACAGGGTGTATAGAATGTATACGCATACTTGATAAAAATGGTAAACTTACCATAAAAAAATAAGGAACACAATGTGACGGTTCTTCCGTGTTATTGACACCTACACCTCATCCAACTTTTGCTTTGCAAAACCCACCTTCATATCAAGATGAAGGCGGACAGTATTTTCACACGTTATTGGGGTTACCCAATAAACAATAACCTCACTTGAGCCAAAGCGTTTAATTTTTAAACGCTTTGGCTATCCGTTTTAAAAGGGGGAACGGTATGCTTATTTTATATCTTGGTGTATTAGAAACCAAAGAAGAAAAGGATAAATTTGAACAGATATATATTAATTATAAAAAACTTGTATATAGTATTGCTTTTGAGTATATGAATAATTCTTTTCAGACCGAGGATGCTGTACATAACACATTTTTGAAGCTAACTAATTATTTAGATAGAATTGATGATATATATGACCATAAAACCGTTACTTTTATCGGGATAGTTACCAAAAGCGTTTGTATTGATATGCTTAGAAAAGAAAAAGCCTTAAAACAAATAGAACTGCGTTTAGATGAAATAATCAATGACTGTTGCAACGATTTACAAATAAAGGAGTTAGTTAAAAAAATCGATAAGTTGCCTGAAATGTATAGAAATATAATTATGCTAAAATATTTATATAATATGAGTGACAGGAAAATATGTTCTGTTTTGGGAATTTCGAATTATGCATTTAAAAAACGGTTAACACGAGCAAAAAAATATTTAAAGGATGTGGAAATGTGACCTATTCGAAAAGCAAAATAAAAAAATTAACTACCGCCTTGGAAATTTATAGTCAACTAACGGCAAATAAATATAAAGAAACGGAAATTCAAGATGTGGAATTTTCTTCTATTTTTGAAAAGAAAATGGAAAAACTAATAAACCGTCAAAAGAAGCCTTATTTTTATTTAATAAATACCGTTGCGAAGCGTGTTGCTATAATTATAGCGGTTATAATAATTGCTTTAACAAGCACTGTGCTTAGCGTAGATGCGCTGCGTGAAGGGGTTAAAAACTTTTTTGTTGAAACCTTTGAAAAGTTTTCGAGCGTATTTTTTAACGAAAGTGAAAATACACTTTATGCTATAGAAAAACGGTATAATCCTGATTTTTTACCCGAAGGATTTATACTCTCTGACGTTTATGCCGATGAGGTAACGCATAAAGTTAAATATAATGATGATTACGGAAACGAAATATTATATATACAAAGTATTGTTTCAAACGGCTTTAATATTGATAATGGAAACGGAAATATTGAAGAAATAAATAATGGTGTGTACGTCGAGCAAACGGATAATAATATAAAGATGTATTTTTGGAGCGACGGAGAGTACAAATTCGCTTTACACGCATTTGGGGATATTTCAAAAGAAGAACTTTTAAAAATTGCAGAATCAATAAAAAATCGGAGTGAATAAGATAGAGGAGGGAACTTCGTTTATTTAATGATTTAAAATTATAGGGAATGCATTTATGCATTCCCTGCTTTTTGTGTTACAGAAAAAATAAAACGGGGGTTAATATTAATTTTTTGTAAAAAAATAAAAATAATTATTCCCATTTTGTAACTTTTGTGTTACAATGTTTTATGTATAAGTATGTAA
>JAEIGA010014897.1_pt1 | contig 11836 bp, 6 predicted proteins | sample 9270691 | NCBI WGS metagenome assembly JAEIGA01 (sample SAMN17057246, study PRJNA624740) | gut metagenome | biome: biome; isolation source: fecal sample | host: Bos grunniens | place: China: Xizang | collected 2019
CCATCACTGGCCTTCATCCCTTACAGTCACCAGACACCGATCATCAAGTCTGTGCTGCTTGGTGGACAGCAGATATAAAAGCGATTCGGCACTCAAGTTGCAATCATGACTGAGAACTTTAAAACAAATAGTCATGATTACCGCTCGATTACAACAAGCAATCAACGACCAGATCACTGCGGAGCTCTGGTCGTCGAATCTTTATCTCCAGATGTCATATTTCCTCAAGCATCAGGGTTGGGACGGCTATGCCAGCTGGCTCAGAGAACACGCAGTGGAGGAAAGGGAACACGCAACCCGAATGGCTGATTACCTTTGCGACAGAGGTGGCTTTGTCAAACTTCAGATGATTGATGTCGTGCCGGAAGGCTGGGGATCGATCAAGGAAATTTTCGACCACGCACTCAGTCACGAAAAACACGTTTCAAAAATGATCAATACTGTGGTCACACTTGCCCGCGAGGAAGAAGACTATGCCACCGAAAACTTCTTCAGAACATTTGTAGATGAACAGGTGGAGGAAGAAGCACTCTTCGGTAATATCGTCGACAAACTCCACAAAGCAGGAGAATCCGGACTCTTCGTTCTCGAAAATGACCTCGGACATAAAAATTAAATACCCCTCAGTTCCAAAGACAACAGTCAAAAGAACTGAGGGATATTTTATAACTTAAGGTGGAATTACTGAGCAACAACCACAGAATCCTTCACCTCAACGACTTCTTCCACTACAACCTCCTCAACAACTTCAGTCTTGTTAAACCAAGGAAGTGGTGAAGGGAGGCCAGCCCAGTTCAAAAGATTGCCAAGCCACAAACCCGCAACAACCACCACCAGAGCAGAAAGTGATATGACCCACTTCTTCCATGTTGGAAGGCCTTTACGTGCATATGGATCCTTGAGCTTAAGTTTCGGATATTTAGCAATATCTGTAAGTGTCTCGCCAAACAGGATGCTGATCTTTGACGAAGCATTGATTGCCCAACCGTTTGCATTAAGAAGCGGAGCGATATTTCTGCGACGAAGCTTGAGCCATGCCATCACCATTGCAGGACCTGAAATTGCAAGCATCACACCCACGAATGCAAGGATAACCTGCCACCAAGTGAGCGCAAAGATACCCTTTGCAAGGCTGGCAAGAGCAGTGCCGATCATGCCGACAGCCATACCTAAGGCTGCAAAAATACCGGCAAATTTACCTATATCAAATGGTTGAGCCTCAGATGGCTTAACAGCTGCTGCACCGGCTGCAGGAGCAACAGCAGGAGCAGCATTGATCTTCTCTGTAGCCTCCTTCATGATCTTCGCATCCTTATCAGCGGCATTCTTGCTGATCAAGTTCTCAATCACACTAGCCATCCTGCGATACGGCGACCAGAACGCCTGAGATATACTGATCGGATTGTCAATGATCTTAGTAATGACCGCATCCCACTCGACTCCCTTATTATCGTAATAAACCGCGTTCTTGCCAACCATCAGGTCGCCGATCTCACCCACTGTCATAGCTGCCACAATCTGAAGTTTCGCAGCAGACGACTTGGTTGTACAATCACAATAGATAAGATACATACCACTTGATGCAGCCATAGTATTATGCTTAGCCATATCAGCAACGTTCATACAGAAACGGCAAGCTCTCTGGTCAATCATCAGAATTCCTGACTGGAAAATCGCAAGACTCTTAGGATCTTTATCGTAGAAATCGTGGAAAGTAACGAAATTGCGTACCAGTCTATAGAAATCGCGATATATATGAAGGAACTTATTGACCATATCAATGTTCGATGCCTCTTCAGACAGAGCAAGATCCTGATCTACAAGGTCAAGCAAAGCAGCTTTACGATCATCTGCGATGAATCCCTTCACGGCATCAAGACCTAAGGCCTCGACAGATGCACCAGCCTTCGCTGCTTTCCAGGCAGAATATGCGGCAAACTTTGCACCAACTGCATCCCAGGCTTCCTCTGTAAGAACTTTGACTGAAGAATCGAACACAATCGCCTTAAGCGCATCAAACTGAGCTGCCCATGCAGGATTCACAGGCTGAGAAAGATCGATTTCTGCCTTGCCGGTCACTCGTGCCAGAGGATATGCTGCAATGTCAGAAGTCTTTGCAGTGAGATTATCAGCGCTTATTGTCTGAATGAGAGCAGTCTGGACATCAAGCGATGCTGTACTGTCTGGAGAGAAAGCAGCCAATCTCGAACGCACAAAGAAATCTTTCACCTTAGTATTCAATGCATTATAAAGCTCAATTGCCTTGTCCGTATCTGCACCGAAAGGAGCCTCGACAGCAGATTCTGCCCAAGCAACGTAGTCTGCAAGAGCCTTATAAAATGCCTCGATCTGGGCTGCATTCACACCCTGCGCACCGCTTCTATCTGATGTTCCCCCAGTAGCAGCAACTGCAGCTGCTACTGCAGCCTTATCCTTTGGATCCTCAGCTGTCGCATCTGTAATAACGCCATCACCATTAAAACGGGTCTTTGCAAATATTGCGGCGCTGTCAGCAGTATTTGCAAGAGTTACCACACTGCCTTCCTTTCCGAGATTCAAGAGAATCTGCTTTGCTGCAGCATAAAGTTTTGCTCCGGAAGCATCACTCTGATTTATATTCTCAATGTCAATATAGTCCACGCCCCCAAGCAGGAGATCAGCATTCTTCAGAACAGCTGTGATCCACTTTGAAGTGCACACCACATCACTGATTCGGAGTTTTCCGTCCGAATCACAATCCATATAATTCAAACTCTTTTCATCAATTTCGAGTCCCTTCACAGGACAGGAAAGCACTGTCCACATCTTTGGATCAAGTTCACAGAGATGCTTCAGATCCTCTCCGGAAGTGATTGTCACACGAGTAGTGCCTCCGATGCTATCGAAGTTCCACTTATAGCCTTTTGTTTTGGTTAGTTTAGCCATATGATTTTAGTTATGGGATTTTTTCTTTTTTACATTAGCTCTGGACGACTTGGCAGCCTTTCGCTTAGATTCCTGGATGGCCTTGCGGACCTTTTCCTTTCGCGCAGCCTTATTGATACCGACCGTCACATTGTCAAAAGCTCCATCTTCGCCTTTGATGAATGAGGTACCACGGCCATTCTCATATGCAATCCTATCATATATCCTCTCCTCAAGACCAGTCTCGATCAATTCATAATCAAGCAGTTTTTGCTCCAGATTTGTCTTCTTCACACGGATTCTCACAGGATCTCCAAGGTTATACACGACACCTGTGCGCTTACCGACAAGACGATAATGGTCTGCATCAAACTCAAAGAAATCACTATTGATATCCCTGAGTGGAACCATACCTTCGATCTTGGTAGGCTCAATCTCCACATACATTCCCCACTCGGTCAAGCCGGAAACATTTCCACCGAAGACATATCCCACCTTATCCTGCATGAACTCCACGAGCTTATACTTGATACTAGCGCGTTCAGCCTCTGCTGCAACCACCTCTCGTTCTGAAGCATATTTGCACAGTTTGTCGAATGTCTCCTGTTTTGCAGACGGAGCACCATCAAGATATGCGGCCAGAAGTCTATGAACAAGCATATCAGGATAACGACGGATAGGAGATGTGAAATGAGTGTAATATTTGAATGCAAGGCCGTAGTGACCAAGGTTCTCTGTATCATAACGAGCTTTTGCCATCGTACGGAGCGAAAGAAGTTCGATCGCATTATACTCAGGTGTATCCTTTGCGGCTGCAAAAAGATTGTTCAACTCTTTTGAAATCTCCTTACCGCTGGTAGTAGGGCCCATCTTATAACCGAAATTACCGATGAAATTACGCAGATTTGCAACCTTTTCCTGATTAGGTTCATCGTGCACACGATAAACAAAAGTCTTCACCTGTTTGCGGCCTTTAACAGGTTCATCTCCAATACCTTTACATCCTGTTGCTACAAACTCGGCCACGCTGCGGTTTGCCAAGAGCATAAACTCCTCTATCAACCAGTTCGCTTCCTTAGAAATCTTCTGATAAACATCCACAGGACGTCCTTTATCATCAACGACAACCTTCATCTCAGGTCTCTCAAAGCTGATTGCACCAGATGCAAATCTCTTTTTACGAAGTTTGGAAGCAAGTTTATGAAGAACCAGCACCGCATCCTTAATTTCCTCTGAAACGCCTTCATGAACACCTGCCTCACCAGCCTCTATCACCTTCTGCGCACCGTCATAATCAAAACGATAATCCGAGTTGATTACTGTACGTCCGAACCACTGACCAGCAACTCGTCCAAGCGGAGTCATCTCGAACACAGCTGAGAATGTCAACTTCTCCTCATTAGGGCGGAGAGAACAAAGTTTATTTGCCAGCTTCTCAGGAAGCATCGGCACAGTCCTGTCCACAAGATACACTGAAGTGCCGCGGTTCTTCGCCTCTTCATCCACCACCGAACCAGGGCGTACATAATGAGTGACATCAGCAATATGGACACCGACCTCATAATTGCCGTTATCCAGTTTACGGAAAGACAGGGCATCATCAAAGTCCTTTGCATCTGCCGGGTCTATTGTGAACGTAAGTATATTCCTGAAATCTCTTCTTTCATCGACATCGGCCTGAGTAATCTCCTCCGGGATATGATCTGCTGCATTTGCAACTTCTGGTTCAAACCTATATGGGAGAGCAAACTCCGCCAGGATTGCGTGCATCTCCGTATCGTTCTCTCCAGGTTCTCCAAGTACATCAACAATTCTTCCATGTGGAGTGGTCTGATGTCTTTCCCATCCATCGACCACGGCAGCCACCTTCATTCCTGAACGTACCCTTAGTTCCTGACGGCCGGTCTCATCCTCTGTCATCTCGAAGACTTTATGAACCGCATACATGTCTCCGGAAAGCGGCTTCAAGAATCCTGTCTCATCTTTCTGCTCAGCCACAGACTGTGACCTGACATTATGCCTGCGATATCTCTTGGCATCACTTAGGGTGAATGGGATGGATATATCATATGGCATGAATCTGCTCTGCATAAGAACCCAAGCCTGATCTCCTACAATATGAAGAATACCGATGAACGGCCTTGGTGAACGCTCTATGATCTCAATAACCTCGCCTTCACGACGCTGACGGTCGGTCTTCTCTCGTGTAACAGTCACTCTCACTATGTCGCCATTAAGAGCGCCACGGGTCTTGGACGCTTTCACAAAGACATCGTCCTCTTCTCCTTCAACGATTATGAATGCGAATCCCTCACGAGTCATCTGCACTTTTCCTATCACCTGAGGGAACACTTTCTTTTCCTTTCTTCCCCTACCGCGACCTTTGCCGCGCGAATTATTCCTTCTTGACATATAAGTTTCATTTAACCATACAAAAATACGCAATTTTTATTTTCAAAAAGTGTACTTTTTAAAGTATCTTTGCATGCTATTGTTATAAATGTAAAAACAACCTAACTTCATACTGATGATGAATTATAAAATTCTTGCATTACTCACTATTTCTACAGCCATATTTGGCTCCTGCAAACAGAACTCATCTACTGTAGCATCCAAAAATGACGCAGTATATCCGACACTCGAAATCCAGCTCAGCAACAGGACTTTGACTACCGGTTACTCAGCTGCAATCAGCGGTGTACAGACCGTGGAAATTCGTCCTCAGGTTAGCGGCATGATCACAGACATCCTTATAGAAGAGGGTGAAAGTGTACGCAAGGGACAGGTGCTTTTCGTAATTGACCAGACCCCATATAAGGCAGCCTATGAAATTGCCGTTGCAAGCGTAAAGAGTGCTGAGGCAGCGCTCTCCACCGCAAAGCTCATCTATGAGAGCAACCAGAACCTCTATGAGCAGGATGTAGTATCGGAGTTCGACCTCATGACAGCAAAGAATGACCTTATCGACGCCGAGGCCAGACTCGCTCTTTGCAAGGCTGAGGAAGTGAACGCAAGTAACAATCTTTCGTATACAGAAGTACGCTCACCGGTAAATGGCGTGGCAAGTATGATCCCATACCGTGTCGGAGCCCTCGTGAACAGCAACATCGCTCAGCCGCTCGTGACAGTGTCGGACGACAGCAAGGTATATGCATATTTTTCAATGGCCGAGAACCAGATGCTTGACATGGTGCAGCAGTACGGATCACTCGACAATGCAATCAGACAGATGCCTGAAGTGGAACTCATAATGAGCAATGGTGAAATCTATGAACACAAGGGCAAGATCAACGCAATTTCAGGAACGATCAGCGAAAGTACAGGTTCAGTAAGTATCCGAGCCGTATTCAACAACAGGAATCATCTCCTTCGCAACGGTGGTAGCGGAAGCATCATCATCCCTTCTGAATTCAAGAACTGCATCGCCATCCCCAAGGCAGCGACTTATGAACTCCAGGACCGTATCTTCGTATATCGCGTAATCGACGGCAAGGCTTCATCAACAGAAATTTCAGTATCCCCACAGGATAATGGCCAGGAATATATCGTGAACAGAGGACTTAATGTAGGTGATATCATCATTGCAGAGGGTGCTGGTCTAATCAAGGAAGGAACAGAAATCAAGATAAAGGAGGAGGTTGAATAATGAATGTCAAGACCTTCATAGACCGTCCGATTCTGGCTGGAGTCATCTCTGTTATGATTCTGCTGGTGGGATTCATCGGACTCGTACAGCTTCCTGTCGAGCAGTTCCCGGAAATCGCACCTCCTACTGTGAGCGTTTCTGCCAGCTATGCCGGTGCAAATGCCGAAACAGTGCAGAAGAGTGTGCTGGTGCCGCTGGAAGAAGCAATCAATGGTGTGGAAGATATGATGTACATGGTATCTTCTGCAACAAACAACGGTTCAGCAAGCATTCAGGTTTATTTCCGTCAGGGCACTGACGGCGATATGGCCATGGTCAATGTGCAGAACAGAATAGCATCTGCCCAGAGTCTTCTTCCTGCTGAAGTAACGAAGAGCGGTGTGACCGTAAAGAAACGCCAGACCAGCCGAATCAAAGCAATTGCAGTATTCAGTCCAGACAATTCTTTTGATAGAAAGTTCATCATCAACTACTTGAAGATCAACATTGAGCCTAGACTTTCCCGTATCGCAGGCGTAGGTGAGGTTGATGTCCGCGGTGGTGACTATTCGCTCCGAGTCTGGTTGGATCCCGGAAAGATGGCAAAATATGGGCTTATGCCTTCTGATATCTCTGCTGTTCTTGCAGAACAGAACCTTGAGGCTCCTACCGGAACCCTCGGCGCTGAATCTGAGAACACTTTCAGATATGTGTTGAAGTATCGTGGTCGTTATGAGAATGTAATCGACTACGAGAATATGGTCATCAGAGCTGAGGCGAACGGTACAGTGCTCAGACTCAAGGATGTTGCAACCATCGAGCTCGGTGAAAGAACTTATGACTACGTAGGTTATGTGAACGGCCATCCGGGAACCATGATCAGCATTTCCCAGACATCCGGTTCAAATGCCAACGAAATCATCAAGGCCGTGGATGAAGAGATCGAGAGAATCCGTCAGGATCTTCCTAAGGGTCTGGAGATTGTGGACATGATGAGTACAAAGGACTTCCTCGATGCTTCAATCAAGAATGTGATCAAGACTCTCTTTGAGGCCATCATTCTTGTGATTCTAGTGGTATTCGTATTCCTCCAGAGTCTCCGCTCAACCATCATCCCGACCATTTCCATCATCGTTTCACTCGTGGGAACCTTCGCCTTCCTTTTTGTGGCAGGTTTCAGCTTGAACATGATCACGTTATTCGCCCTCGTGCTTGTGATCGGTACTGTGGTGGATGACTCCATTGTGGTGGTGGAAGCTGTTCAAGCGAAATTTGATGAAGGATACAAATCTCCTTATAGGGCATCCGTAGATGCCATGGGAGGTATTGCGACAGCACTTCTTGCAACAACTTTTGTGTTCATGGCTGTGTTCATCCCTGTAAGCTTCATGGGTGGAACCACAGGTACATTCTACACCCAGTTCGGTCTCACAATGGCTGTTGCTGTAGGTATCTCACTTCTTAACTCCCTCACTCTCTCCCCTGCCCTCTGCGCACTCATCATGACTCCGCACGAGGAAATCAAGGAAGGTGAAAAGGGTAGTTTTTCAAGCAGATTCCACAAGGCATTTGACGCTGGATTCGGAAAGATCGTATCAAAGTACAAGCATATAGTACTCTTCATGTTCAAACGCAAATGGTTCACTGCTATTCTGCTTGTGGTAGCCTGCGGAGGTCTTGTTTACCTCATGAACACAACCAAGACTGGTCTCGTTCCAAAAGAGGATATGGGTTCAATCAATATGGATGTGCGCACTCCTCCGGGAACAAATATCGCCGAAACTGAAAAGATTATGGCTGAACTCGACCGTCGAATCAGCAACATCCCTCAGATTGAGGCATATTCAAGCACAACCGGATATGGCATGATGTTCGGCCAGGGTTCTTCAACCGGTAACTTCATGATCCGTCTCCGCGATTGGAAAGAGCGTCCAGGAAAAGAGGACCACATTGATGCAGTGGTAGAAGAAATCTATCGCCGCACATCCGACATCACATCTGCCGACATCATGGTATATACCCGTGGTATGATTCCAGGCTATGGTAACAGTAGCGGTTTCGAGGTTCATATCCAGGATCAGAAAGGTGGTAAGCTTGAAGACCTCGAGAAGGTTACTACCGACTTCATTGTTGAGTTGAACAAGCGTCCTGAAATCACCAGAGCCAAGACTTCATTCGACTCCAACTTCCCGATGTATCTTGTGGAGGTTGATGCTGCACAGTGCAAGAGAAACGGAACATCACCCGGTGACGTTCTCAGCGTACTTTCCGGCTACGTCGGCGGTAGCTACGCATCAAACATGAACCGATTCTCGAAGCTCTACCGAGTCATGCTTCAGGCAGCTCCTGAGTTCCGACTCGACACAGAGTCTCTCCAGAACATGTTCGTCAGGACCTCAAATGGCGAGATGTCCCCAATCAACCAGTACCTTAAATTGACACGTATTTATGGTCCACAGTCCATTTCACGTTTCAACCTCTTCACTGCGATTTCAGTGAATGGTCAGGCAACTGACGGATACAGCTCCGGACAGGCCATCAAGGCAGTGCGCGAGGTCGCAGCTCAGGTTCTTCCGGCAGGATATGGATATGAGTTCGGAGGCATGTCACGTGAGGAGGCAGATTCAGGAAACTCGGTTGCAATCATCTTTGTAATCTGCGTAGTATTCATCTTCCTGATTCTCTGCGCATTGTACGAAAGTATATTCATCCCGATCGTGATCATTCTCTCTGTTCCTTTCGGTCTTGCAGGTAGCTTCCTGTTCGCAAGATGGTTCGGACTTGAGAACAACATCTATCTCCAGATCGGTCTCCTTATGCTCATCGGCCTTCTCGCAAAAACCGCCATCCTCCTCACGGAGTATGCATCGCAGAAACGCAAGGAGGGCATGTCAATCACAATGGCAGCGATGTCGGCGGCTAAGGTACGTCTCCGTCCTATCCTCATGACATCTCTCACCATGATTTTCGGTATGCTTCCTCTTATGTTTGCAACTGGTGTAGGAGCAAACGGAAATATATCAATCGGTGTAGGAACTGTGGGTGGTATGCTTGTGGGAACTATTGCATTGATCATCATTGTACCAGCCCTCTTCATCGTATTCCAATATATCGAGGAGACGGTTATGCCTAAACGTGAACTTGAGTAATATCAAAACTGAAGAAAAGATGAAATATATATATAAGGTAATAGTAGCAGCACTGGTTCTTGTTTCAAGTGCCAGCTGCAGTTTCTACAAAGAGTACCAGAGACCAGATCTTCCGTTCGTGGATAGTCTGTACCGCCGAATGGAGGTGCTTCCGGATTCAATATCCACAGCTGCGATTTCGTGGGAAACTTTTTTCACAGACTCGCTTTTGAAAGAGTGGATAGCAATGGGAATTCAGTACAACTCTGATCTGGGCGTTGCACGTCTAAGAGTTCAGGAAGCTGAGGCAGCACTGCTCTCAGCACGCTGGGCTATGCTCCCTGGTGCATCATTCACAGCTCAGGGTGGTCTTCCCGGCTCATTCTCAACCTCGCTGAATGCAAGTTGGGAGGCTGACATATTCGCATCTGTGCTTAATAACAAGAGAAGGGCTCAGGCAGCACTTGAGCAGAGCAAGGTTTATGAAAATGCAGTCCAGACACAACTTGTCGCAACAATAGCAGAAAGCTACTATGCACTCCTCGGGCTTGATGAGCAGTTGGCCATCAGCCGTCGTACACTCAAGACCTGGGAGGAGAATATACGCACGCTAGATGCGCTTAAACGTGCCGGCAAGACCAACGAGGCGGCTGTTCTTCAGGCCAAAGCCAACAAATACAGTATAGAGGCAGACGTGCTCACATTGGAAAAGAAAATCATGGAGATGGAGAATTCATTCTGTGCTTTGCTCGGAATGGGTCCTAGGCCTATTGAGCGCAGTACTTTGGACAGCCAGGTGCTCCCTGTTGAACTGTCAGCTGGTGTGCCTGCTGAGATCCTTTCAAGACGTCCGGATGTTCGTCAGGCGGAACTCAAGCTGGCTCAATGCCATTATTCCAAGAATATTGCACGTGCTGGATTCTATCCGAGCCTCACACTTAGTGGAGCACTCGGTTGGACATCAGGAAATGGCAATGTTGTTCTTGATCCCGGCAGCATGATTGCTAATATGTTAGCTACGCTCACACAGCCTGTTTTCGGCCGCGGAGCAAATAAGGCACGCATGATGACTGCCGAATCTCAGTACAGACAGGCAGCGTATTCTTTCCGTCAGAGTATTCTTGACGCTGGAGTTGAAGTCAACAACGCCCTGAATATGTGGCAGACAGCCCAGAAACGTGTCGAGATTGTGCAGAAACAGATTGTATCTCTGCAGGCAGCCGTATGGAACACACAGCTCCTGATGAAGCATGGCAATGCTAATTATCTTGAGGTGCTTTCGGCTCAGAAGAATCTCCTTAATGCTGAGTTGACTGAAACATCTGACCGTCTCGATGAAATCCGAGGTGTGATCAATCTCTACCACGCTCTTGGTGGTGGATACGATCTTTAGTTCATCTTACGAAGGAAACATTCAATGGTATTTTCCATCAGGCAGCAGATGGTCATTGGGCCGACACCTCCTGGAACCGGGGTGATGACTGACGCTTTTGGCTCAATGGCAGCATAGTCCACGTCACCACAAAGTTTTCCAGTCTCCGGATCGCGGTTCACTCCCACGTCGATCACTACTGCACCATCAGCCACCATGTCTGCGGTCACAAACTTCGGACGTCCGATTGCAACCACAAGAATCTCTGCGTTACGAGTCACTTCAGCTAGGTTCACTGTACGGCTGTGAGCAATTGTCACTGTTGCATTTTCATCAAGAAGAAGTTTAGAAACCGGAAGGCCTACTATATTGCTTCGTCCGATTACAACTGCACGCTTGCCGGCGATTTCGACGCCAGCCCTCTTCAACAACTTGATGATTCCCTTAGGTGTGCATGGAAGTACGCAATCCTGTTTCTGCCAGAGAGATGCCACATTAAGAGGATGGAAGCCATCCACATCCTTCTCTTTTGCAATCGCAGCAATCACCTTATCCTCACTGATGTGTCTTGGCAGCGGGAGCTGAACAAGAATTCCATCCACAGAATCATCTGCATTAAGTTCCTCAATCAATCCAAGGAGCTCAGCCTCAGTAATAGTATCCGGTTTACGGATGGTGGTATTCTTTATTCCAACCACCTCGGATGCCTTGGCCTTACCTGTCACATAAGAAACACTACCTGGATCCTCACCCACCAGAATGACCACAAGATGAGGCACACGGCCATATTTTTGAGGGAATGTAGCA
>JAEIGA010014898.1_pt1 | contig 11835 bp, 7 predicted proteins | sample 9270691 | NCBI WGS metagenome assembly JAEIGA01 (sample SAMN17057246, study PRJNA624740) | gut metagenome | biome: biome; isolation source: fecal sample | host: Bos grunniens | place: China: Xizang | collected 2019
ATGAACACGAATACATTGATGGAAATTGTGTTTGTGGTGATATAGATGAGAATTGGGTTCAACCGCATGTTCATGCTTATGGTAACAATGGATATTGTTCATGTGGTGAATTAGATCCTCTTCATGAACACGAATACATTGATGGAAATTGTGTTTGTGGTGATATAGATGAGAATTGGGTTCCACCGCATGTTCATGCTTATGGTAACAATGGATATTGTTCATGTGGTGAATTAGATCCTCTTCATGAACACGAATATATTGATGGAAATTGTGTTTGTGGTGATATAGATGAGAATTGGGTTCCGCCGCATGTTCATGCTTACGGTAATGATGGATATTGTTCATGTGGAGAATTTGATCCTAATCATGAACATGTGTTTATCGATGGTGTTTGTGGATGTGGATATAATGAAACATCAAAAGGTTTATTCAAAATATATTTATATAGTAATAATGGTGAAGAAGTTGTGGAACTTTCAGAATATCATTTATCATCATTAGTAATTGATTTTATACCAAACAAAGATTATTCTGTTTTCACAGGTTGGTTACTAGAAAATGGTGAACCAATGCCAACAAAAATGCCTGAACATGACATTTCTTTATATGCCGACTGGTATGATTTAAGAAGTGATTTTGTTTTAATTGGCGATACGGTTTATAAATATGTTGGTAATTCCAACGAAGTAGTAATTCCGGAAGAATATTATCTTAATGGTGAATACCAAAAGATTGAGAAAATAGATCAATACTTTTTCGTTAAATCAAGTGTAATTTCCAGCAATAATGATTATTTATCAAAAGTAACTAAAATTACAATTTCAAAAAATATTAATGAATTAAATATAGAAATGTTTCATGAAGCTCCAAAGCTTACAGAAATTATAGTTGATTCTGAAAATCCAAATTACACTTCAGTAGATGGCGTATTATATAATAAAAATCAAACAACATTATTATATTATCCATCAAGTAAACAAGATACTAGTTTTACAGTTCCAGAAACAGTTAGTTTAATAACAGAATTAGCTTTTTTTGAAGTTCAATTATTAGAAGATATCTATCTTACAAATGTTGAAGAACTTGAAGAACAAACATTTTGGAGATGTCCAAATTTAGAACATGTTTATCTTTCAGAAAATATTAAAAATATTTCGTATCGATTTGTTGCTTCATGTAGTAATCTTGAATATAATGAATATGGTAATTGTTCATATTTAGGCAGTGTTGATAATCCATATATTGTACTTATTAAATTGTTAAATTACAATGCTCAAGAGTGTACAATTCATGATAATACAAAAATTGTATTAACTGAAGATTTTAAAAACACTAAATCATTAACTAATATTATTACTAGTGATATGTCAAAAAATTTCAAGGCAGTAGATGGTGTGCTTTACAGTAAAGATTTAAAGACATTAGTACTTTATCCAAGAAGACATACAAGAACTGAATATTCTATTTTAGAAGGAACTGAATATATTGGTTTAGATGCTTTATATGGATGTAAATTAACTGAGATTAATATTCCAAGCACACTTTCATCAATTGAAGGTACTTCATTTGGTAATAGTGGATATATAATGAATTTTTCTGTTTCTGAAAATAATCCAGCTTATTCTACTATTGATGGCGTTTTAGTATCAAAGGATAGTAAAAAACTAATCAGATATCCAGTTGGTCGTACATCAACAGAATATGCTATTCCTGATGGAATAGAAGAGATTTTTGATTATGCTTTTGCTTATGGAAGATACTTAACATCAATCACAATTCCATCAAGTGTTATAAAAATAGGAGATAATGCTATTAGTCAGTGTTCAAGTTTAAAAACAATTAATGGAATGGAAAATGTTAAATATGTTGAAGAATATGCATTTTTCAATAATCAAGCGTTATTAAATATTAATTTATATCCAGGACTTGAAGTAATAGGTGATTATGCATTTGCACAGTGTATTGTACTTAAAACAATTGATTTACCAAATAGTATTACATATTTAGGTTCAGGTGCCTTCTATTATTGTTTAGAATTAGAAACTATTACACTACCTGATAATATTACTGTACTAAATGAAGAAATATTTAGATATTGTTCTAAACTAACAACAGTTAATCTTCCAGCTTCTTTAAAAGAAATTAAAAAAATGGCATTTGGTGATTGTACTAATTTAGAGTCAATTGTACTTCCAGATAGTTTAGAGATAATTGGAAATAATGCATTTACTTATTGTAAACAATTATCACAAGTAACATTTGGAAATAATGTTAAATATATAGGTAAAAATGCATTTAGCACTTGTTCAAATTTAAGTGAAGTTAATCTTCCAGATTCAGTACAAATTATTAGAGAACAGGCTTTCAATTCTTGTATATTACTAACTAGTGTTATTCTTCCAGAAGATTTAATATACATTGAAAGTAATATATTTAGTAATTGTAACAAGATAGAAAATATATTTATATCTAAAAATGTCATGTATATTACACATACAATTGTTCCTTATAAAATGAATGTTACATTTAAATGTGAAGGTTCAGAACCTGGTATTGGTTGGCAAGGTGATTGGGTGGTAACTGGTCAAGCAGTTATTTGGAATCAAGTTAAATAGCTTTAATTTTATAGATTAAAACACTATGCTTTTTGCATAGTGTTTTTTAGTTGTTAGAAGTAAAAAATAAGTAAATTTTATCAAATAATTAATAATAATTTTTTTCGAAAAAAAGAATGACATTAATTACTTGATAATTTTGGTGATTTGTGGTATCATAAGTAAGAAAGAGGTATACACAATGTTTAAAAAATTATTTGATGCCGGATATAAAGAATTAAAAAAATGTGAAAAGATTGCTGATAAAGTAATGGCTTTAGAAAGCGAATATCATGCTTTATCAGATGAAGAATTACAAAACAAAACGGTTTTATTTAAAGAAAGACTTGCTAATGGTGAAACATTAGATGATATTTTAGTTGAAGCATACGCAACAGCTAGAGAAGCAGCATACCGTGTTCTTGGACTTCTTGCTTATAAAGTTCAAATAATTGGTGCTATTACAATGCATTATGGTAATATTGCGGAAATGAAAACAGGTGAAGGTAAAACATTAACATCTGTTTTAGTTGCTTATCTTAATGCACTTGCTGGTAAAGGTGTTCATATTGTTACAGTTAACGAATATCTTGCTAATCGTGACGCAACTGAAATGGGAGCTGTTCACCGATTCTTAGGTTTAACAGTAGGTCTAAACTTACGTGAACTTACAAAAGATGAAAAACGTGCTGCATATCGTTGTGATATTACATATTCTACAAACAACGAACTTGGTTTTGACTACTTAAGAGATCATATGGTAGTTCACTTAGAAGATATGGTTCAAAGAGAACTTAATTTTGCTATTGTCGATGAAGTTGACTCAATTTTAATCGATGAAGCTAGAACACCACTTATTATTTCTGGTGGAGAAAAGAAAGGTGCTAACCTTTATGTTCAAGCTAATACTTTTGTTAGAAGTTTAAGAGAAGATGAATACGAATACGATATTAAATCTAAACATGTATCTTTAACTGAAAAAGGTATGACTAGAGCTGAAAACTTCTTTAGAGTTGAGAACTTATATGATGTTCGTTATGTATCATTAGTTCACCATATTAATAATGCGTTAAAAGCTAATTACGCAATGGAAAAAGATGTTGACTATGTAGTACAAGATAATACTGTTATTATCGTAGACCAATTTACTGGTCGTTTAATGCATGGAAGACAATTTAGTGAAGGCCTACACCAAGCCTTAGAAGCTAAAGAAAGAGTTGAAATTAAAAAAGAAACAAGAACTTTAGCAACAATTACTTTCCAAAATTATTTCCGTTTATATGAAAAACTTGCTGGTATGACAGGTACAGCAAAAACTGAAGAAGAAGAATTTAGAAATATTTATAATATGTTTGTTGTTGAAATTCCAACAAACGTACCAGTTATTAGAAATGATGAAAACGACTTAATTTTCCAAACAATGAAAGGGAAATTTAATGCAATCGCTAAAGACATTGCTGAACGTCATAAAAAAGGTCAACCAGTCTTAGTTGGTACAATCTCAATTGAAACAAGTGAATTACTTTCTGACTTACTTAAAAAACGTGGAATCCCACATAATGTCTTAAACGCTAAACAACATGAAAGAGAAGCAGAAATTGTTGCTAGTGCTGGACAAGTTGGTGCAGTAACAATTGCAACTAACATGGCTGGTCGTGGTACGGACATTAAACTTGGTGAAGGGGTTAAAGAACTTGGAGGACTTGCTGTAATTGGTACTGAACGTCACGAATCTCGTCGTATTGATAATCAGTTAAGAGGACGAAGCGGACGTCAAGGGGACCCAGGATATAGTTGTTTCTACCTATCTTGTGAAGATGATTTATTAAGAAGATTTGGAAGCGATAGATTTAAAATGATTGTACGTATGGGTACAGCAAATGAAGTTGACGAAGAAGGTAATGAATTACCACTTTCAATGAAAATGATGAGTAACTTTATTGAAAGTGCTCAACGCCGAGTTGAAGGTATGAACTATGATAGTCGTAAACATGTCGTTGAATATGATGAAGTATTAAGACGTCAAAGAGAAGTTATTTATAAACAACGTAATGATATTTTAGTACTTGATGATATGGAACCAGTTGTTAAAAAGATGATGGCATCAGTTACTGATCGTCATGTTTCTAAATATGCTCAATATGACAAGAAAAATCCAACAGTTGATGCAGAACAATTACAAAAGAACTTCTTACAATTATTCTTTAATTTACAAGAATTTGAAGAAGATGAATTTGCTCAATTAGATTTAGAAGCTGCTAAAACTAAAGTTTTAGATCGTTTCTATCAAAACTTAGAAGATAAGAAAAATATGATTCCACATGAAATGTATGTTGAATTTATGAAAGTAATTTTACTTCGTATTGTAGATAAATTCTGGATGGATCATATTGACCAAATGAGTAGTTTACGTCAAAGTATTGGACTTAAATCTTATGCTCAACTTAACCCACTTCGCGAATATCGTGAAATTGGTTTCCAAATGTTTGATGAAATGATTTGTAACATTGAAGATAATGTAACTGTTAATATTAACCGTGCACAAATTCGCGATAACTTAGAACGTGAACAAGTAGCAAAACCTACTGGAACAAGTGGTGGAAGCGATGAGCCAGTTAAGAAAAAACCAGTTACTGTAGGACAAAAAGTTGGACGTAATGATCCATGCCCATGTGGATCTGGTAAAAAATACAAACAATGTTGTGGTAAATAAAAGACAGCCTGATGGTTGTCTTTTGACACTCATGGAGGTATTATGGAAAAATATGAAATTGTTAAATATAACAATGATTTTACAAATAGAATTAGTGAACTAGAAATTGTTATAAAACCAGTTGAATTAGAAAATTTGATCAATGATTTAGAAAATCAAATGAGTAGTGATAACTTCTGGAATGATTCAAATACAGCAACTAAAATCATTAATGAAAGCAATAACTATAAAAATAAACTTGCAAGCTTTTTAGAACTTAAAAAATTAGTTGAAGAACTAGATACAATTGTTTTATTAGATGATGAAAGTTTATATTTAGAAGCCGAAGAATTAATCAAAACAATTAGTGAAAAAATGAATAGTTTTGAAACAATCATTTTACTAAATGGTGAGTGTGATCACTTACCTTGTATTTTGGAAATTCATCCTGGTGCAGGTGGTACAGAATCTCAAGATTGGGCTTTAATGTTATTTAGAATGTATAAAAGATTTGCTGAAGTCAAAGGTTTTAAATTTAGTGTTTTAGACTATTTAGAAGCAAGTGATGCTGGTATTAAAAGTGTTACATGTTTAGTTGAAGGACTAAATGCCTACGGATTATTACAATCAGAACGTGGCGTTCATAGGTTAGTAAGAATATCACCATTTGATTCAAATGCAAGACGTCACACAAGTTTTGCTGCTGTTGGTATTACTCCACAAATTGATGATCAAGTGGAAGTTGTTATTAATCCAGAAGATATTAGAATCGATACATATCGTTCTAGTGGTGCTGGTGGTCAACATGTAAATACAACTGATTCTGCGGTACGTATTACCCATCTTCCTACAAATATTGTTGTTTCTTGTCAAAATGAACGTAGTCAAATTCAAAACAAAGAACAAGCAATGAAAGTGTTAAAAGCCAAACTTTATCAACTTAAAATAGATGAAAAAAATGAAATGATCAAAGAAACTGTTGGTGGAACAATGGACAATGCTTTTGGTAGCCAAATTAGAAGTTATGTCTTACATCCATATTCAATGGTTAAAGATCATCGTACAAGTATTGAAAGTTCTAATCCAATTAAAGTATTAGATGGAGAATTAGATATATTCATTAATGCATTTTTAAAATATAAAGCAGGAGGGAAATAATGAAATCATTTTTCACTAAACGTAAAATTAAAGACTTTATAATGTTAAACGTAGGTATAATAATGACTGCTTTTTGTTTGGTTTTAATTTTCGAACCAAATGGTGCAGTATTTGGTGGTGTTGCTGGGCTTGGTATTATTTTACATCAACAAATTAATATTCCAGTATCAACAATAATTTTAGTAATTAATATTTTGTTATTAATTGTTGCTTGGATTTTTATAAGTAAAGAGTTTTGTATGAAAACTCTATATGGTTCACTTGCATATCCTATTTATGCATTTATATTTGAACTTGTATTTAAACTAATTGATCAAGAAATCTTTATTGAATTATATTCGACAAATGGACTACTTTTAGTATTCTTCTCTGCAATCATCATGGGGATAGGTCTTGGTCTTGCGATTAAGGCAGGTGCATCAACTGGTGGTGTAGATATTATTCAAGCTTTACTTTATAAATACTTAAATATTCCATATTCTAAAAGTTTATTTATTGTTGAAACACCAATTATCATTTTAGGAAGTATTGTTAATTTTACAGGTTCAGCTGCGATCTTAAATGCTTTATATGCAATAGCATTTATATTCTTATCAGGATATATCATGGATTCCATTATCTTTAGTGGATTCAATGTTCGAGCTACTTATATTATTACAAATAAACCAGATGAAATTAAAGGTGAAATCTTTGAAAAATTAGACCGTGGAGTTACTGAAATATATACAAAAGGTGGTTACACTGGAGTTGACAGAAAAATGTTACTTTGTGTATTATCAAGTAGAGAGTTCTTTATCTTAAAAGATATTATTGAGTCAATCGATCCACTAGCATTTATTTATGCTGTTCGTGCATCAGAAGTACATGGTGAGGGGTTTAGTTATGATCCCGAATCAAGAAAATAAAAAACCTGCATCTTTTGTTAAGTCAATAAAAAAAGTTCAAAATAACTATGTTGTTGTATTTTGTGATGATAATAATTTAGAAGAAGTTTATAAATTTACAGAAGATCAAATGGTAGAATATCGTATTACTTTAAATAAATGGTTTACGAAAAGTGATTTAGAATCAGTCATTAAATCAACTAATTTATCTATTTGGTATAGTAAAGCTTTAAAATATATTTTTATTAAACCTAGAACCGAAAAAGAAATAAGGTCATATCTTGATAAAAGTAATTTAGATTTAGATAGTATTCAAACAATTATTAATAAGTTATTAGAATACAAATATTTAGATGATGAACGTTATCTTTTAAATTTTTTAGAACAATCATTTGAGAAATATTTAGGTAAAACCTATGTAATTTATCAACTAGAAAAACTTGGAATTAGTAGTGAATTAATTAATTTACATATTGATAACTATAATGAAGAAGAAATGATAGAACAATTAATTCCAAAATATCAAAAGATTCAATATACACTTACTAATTTACCAATTGTTAAACAAAAGCTTAAATTAACGCAAAAAATGGCTTTAAAAGGCCTTTCAACAACAACAATTCATGAAATACTAAAAAACTTAGAATATGATGAAGATATTGATGATGCTTTTGAAAAAGACTTAAATAAGATAAAAACTAAAACAAATAATGAAAATAAAATCATCCATAAATTATTAATGTTAGGTTATACATACGATTACATTAAAAGACACATTGATGTATAAAACTAACAAATTTGACATAAACTTTTACAAAGACTTGTAAAAGTTTTTTTTATTGGAGGTTTTATGAAAAATAACTTAAAAAAAGATAAAGATAATTTAAGAAATATCAAAAAAAACTTTATTAAAGATACTGATCTTGAACCAACATTAAAATATGAAATATCAAAAGAATTAAATAATAACAAAAAAAATAATAGAAAGTATTGAAAATAATCAAAAGATATTGTATAATATTATTATTAAAGGAGATTAATAATAATGTTTAAGAAAATTAGTAAATTATTTTTTATTGTTTTTAGTTTATTCCTTATTGCAGGATGTGTTCCTCCAAGTAATGAACCAACTAAAAAAGAAAATGAAATTAAATATGTTTTAAATGGTGGAGAATTTGAAGGAGACTATCCTGAAAAATTTGAACTTAATGTTGAATTAGAATTACCAACTCCAGTTAAAGAAAATGCTGTTTTTGCTGGTTGGTATGAAGATAGTGAGTTTACTGGTGATGCTTTAACTACTTTACTTGTTGAATCAAGTAAAACTATCACTTTGTATGCTAAATGGAGTGAAGAACATGTTCATGAATATATTGATGGAATTTGTTCTTGTGGCGATGCTTTAGTTAATAAAGATATTGTATATACTATTGAATATGTTTTAAATGATGGTGTATTACCAGATGGTGCTAAGTTTGAATATTACCAAGGTGAAAACTATGAATTACCAACACCAAGAAAAGTTGCTAAAAACTTTGTTGGTTGGCGTGATTATGACACAAATCAACCTGTTACACATGTTAATAGTGGTAATGTAAAAGTATATGCCGTATTTGAAAGTGCAACAATTTATTCAAATATTGAATATGTTGTGGGTGATGGAACTATGCCAAGTGATTATATTACTTCTTATAAAGAAGGTGTATCATCAGCTCTTCCTGCACCAAAGCTTGAAGGATACTATTTTAGAGGTTGGTATACAGATTTAGAATGCACAAATAAATTAGTTGCGATTACTACAAAAACATTTGGTGATTTAACACTTTATGCTAAATGGGAAGAAGCAACAATGGAAAATACTAATATTGCTATTATGGGTGATAGTATTAGTACATTCTATTCTGCAACATCAAAAGTAAATAGTATTTGGCAAGGTGAAAACCAATATTATTATCCAAAATATGCTCCAAGTGTATCAAGCGTAACACAAACTTGGTGGTATCAAACAGTTGAAGCTTTAGGTGCAAATCTTCTTGTTAATAACTCTTTATCAGGAAGTGCTGTATGTGTTGGAAGTAATAAGGGAATGGACCGTTCACGTATTTTAAAGAATATGTTTAACAATGTTATTCCAGATGTTTTAATTATCTATATGGGTGTTAATGATGGTGTTTCTAAAGTATCACAATCAGACTTTGCAAAAGGATACCGTCAAATGTTAGATTTAATTAAAACAAATTTCCCAAGCTGTCAAGTATTTGTATGTACTTTACCTTATGAAACTTATACAGATGGTGCATATCGTGCTGGATATAACAGTACAATTGAAAGTCTTGGAAAAGAATATAACTTACCAGTAATTGATTTAGCTAATATTTGGGATGAAACAACTGAAGTTAAAGATAATTGGCATTATTTATATGACAACATTCACCCAGGAACACTAGGTATGCAAAAAATTGCAAGTGTTGTTACTAAAACAATGAAAGAGTTTTATGGTATTGAATAACTAGGTTAATTTTAACCTAGTTTTTTTTATATGTTTATGCTATAATAGATATAGGTGATTTTATGAAAACAAAAACAATAACGAAAGTAGCGATATTAACTGCTCTATTTTCGATCGTTGCACCAATCGTGATACCTTTTGGATTGGTACCAATTTCTTTATCAACTTTAATACTTTGTATTATGTCAACGATATTAAAACCAAAAGAAATTGTTATATCAATGATTTTATATCTATTTATAGGAATTATCGGTATTCCCGTTTTTGCAAATTTCCAAGGAGGATTTGGTGTATTAGTAGGACCGACTGGTGGATATTTAATTGGTTATATTTTTGCAGGTTTTATAATGAGTTTAATAAATAATGTAACAAAAAAGAAAATTGTTTATCCATTTAGTTTTCTAATAGGTACAATGATTCTTTATTTTTTTGGAACTATGCATTTTATGCTAGTCATGAATATGAATTTTAGAGAAAGTATTGTTATTACAATATATCAATTTGCTGTAGGCGATATCTTAGAATCGATTATCGCATTAGTAATAAGTTTAATGTTAAATAAAATATTTACAAATTATCAATAGTTTAGTATAATTAAATAAAGGAGAATATAGTTATGAAATATTTTAAAATTATTTTAAGTTTTGTACTAATCTTTTTATTAACTAGTTGTGTAACACCAGAAAAAGACGAAAAATTGGTTGTTAAATTCTTAACTGAATTTAGTGAAGAAATTCAAGAAGTTGAAAAAGGTGATTTATTAGTTAAACCAAATGATCCAAAAAAAGAGGGATACAGTTTTCTTGGTTGGTATAATGAAGAAGAACTTTGGGACTTTGAAAAAGATATTGTAAACGAATCTTTTACATTAACTGCTAAATGGGAAAAAGTTGAAGTTCAACCAACATTTGCTGTTGTTAATTTAGTAAACGAAAAAGGTGATGTTTTAAGAACTTTTGAAACATCACTTAATGAACCTATTCCATTATTTAGAGTAAATAAAGTTGCTAAAGGTTATAAAATTATCAGTTATTCTTATAATGGATTACCTTGGGATATTGAAAATGATTTAGTAAAAGAAGATATGGATTTAGTTATGAATTTGGAATTAATTAAATATAAAATTAGTTATTATTCAGATGGTGAATTACTTGAAGGATTAGAACCATCAGAATATACAGTTGAGTCAGGAGCATCAATTGATTTACCAAATGCTCCAGAAAAAGAAGGGTATGAATTTATCGGTTGGTTCTTTGGAACAACAAGAGTTGTTACTTTCTTCTCAAGTGACGCTGAAGATAAAGTATATACTGCTAAATATCAAAAGATTAAAACTGAGTCTGATTTATTGATTAAATTACCAGACAATATGTCACATGAATTTACAAAAATAAATAAAGTTGCTTTATCAGATGGTAAAAGTTATGTATATCAACCAAGTTTTGCAGAACTTGATGTACCGCTTGGTGTATCAAATTATACTTGGACAAGTTTAAATCCAGAAGTAGTTACTATTTCTGAATGGTCATCAATGTCTGTTATATCTCCTGGTTATGCAGTTATTCAAGCTGTTAATAATAATGATAAGTCAATTGTTATCTGTTGTGTTGTAAAAGCAACAAGTGAAGGTATTTTTATTTCATCAGTTGAAGAAGCTAATACTAAAGTTGTTTATAATGTAACATTCTTAGATGCTGATGGTAATCTAATTGAAATACAAGAAGTAGAACAAAACAAGACTGCTAAATTACCAATCCCACCAGTTAAAGAAGGGTATACATTTATTGGTTGGGATACTGACCATGTAAACATCATGAATGATACTATAATTCAAGCAACATATATGAAAGGTTCAAGTGATTTTCTTGGTAAGACTGTATCAATTTTAGGTGATAGTATTTCAACATTTAAAAATTATGTTCCAGAAGGATATGCATGTTTCTATCCATATCCAACAGCAGACGTTAATGATGTTAACTATACTTGGTGGATGCG
>JAEIGA010014899.1_pt1 | contig 11835 bp, 8 predicted proteins | sample 9270691 | NCBI WGS metagenome assembly JAEIGA01 (sample SAMN17057246, study PRJNA624740) | gut metagenome | biome: biome; isolation source: fecal sample | host: Bos grunniens | place: China: Xizang | collected 2019
GACATTGGCTCACAGAACTTCATATTCACCTCTTCATATTCCTTAAGGATATCCATCACCTCCTGAACACCCTCCTGAACTACTTCAAGGACAGTCTTCTCAGGATCCATCTGAGGCTCCTGCTCAAGATATCCTACAGAATATCCTGGTGCCCAAACAACCTCACCCTGGTATCCCTTCTCGATACCTGCGATGATCTTCATAAGGGTTGACTTACCTGATCCGTTCAATCCGACAATACCGATCTTTGCTCCATAGAAGAAAGAAAGGTAAATATCCTTAAGAATCACTCTATTATTGTGGGGCAGGATTTTTCCTACACCATTCATCGAAAAAATAATCTTCTCGTCTGCCATATCTTTGAAAAATTTTGCACAAAGATAATGTTTCCTAGGTAGTTACGCAACTAAATTAAGCGCTCCATCCGGGTCTTTGATAGCCGATTACGTTCCCGTCTTATCCAATCACTAGGATTCTCATCCATATACAACTTGAAAGCCATAGTAAAGGACGGAACAGAGTTAAACCCTGACTGGCACGCCAGTTCTGCCACCTTCAGTTCCGGGTTACGCCTGAACACCTCCACAGAATGCCTTATCCTATAATAATTCACAAACTGACAGAAGTTTCTTCCTGCACAGCGGCTGATAGCACGAGAGATATATAACTTATTAGCATACACAACCTTGACAAGATCTTCTATCACTAAGTTACCTGACAGATACGGAGTATCGCTTTCAAAATAGTCCACCACACGGGAATATATCTCCCGATATGTATCCTCCACAGACGTTAGTCCACTTGAAACATCAGTAGGGGCATCATTGATTGTCTCCAGAATTATAGTCTCATGCCTTCTCATAACAAAGAACAACGAATCACTTGATATCCTATATCCCAATGCCACCATTGTCGTCAATACGATTATCACGGCAACAACTGTAATCACTGGAAGAAACCTATCAAATACAACCTGACTCATATACAACAGGACCACATTGCCAAGTATAGAAGTCACATAGACGAAATCCACACTCAGAGAAAGCATAGTCCATATAGTTGTCTTCTTGACAATATTCCTTATTCTACGGATGTATACCAATAATTCCACGAAATAATAAGCGGCAAAAGACAATGCGCAAAAGACCGAAACAGCAAAACTTATAGAAGACTCCAACAAGAATGGATGGGTATATTTCAAGTAAATGCACACAGACTCATAAAGTACTCCCATCCCGATAGCAAAGATAATTGCCAGTTTCTCTTTTGGCAGAAAGGAAGAGGCCAGAATCACCAAAGGGAAAATATCAATCACCAACATAGCAGGCAAAGTATAGATTCCCAAACCTAGCACTATCCAAACAACTATCTTGATTATAACAGCTAAAAGACACAATGGAAGCATGCGAGTTGAAAAACTCACAAGAGCGGGATTGTTATAGTTTGCGTAGATCTGGTATACCCCCAAGACTACGCATAACAAACAGATCGTCACTGTTACTATTATGTTCAAAATCGCCATCACAAATCAATTTGCAACGGGCAAAATTATAGAAAAAGGCTCCTCTCGAACACCGTCGAGAGGAGCCTGTAAAGCAGATTTTTCTTTTTTTTATTAAGATTTAATCTTTTTTATCAATTTTCTTTGAAGACGCCTTTACCTTGATAGCATCAAAGCCTTTTCCATACACACCCATTACGTTAGCTACAGACAAGAACGCAGCCGGATCAATAGACTTGACATACTTCAAAAGCATGTTAAGATCAGTTCTTCTGGTTACAACCATAAGAACATAACCATCCTCCTTTGAGTACCATCCCTTCGCAGGGAGCACTGTAACTCCGCGATTCATATCAAAGGCAATTGCATCAGCCATTTGCTGATATTTCTTTGTAAAAATAAGAGCCTGCACAGACTGTTTGGTACCAGAAAGGTAAACATCCACAGAGTAGCCACATACCGTCACCATGATCAGACCATAAACGGCAACTGCAATCTTATCAGCAAGTGAAAGTACCTCACCAGTCTCCGTATGAGAAGGTATGAGCAAAGATGACAGAATTATTACGACATCTATTATAAGGATGACGCGTCCAGGGGATGCATTGCGGTACTTGCACCAAATCAGAGCGATAATATCTGTACCACCGGTACTTCCGCCCTGAGAGATTGAAATTCCTATTCCGACTCCAGCAATGATTCCACCAAGAATAGTACAGATCAATTTACCATTTGACACCGCAAATTCTTCGATAAACTCATGCGGAACGACAGATGGGAAGAAATTCAAGCAGACAGAAGTCATTACGATAGCATAAATCGTCTTGCCGCCAAATCCAGTGCCAAGAATCTTCATTGCGATAAGCAGAAGTATAGCATTGACAACAAGATAAGTGTATCCCATCGGGATGTGAGTTGCGTAGTAAAGTATCGCAGCAAATCCGGACACTCCGCCTCCCACCAAATTGTTTGGCAACAAGAAGATGGTCCAGCCTAACGAGTATGCAAGCAGTCCAAGAGTGATGGCACCATACTCTTTGACTACCTCCCAAAAGGTCTTTTTAATTAAACTACCTGCCATTATTCAACTTCTGATTCTGACTTTTTTATTTTTTTCTTTTTCAGGCTAATTCCTGTCTTAATCTCTTCAAATCCTTCGCCGTAAACACTGTTTGCAGCAGAAACTGACACAAATGCGTCTTTATCTATTCGTTTGATCTCATTGATAACCTCATTCATCTGGTATTTCCTGAGAATGATCAAAAGGACCTTGCTTTCCTTCTGAGAGTACCAGCCGACTGACTGCAACGCAGTAACTCCTCTCTGAACATCATAGATAATATGGTCTGCAATCTCTTTATACTTCTTTGAGAACACTAAGAGCTGGACTGAAGACTTGTTTCCAAGAAGGACATAATCCACTCCGAAAGAGAAGGTAAGCATCACCACAAATGCATAAATCATATTCACGAGACCTCCGCCAGACTCAACAGGAATCAAAAGAAGGCTGGATACAATGAATACATCTGAATACAAATACACCTTTCCTGGTGATATTGGCCAGTACTTATTGAGAATCATGGCAACGATGTCAGTTCCACCTGTACTTCCGCCTCGAAGGAGAATCATACCGATACCGACTGACTCCATCGCACCTCCGATAAGCACAATCATAATCTTATCGAGATTCGGATCGACTACCTCCAGATTTGGGAAGTATGTAGGTAACAACCAGAACAATAACGATGAAAAAGCGATTACATAGATGGTCTTGAAACCAAATGCCTTTCCAAGGAAAAGGAATCCGGCTACCAAGAGCACCACATTAAGCAGAGCATAGGTAAGATCCATCGGAATCTTACCATTGGTAGCATAATCCAGAATAGTGGTGAGACCTGTCAGTCCACCACTGGCAAGGTTATTAGGAATCAAGAATGAAGTCCACGCCATTACAAAAACCAGCGTTCCGACACTCATTATGAAATAATCCCAAAGTATATTTAAAACCTTACTTGTCTTCATGACGAAATTATTTTACAACGATGTTTACAATCTTTCCAGGAACAACGATTACCTTAACAATATTGCCACCTGCAACATACTTTGCAGTCTGCTCAAGTGAACGAACATGTGCATCAACCTCCTCACGTGGCATATCAAGAGGGAGGTCCACTGTAAAGCGAGTCTTACCATTGAATGACACAGCGTAAGTGCAAGTATTCTCGATTGTATATGCCTCGATATACTCAGGGAATGCTGCATAAGTGATGCTCTCCTTGTGTCCGAGTGCCTCCCAAAGTTCCTCTGAGATATGCGGAGTAAATGGAGCGAGAAGAACGATAAGCTGCTCAAGAATCTCACGCTTGTTGCACTTGAGATCAGTAAGTTCATTAACAGCGATCATGAACGCACTCACTGCTGTATTGAATGAGAATGCCTCAATATCTGAACGGACCTTACCGATGAGCTTATGTAGAGCCTTAAGTTCTTCAGGAGTTGCCTTCTCGTCTGTTACCAAGAAGTTCTCGCGGTCATAGAACAATCTCCAAACCTTTCTGAGGAAACGGTTAACACCATCGATACCCTTTGTATCCCAAGGCTTAGACTGCTCGAGAGGTCCAAGGAACATCTCATAAAGTCTGAGAGTATCAGCGCCATATGTATCACAGATCAAATCTGGATTTACAACGTTAAACATTGACTTAGACATCTTCTCTACAGCCCATCCACAGATATACTCGCCATCCTCAAGAATGAACTCTGCATTTGCAAAGTCTGGCATCCATGCCTTGAACGCCTCAAGATCAAGACGGTCATTACGAACGATATTCACGTCAACATGAATCTCAGTTGTCTCATACTGATCCTTAAGTCCGAGGGAAACGAATGTATTTGTGTTGATGATACGATATACAAAGTTCGAACGACCCTGAATCATACCCTGGTTGATCAACTTCTTGAATGGTTCCTTCTCACACACATATCCGAGGTCAAAAAGGAACTTGTTCCAGAAACGGGAGTAGATTAGGTGACCTGTAGCATGCTCAGTACCACCAATATAGAGGTCAACATCTCTCCAGTACTCATCTGCCTCTGTGCTTACAAGAGCCTCTGAGTTGTGTGGATCCATATAACGAAGGTAGTATGCGCTACTTCCTGCAAAACCAGGCATTGTGCTGAGCTCGATAGGATATCCGTCAATTGTCCATCCTGTAGCACGTCCAAGCGGTGGTTCACCAGTCTCAGTTGGAAGGAACTTATCCACCTCAGGAAGTTCCAATGGAAGCTGATCAAGAGTCATTGGAGTTGCAATACCATCCTTGAAATATACTGGGAACGGCTCTCCCCAATATCTCTGACGAGAGAAGATAGCATCACGAAGTCTATAGTTAACCTTTCTATGTCCGATACCATGCTTCTCAACGTAGTCGATCGCTGCCGGGATTGCCTCCTTAACTGTAAGACCATTGAGGAAGCCTGAGTTGCACATGATTCCTTCCTTAGCGTCAAAGCTTGACTCGCTTACATCGCATCCCTCAATAAGCGGAACTACAGGGAGGTTGAAATGCTTAGCAAAAGCATAGTCACGGCTATCGTGAGCAGGAACTGCCATGATAGCACCTGTACCATAACCGGCAAGTACGTACTCTGAAATCCATACAGGGACCTTGTCACCTGTAAGAGGATTCACAGCGTATGAACCAGAGAACACTCCTGAAACCTTCTTAGTCTCAGTCATTCTCTCACGCTCAGTCTTCTTCTTAGCCTGCAAGAGGTACTCTTCCACAGCCTCCTTCTGCTCTGCAGTAGTGAGTTTCTCCACCCACTCGCTCTCTGGTGCAAGTACCATGAAAGTAACTCCAAACACAGTATCTGCACGAGTAGTGAAGATAGTCATATCATACTCCTGGGCACCGTTAGACACCTTGAAGTTCATCTCAGCACCCTGGCTCTTTCCGATCCAGTTGCGCTGCATATCCTTAAGAGAATCAGTCCAATCAAGGTCCTCAAGATCCTCAAGCAAGCGTCCTGCATAAGCAGAAACCCTAAGCTGCCACTGAGTCATCTTCTTCTGCTCCACTGGATGGCCACCACGTACAGAATAGCCCTCCTTCACCTCATCATTCGCGAGCACTGTACCAAGCGCAGGACACCAGTTTACTGCAGTTTCTCCCTGATATGCAATACGATACTGCATCAAAACGGCTGACTTCTCCTTCTCAGAGAAAGAAGCCCACTGCTCAGCAGTGAATGCCTCAACATCACCGCACGCTGCATTAACAGCTGCACTACCACCCTCAGAGAAAGCAGCCTCAAGCTCAGCGATCGGACGAGCCTTCTGCTGATTGTTGTCAAACCAGCTCTCAAACATCTTAAGGAATGCCCACTGAGTCCACTTATAATACTCAGGATCACAAGTACGGATCTCGCGTGACCAGTCGTAAGAGAAACCGATTCTGTCAAGCTGCTCACGATAACGTGCAATGTTCTTCTCTGTTGTTACAGCTGGATGCTGACCTGTCTGGATGGCATACTGCTCTGCTGGAAGACCAAATGCATCATATCCCATCGGATGAAGCACATTGAAGCCACAAAGTCTCTTGTAGCGGCTATATATATCACTTGCAATATATCCAAGAGGATGTCCTACATGAAGACCTGCTCCTGATGGATAAGGGAACATATCCAAAACATAGTATTTAGGCTTTGAAGGATCTACTTCTGCCTTAAATGTCTGATTGGCAGCCCAAAACGCCTGCCATTTCTGTTCGATTTGTCTGAAATCGTATTCCATAAAGTATCGTATTAGATCAATTATTTTCTAGTAAATTGAATGCTTCTTGAAACCGAAGTTTCCACCCTTTGAAGTCTTCTTTTTCAATCGGAATTCCACTGGCACAGTAATAGACGTCCTTACTTTCTGTCCATTCACTCTTCCTGGTTTCCATTTTGGTGAAGCGCTGATTACACGCACAGCCTCCTCATCCAGCTCAATATCAATTCCTCTCACCACTCTGACATCTGTCACTTTTCCATCCTTATCAATAATGAAGTCAACCATCACACGTCCCTGGACACCGTCGCGTACAGCATCCTCTGGGTATTTCAGATTAGGGTACACCCACTTCTCCATGAATGGAGCTATGTCTGCACTATTGAGGAATGTCGGCCTCTGATCACAATCATAGTATGACACGACATCATCGTAAGCTGGTCCGCGAGCAGGCACCTTACTTTCTCTGAATGCCAAGGTCTGACTAGTACCAGCAACCTCAAGCAGGAAATTATAAATGTACTCCAGTTCCTTCTCCATTATATCGTAATCAATGATCGACTGGGTGTCCTTCTCTGTATTATGCTCGGAATACTTACCTGTTGTGAACATCACAGCAGGAATCTCGCTTGCATAAAAAGCACGGTGGTCTGATGGATATGGTTCTGCAGCAGTCACCTCAGGACGTATAGGATGAAGTTCACCTGAAAGTTTTCTGATGATGAGGTTCAAATCAACATTCGATGCTGTGTATGCATAGAAACCATTATTTCCCATACCTAACATATCGAGGTTGATCATGGTCTCGATATTCTTAGAATCACTGAACGAACGATTCAGGAAATACCATGCTCCAGCGTATGTCTCCATAGAAGCACCGAAAGCTACGAACAATACAGATCTTCTGAACATCAAAGACTGAGTCTGTACCATTCTTGCCAACTCAAGCATCACTGCAAGACCTGAAGCATTACCGTTTGCGCCATAGAATATCTTTTCAACCGGCTGACCATCGATTGTAACAGTCATCGTTCCAAGATTATCCAGACGCGCTCCGACCAAAACATACTGGTCTCTTAGCTCCTTATCGTAACCTTGTACAAAACCGATGACATTTCTGGAAGTCAATGTATCTCCCTGAGCAGTCTTAAGACCAAAAAGATCACCACCAGCTGGAGAAAGCACATCAACACCATAAGATTTCAATGTCTCCCTTACATATTCTGCAGCTTCCTTTTCACCCTCTGATCCGGCTTTTCGTCCTTCTAGATGAGCTGCAGACAAAGTAGCCACATGCCTCTTGAAGGCAGCAACGGTCTCACTATCATACAATTCCTCATATCTAGCTCCATCTCGAAACTGAGCAAAGCTAGGTAGAGAAACCGCACAAAGTACTGCTAAAAGTATAAATATCCTGTACATAAATTATTCATTAACTAACACCCAGGCTCCCTTAGGGAAGAATGAATCCTCTGAGACTTTCTTCAATGATCTCTGGGCCTCTCTGATATGATTCGTAGGACACACTCCCACGACGCATAAGCCATTCTTGAAACAAAATACTCTTGATTGGTATCCATGTTCATCAGTCTTATGCTTGAATGAATATGCATTTGCACTTGATCGGAATGCTCCAACTACAACATAGTATCTTGCCTCAAATTCTCCGGAAGTCATTCCCTTGAAATTTTCCGGATTCAAAAGCGGTCCAGTTTTCTCAACAATGGAATCAACGGCAGCAATAGAATCCACACGTGCAAGAGAGTCCTTCTGTCTCGCAACTCGCACTTTCTCCAAAGAATCAAGACGAGCCTGCAAAGCCTCCTGCTCCACACGTTTAATTTCAGTTCTAATCTCCTCTATATCAGCGCTTGTAGGACGTCCGGCCAGTATGCGAAAAAAATCGCATCCGGTCAAGGAGATCAAAGCACCGATAATAAGTAATATTTTGACAATTCTCATATAGACACATTAAGGTACATTGTTGCAAATTTAAGTAATAAATGGTCTCTGACAAAAAAAAATAATATATTTGCAAGTCCTTAAACAACAGATTTTAACAATGAAACACAGACTTCATCGAGCATTACTCATCTGCATACTTACTTTCTTGACAGCAAGTGTATATGCTCAAGAAATCATAATACCAGAAAGATGGCAGATAAAGCCAGTAAGACCGATATTTCAAGAAGACACATTGACCATCAGGATCTTTGGAGACCTCATGATGCATGAGGCTCAGATTAAGGATGCAGCCCGTTCTAACGGAACATACGAGTTCAGCACATATTTCACTCATATTCAGAAATATCTGGACAATTCAGACCTGAATATCGGCAATCTTGAATTTACCCTTGGTGGCAAACCATATACAGGCTACCCGGCATTCTCTGCGCCTGACGAATATGCCAGACACATTACAGATTGCGGATTCAATGTATTTCTGACTGCCAACAATCACATTTGTGACAAATATAGCGCTGGTATGACCAGGACCTTGAAGATCTACAGAGAGCTAGCACAGAGCGACAGCATCGTATTCACGGGAACTGCAGGCAATCAGGAAGAATTTGAGAAGACTACCCCACTTATCATTGTACGCAAGGGTATCAGAATTGCCATAATCAACGCAACCTACGGCACAAATATTGGCTCAGAAAAACCATGGCCAAAGACTAATTATCTAAGAGATAAAAAGATGCTCAAGGATGCACTCATCAAGGCAAAAGAGAACGCAGACATAGTCGTTGTATTCCCACACTGGGGAGACGAGTACTTCCTTACTCACAACTCACGTCAAGAGAGCGAGGCTAAATGGTTCGCTGAAAACGGAGCAGACATTATCATTGGTGCCCACCCTCACGTGGTACAGGATGCTGGAGTAATAGAAGTAAAAGACACGACAGCCAGTGACGGCATCAAGAAGGTTCCAGTAGTTTATTCTCTTGGAAATGCCATCTCAAACATGAGCGCAGAGAACACGCAGATCGAGTTAATGGCAACGCTTAAAATCACCAAGAACAAAGACGGAGAAATCAAACATCTACCACTTGAATTCACATACCTATGGTCCTCAAGACCAGGTGGTTACTGTAATCATTACACAATGCTTCCGGTTAAGGATCAGATAGGTAAATCTAACGAATGGATCGGCAAGTGGGAGTATGACAAAATGATGACCACCTACAACAGAGTAAAACAAGCAACCAAAATAAAAGAACAGTAACGAATGAGCAGAAGCACAATTCATCTTGAAGCAATCGACCCAATAGAAATCTACGGCGCAGCAAATAAAAACCTCGAAGCGCTTTGTGGATATTTCCCAGAACTAAAAGTCATAGCAAGAGGCTATGACATCATTCTTGACGGAAAGGAAAGTGACATCGAGCAGTTCACAACAAAGTTGAACATGCTCATAGAACGCAGAAAACACAAGATGAATATCACTCCATACGACGTAGAAGACATCTTCGATGGAGAGTGCACACCAGACAGATTCAAACTCAGTGGTGAATCCGTTATCGTTCATGGTAATGATGGCAAGCCTATCAAAGCACGCAACCGCACTCAGCAAGATATGGTCAAATCATACTTTGAAAACGACCTTCTCTTCGCCGTTGGACCTGCAGGAACAGGAAAGACATACATTGCTATTGCGCTTGCTGTCAGAGCATTGAAAAATAGAGAAATCAAGCGTATTATTCTCACAAGGCCAGCTGTCGAAGCCGGTGAAAGACTTGGTTTCCTCCCAGGTGATCTGAAAGACAAACTAGATCCATATCTCCAGCCATTATACGATGCTCTCGGAGACATGATTCCAGCTAAAAGACTTCAGGAATTCATGGCAGAGGGCACAATCCAGATTGCTCCCCTAGCCTATATGCGTGGTCGTACGTTAGACAGAGCTTGCGTCATTCTTGACGAGGCTCAGAACACGAATCTTGGACAGCTCAAGATGTTCCTCACACGTATGGGTTGCGACGCAAAATTCATCGTTACCGGTGACGCCAGTCAGATTGACCTACCTAATAAAAAGGACTCCGGACTTCTTAAAGGTATTGAGCTGACTAAAAATATTAAGGGTGTCAAGACCATCTTCTTTAAGAACGAAGATATTGTCCGACACCCTCTAGTTGCGAAGATTGTTAAAGCCTTCGAGACTATTAGTTAGCCTGTCCTGATTTTACAATCTCATTATACTTGTTGTAAGCAGCCTCATACTCAGCTCCCTTTGAATAGAAGCGGTAGTTGATGTTCTTGAGGTACTCTGCAACATTTACTCTAAGTGCATTGTCCTTAGAAACATTGTAAGCCTGCTCGAATGGCTCAAGTGCATTCTCAAGAGCTTTCTCCATTTCTGCGAGAAGAGCCTCGTACTTAGCCTGGTTGAACTCGTTAGAAGCCTTATCCTGAAGCTCAACTGCGTAGTTGTAATACTGGATACCCTTTCCGATGTAACCGAACTCGAACTCAGGGTTAACCTTTACACACTCCTCATAAGCCTTGATAGCTGCGTCGAAGTACTCCTGCTTCTTAGCCTCTGCACCTTCCTCATCAGCCTTGACTGCCTGACGAAGCTCGTTGTAGATGTTACCCTCTACATAATAAAGAGATGCGTTTGAAGGCTCGTTAGCCTTTGCTGCAGCGATAAGCTCGAAAAGACGACCTGTATCCTTCTTGCTCTGGAGATAGTAGTTGATAAGACCGATAAGAATGCTCTGGCTCTGTGGATACTTCATGAAGCCCTGCTCAAGGATCTCACATGCCTTCTCTGGCTGCTCAAGGTTAGTGTAAATCTCACCAAGCTTAGCGAAAACCTCACCATTCTCATAGTAGTAGTTGTGCTCAAGGCACTTCTCATAGTAGTTCTTAGCCTGCTCTACATTACCGCTAGCAAGAGCTGTGTAACCTGCATTGTAAAGAGCCTCAGTATTTACCTTATTATATGGTTCTACAAGTGACGCCTCAGCAGCAAGACCGAAATACTTGCTTGCAGTAGCATTGTCACCAAGCATATAAGCAGTCATACCATCATCAAGGTAGCTGTTTGAAACTGCAGCGATTCCCTCAGTGATATCCTTAATCTTTGACTGCTTTGCATCTACCTCGTAAGCTTTCTTATAAGCCTCAAGTGCACCAGCAAGAGCATCCTCTACTACAGGCTTAGTAACAATGATAGTTACAAACTGACCCTTACTATTATATACATAGTCTCTTGTTGCATAAACCTCCTTGATGCAAGGCTCACCACCCAATACTACGTTCTCTGTTGCAGTTGGTTTCTCACCGGCAAGCTGAAGAGCAACTTCCTGCTGTCCTACACCCATACCGAGCATATTCATAGCGTTACCCTTTGGAGAGTTGTAAGCATCCATGTAAGACTTAGCCAATTTAAGCCATGTAGCTACCTTTGTAGCCTTCTTAGCGTCCTGTGAAGCAGCCTGAGCTGATTCTACTGCCTTCTTTGCTGTTGCAGCTGGCTTAACCTGTGCATTTGCAAACTGTACTGAAAGAAGTACAACTAATGCGAAAATGATTTTTTTCATAATCTGAAGTATTA
>JAEIGA010014900.1_pt1 | contig 11834 bp, 7 predicted proteins | sample 9270691 | NCBI WGS metagenome assembly JAEIGA01 (sample SAMN17057246, study PRJNA624740) | gut metagenome | biome: biome; isolation source: fecal sample | host: Bos grunniens | place: China: Xizang | collected 2019
CCCGAGTTCACCGCCAGCGTCCTGCTCGCGTATGCGCGCGGTGTGTACCGTCTGGCGCAGGCGGGGCAGACGGGCTGCAAGACCGTGCTCGACGTGCCGCCTGCGATGCTGTCCGCGCTCGACGGTGAGACGCTTCGCCGCACACTACTGTAAGCGATGGAACATCACGAGAAATTCGTCCGCATGACCACCTATCCGGTGGAGCGGCTGATGGGGCGCTTGGCGATCCCCACCATCACCACGATGCTCATCACCGCCTTTTACAATATGGCGGACACCTTCTTCGTCGGGCAACTGCACAACACCAGTGCCACGGGCGCGGTGGGGGTCGTGTTCTCCTTTATGGCGATCATTCAGGCGTGCGGCTTCTTCTTTGGGCAGGGATCGGGCAACGCCATTTCCCGCCTGCTCGGGCAGGAGAAGACCGACGAGGCACAGCGCCTCGCGTCAATCGGATTTTTCTCCGCGCTGCTGACGGGCGGTTTGATTATGGCGCTGGGACTTGCATTCCTCACGCCGCTTGCACGCTTGCTCGGCTCGACCGACACCATCTTGCCGTATGCGAAGGACTACCTGCGCATCATCCTCTTTGGCGCGCCGTATATGACCTCGTCGCTGGTGCTCAATAACCAACTGCGCTTTCAGGGCAACGCCTTTTACGGGATGCTCGGGATGGGTGCGGGCGCGGTGCTCAATGTCGCGCTCGATCCCGTGTTCATCTTCGTGCTGGATATGGGGGTGTCGGGAGCGGCGCTTGCGACGGCGCTCAGCCAGTTTATCGGTTTTTGCATTCTGCTGTTCTGCTGTACCCGTGGAGATAACCTGCGCATCCGCCTGCGGCTGTTCCGCCCGCGGCTCGCCGATTACGGCGTGATCTTGCGCGGTGGTCTTCCGACCCTGTGTCGGCAGGGGCTTTCCAGTGCGTCTACTATATGCCTAAACTATATGGCGGGTGCCTTCGGCGGCGATCCCGCCATCGCGGCGATGTCCATCGCCACGCGGGTGATGCACCTCGCATTCTCCGCGGTCATCGGCTTTGGTCAGGGCTTTCAGCCCGTCTGCGGCTTTAACTTCGGCGCGGGGCTGTACAGCCGCGTCAAGCGCGCGTTTCATTTCTGTGCGCGGGTGTCGACGGTGATCCTCACCGCGGCGGCGATCGCTGGCGCGGTGTTTGCACCGCAGCTCGTCGGGCTGTTTAGCTCCGATCCCGCGGTCATCCCGATCGGGGCGCTGTCCCTGCGGCTGATGTGTGTCGGTCTGCCGTTTATGGGGTGGTACACCTCGGGGAATATGATGCTGCAGACCATCGGCAAGGTGGGCAGAGCCAGCTTTCTGTCGATGTCGCGGCAGGGGATATTCTTCATCCCGCTGGTGCTGGGGCTGCCGCTGCTGTTTATGCTCACGCGCGGGGCGATCGACCCGCTGCTCGGCGTTCAGCTTGCCCAGCCGCTCGCGGATGTAACATCGTTTATCGTGTCTGTTCCGATGACGGTCGGGGTGCTGCGCACCTTCGGCGAGGATACGCCGAGTACAATTAACGAATAAAAAGCACCCGCTCGGTGAGCGGGTGCTTTTGCTTGTCAGTTGACCGAGAACAGATCGTCACAGCGATTCTTCTCGTCGAAGATGAGGTTGTACACAACCTTTTTATAGTCGGCGATGAGAACGTCGTAGGGGGTCTTGCTGCCGAGCGTGTAATGGTTGCCGTCGGCATCGATGACACCGACGGTGTCGATGACCGGCAGCGTTTCGCTGAGCTTTAGGAGATACTGATTATATGCGGGCATCTCCACGCCGGCGACCTGCATCATATAGGATGAGAGATAGTTCGCGCCGAGGCGGTCGATCTCCCGCTCCTCAATATCGTAGTTTGCCCAGATGTAGAACGGCGTGATGTACTGCTGTTGCAGCTGCTCGGTGGTCAGCTCTAGCTCGCTCGACACGCCCTGCAAACGGTTAACGAACGCGCTCTCGACGTTCGGCTGATGATCGCCGAACATACAGATGATGGTCGGCTCATCCTGCAACGCAAAGTAGTTGACCAGCTCCTCAAACGCCGCGTCGGACGCCTTGATGAGCGAGAGGTACTGGTTCGCCTTGGGGTAGGCAGTGGCAAATGCGGGATCGGTCACACCGTTAATGCCCGTGACATAGACGTCCTCGGTGAAATTTGCGGTCTTTTCGGTATAGCCGCCGTGGTTCTGCATTGTGACGTTGAAGAGGAAGAAGGGCTGACCCGCGTCGCGGTTTTCGTACATCTCGATGATCTTTTTATAGTCATAGCTGTCGCTGACATACCGCCGCAGCAGCACGTCGTCATAGGGGTATTCCTGCGCGACCAGCTCCTCGAGCACCGCGGTGCTGTAGCCGCTGTTCTGATAGGCGATGAGGGTGTCGTAGCTGATGATCGAGTTAATGGAATCGAAGCGGTTGAAGCCGAGGTTTTTGTATACGTTCGGACGGTTCCAGCCGCTGGCATAATAGGGGTGGAACGCGAGCTGCGTATAGTTCTGCGCACCGAGTGTAGACACGAGCGAGTAGAGCGGGTTTTTCACATACAGCATAAAGGCGTTGCTGCCCGCGGGGAAGAAGGACATCGGCGCGCCCGTAAGGAACTCAAACTCCGAGTTGCTGGTACTCGCGCCGATGACGGGAACGTAGAGATTGCCGCGCACCGTGTTTTCGGTCAGGTTGCGCAGGAAGGGCATATAATCGACGTTGGTCTCGAGGTCGCCGAGCACCGACAGATCCGAGAGCGACTCGTTCATAATGCAGATGATGTTCGGGGTGACGCCGTTGCCCACCGCGTTGTTGTTGTCGCCGATCGCGTCGGTGACGATGCCTTCGATCTTGTCCGCGTCATAGCCTGCAGGCTCCTTAACGGAGATATATTTGGTGTTAAGACAGAAGTTCATCACCACGCCCGTCTTACGGTAGCCGCGGTTCTGGCTCCAGAAGTCGGGGGAGAGCCCCGCCTGCGCATACAGATCGGTGAAGAGGTAGATCGACACGATGCAGACGGTGAGCACACCGAAAAAGACGCGGGAGGCAACCTTGAGGATGAAGTGCATCCGCGGGGTGCGCATCCGTAGGGCGGTGACGGTGAGGAAGACAAGCAGCAGCACCGCGATGACCACCTGATAATTGAAGGAGAAGTCATAGGCGGCGGCAACGTTCGCGGCAGTACCAGCGGCGAACAGGTCCATTGGAATGAAGGGTGTTCCGCGGAATGCTTTGACATAATAATTCGTCAGTGCGAGGATAAAGAACAGCCCATTCATCATCAGCATCGGCAGACGATAGCTGCCGGAGAAGACGTACACCGCACCGTAGAACAACATGTACAGGATATAATTGAGGAATAGTGTGCGGGGGGACCAGTCCCAGGTGAACACGCCGTTGAGGCATTCTGCCATGGTCATGGCGACGATGGGGAGAAGCAGTACGATGACGGTGTTAACGATCACTTCCGCCTTTTGCGGCAGGTCGATACGCACGGCTGCGATCAGCCCGATGAGGACGGACGCGATGAGGCACAGCACATATAATAGCGTGCCTTGTGTGACCTCGGCCTGCAGGAAGCGGGGCGTGTGCACCAGCACGAGCGTGAGCAGCAGCGCGGCGAGCACGCCGCCGACAATCAGGCTTGGCTGTGTGACGGTGAAGGAGATGTGCACGCCGAGTGAGCGGGTCGCCGACCACGCGAGGCGCTTTGGCGGTTTTTCAGTTAGTTGAATGTCGTTATCAATGGCCGGCAAGCGACGCATCTCCTTTCCAAAGATGAATAACTTATTTATTATAACACGCTATAACACACTTTTGTGAATAATGTGTGAATTGCTGTCGCGTTTTGCGGCTTTTTGCGATAAGCGCCTACCCCTGACAAAAAAATCACAAGAAACCGATTTTTTCCCGAAATAACGATTGCTTTTTTGCGAAAAAGGTAGTATAATACTACTGTTTTATAATGGGCAGGGATGGGATTTTTTTCAACTGCTCAAAAAAAGAACTTGGAGGAATGATGAAAATGTTATTGCTGGCGAAAGAAACAGCCGGTGCGATCCTCAGCGACGCGGGACTCACCATCTTGACCGGTCTGGTCGTGGTGTTTGCGGTGCTGCTGCTGTTGGTGTTTGTGTTTAAGGCGTTCGGCACGATTATGTCCCGCCTCGAGAACATCGAGAAGGCGACCGGTGCGGCTCCCGCCGCTGTTCCTGCAGCTGCCGCGGCTCCCGCTCCCGCGCCTGTCGCCGCGGTGGGGAACACCGAGCCCGTGTCCACTAAGCCCGAGATCCAGAACGGCATCCCCGACGAGACGGTCGCGGCGATCTCCGGTGCGATTGCGTGTATGGCTCCCGCCGGCAAGCAGTATGCTGTGCGCAGCATTATGAAAAAGTAAGGAGTTTTAACCATGGACAAGTTTTTACAAGCCCTTGCGGATCTGTGGACGGACTCCGGTCTCGCACAGCTTCTCAATTTCGAAAACGGCGGTTGGAAGAATCTCATTATGATCGCCGTCGCCTGCGTGCTGCTGTTTCTTGCCATCAAGAAGCAGTTTGAGCCCCTGTTGCTGCTGCCGATCGCGTTCGGTATGCTGCTCGTCAACCTGCCGCTCGGCGGCGTGATGGATCCTCAGCGCAACTCGATGGTTGCGTTTACGGATGCGGAGCTCGTGCAGTATGTCGACGGCACCTATGAGCAGGTCTATCCCGTCTATGAGCAGGAATTGACCCTCAATCCCGAGTATTACTCGCAGGTCAAGACCATCACCAATGCCAACGGCACTGAGGTGCAGGTCATTTACAGCGGTGATAGCGTGTATAAGGTGAAGGGCGATCTTTCTTCCGGTGACGTGATATTCATCGTGCCGCACTGGCAGCACTTTGAGCAGGGCGGTCTGATGTGGTATCTCTATCAGGGTGTTAAGTTCGGTATTTACCCGCCGCTGATCTTCCTCGGCATCGGTGTTATGACCGACTTCGGTCCGCTGCTGTCCAACCCCAAGAGCTTCTTGCTCGGTGCGGCGGCACAGCTCGGTATCTTCGTTACCTATTTCGGTGCGCGTTGCCTGAACCTGCTTCCCTTCGCGGAGGCGTGGGGCATTGACTTTACCCCCGCGCAGGCGGCGTCCATCGCCATCATCGGCGGTGCGGACGGCCCGACCGCCATCTTCCTGGCCTCCAAGCTCGCGCCCGAGTTGCTCGGCGCGATTGCGGTGGCGGCATATTCGTATATGGCGCTGGTGCCGATCATCCAGCCGCCCATTATGAAGGCGCTGACTACCAAGAAGGAGCGCTCGGTCGTGATGACCCAGCTGCGCACCGTGTCCAAGACCGAGAAGATCCTCTTCCCGATCATTGTCACCATCATTTGCGTGCTGCTGCTGCCCTCGGCTGCTCCGCTGATCGGTATGCTGATGCTCGGCAACCTGATGCGTGAGAGCGGTGTGGTTGAGCGTATCAGCAAGACCGCGCAGAACGAGCTGATGAACATTGTTACCATCTTCCTCGGCGTGACGGTCGGTGCGACGGCGAATGCGTACAACTTCCTCAAGCCCACCACACTGCTTATCATCTGCCTTGGCCTGATTGCGTTCTGCTTCGGTACGGCCGGCGGTGTGTTGCTTGGCAAGCTGATGTATGTCATCACCGGCGGTAAGGTCAACCCCCTCATCGGTTCTGCCGGTGTGTCGGCTGTGCCGATGGCTGCGCGCGTATCGCAGAAGGTCGGTCAGAGCGAGAACCCCTCGAACTTCCTGCTGATGCACGCGATGGGTCCGAACGTCGCCGGCGTTATCGGCTCGGCGGTTGCGGCAGGTGTGCTGCTGACGTTGTTCGGTTAATTCATTAAAATCCAAGCAAGAGGCTGGGCAAAGTATTTGCTCAGCCTCTTTGTGACCAATGAGGTGTTTTTATGCCCACTCCACAAGACATGCTTACGTTGCGACGGGCGATTCTCGACCGTCAGTTTGCGCGGATGAACGCGCCGCAGCGGCTGGCGGTGTTCCACACCGACGGCCCGCTGCTTATTCTCGCGGGTGCGGGCAGTGGCAAGACCACCGTGCTGGTTAACCGCATCGCGAATCTCGTGCGTTTCGGCGGCGCGTATCACTCGAGCGAGATGCCCGCTTCTATCTCACCCGAGCAGGAGCAGAAGCTGCGCGATTGCGCGGCGGGACTTGTTCCGCTCGACGGCGAGCTCGTGGGTCTGCTCGCGGTCGATCCCTGCCCGTCCTATCGCATTCTTGCTATCACATTCACCAATAAGGCGGCGGGCGAGCTCAAGGAGCGCCTTGTGCGGATGCTCGGGGAGGAGGGGGATGAGGTCGAGGCGAGCACCTTCCACTCCTTTTGCGCGCGCATTATGCGCCGCGAGGGGGAATATCTCGGGTATTCGCGCCATTTCACTATCTACGACACCGATGACAGCCGACGTCTGATGAAGACCTGTATGAAGGAGCTGAATATCGACGAGAAAACGCTCGGTCACAAGGCGATCCTCGGCGAGATCAGCCGCGCGAAGGACGAGCTGCTCGAGCCCGCTCAATACGCCGCGCGTTACGCGAACAGCGGGGATATCCGCCTGCGGCTTGTGGCGCGCGCTTATGTGGAATACCAGAAGCGCTTGCGCGAGGCGGACGCAATGGACTTTGACGATCTGCTGTGCCGCACGGTGGAGCTGTTTCAGAAATTTCCTGAGGTGCTCGAACGATATCAGCGGCGTTTTCGTTACCTGATGGTAGACGAGTATCAGGACACCAACCACGCGCAGTATGAGCTCATTCATCTGCTCGCCGAGAAGTCGGGGAATCTTTGCGTGGTCGGCGACGATGACCAGAGTATCTACAAATTCCGCGGCGCGACGATCGAGAATATCCTCAATTTTGAGGAGGAGTTCCGTAATTGCCGCGTTATCCGTCTGGAGCAGAACTACCGCTCGACAGCGCGTATCCTCGACGCCGCCAACGCGGTCATCGCGAAGAATGTCGGTCGAAAGGGCAAGACCCTGTGGACGGAGAACGCCGAGGGCGATCCCATCCGCACCGTGGTGGTTGACAACGCCGAGGAGGAGGGCAAGTTCATTGCCGATACCATCCTCACAGGCGTGTCGCAGGGGCGAAAATTCAGCGAATACGCCGTTCTCTACCGTGCCAACGCACAGTCCAACGCCATCGAGCAGGCGCTCATCAAGAGTGGTGTTCCGTATCGTATTATTGGCGGCCACCGCTTCAACGACACGAAGGAAGTCAAGGACGCGATGGCGTATCTGCGGGTCATTAACAACCCCGAGGACGAGGTCAGCCTGCGTCGCATCATCAACGAGCCGAAGCGCGGCATCGGCGATGCGACCATCGACAAGGCGGCGCTGATCGCCGCAGGTTTGGGCGATTCGCTGTATGCGGTGTTCAGCCGTGCTGCCGACTATCCCGAATTGAGCCGCGCATCTGTTAAGCTCACCGCCTTTACAGAGATGATGGATGATCTGCGGCGGATGTCGGAGGATCCCGAAAACTCCCTGCACCTGCTATATACCACGATGCTGGAGACAACGGGCTATCTCGCGATGTGGAAAGCGCAGGGAGACGTCGAATCGGGGCGCGTCGAGAACCTGGAAGAATTGTCCTCGTCCATTCAGCAGTATGAGAAGAACTGCGGCGAAGACTACGCAGAACTCGCCGGCTTCCTCGAGGAGCAGGCGCTGATGACCGATATTGACAACTACGATGCCGATGCGGACGCGACGGTGCTGATGACGATGCACGCCGCGAAGGGCCTTGAGTTCCCCGTGGTGCTGTTGCCCGGTTTCGAGGACGGCATTTTCCCCGGGTATCAGACGATGTTCGATCCGAACGAGCTGGAGGAGGATCGCCGTCTGTGTTACGTGGCGATTACCCGCGCGCGGGAAGAACTATACATCACCCGTGCGCAGAGCCGTTTGTTGTACGGTCAGACCAACCGCAACGCGCCCTCGCGCTTTATGCGGGAGATCCCGCACGAGCTGACCGAGGAGATCGATCGCCGCCGTCCCGCGGCGGTGAATTTCGGCGGCGGTATGGGCGGCTCGCGCTACGGTAGTTACGATCATTCTTATCATAAGCAAGGGTACACCCAAACCGCCGGTCAGCATAGCCACGAGGCGTTCCGCTCGGCGGGCGACCGCCCGACGGGCAGCCGCGTGACGGTGGCGAGCACAGCGGCGAAGCCCGCGACCGCGTGTACGTGGCAGGTTGGTGACCGCGTCGCTCACGCGAGCTTCGGCGAGGGCGTCATCATGGGAATGACCCCGATGGCGGGGGACACCCTGCTGATCATTCAGTTCGACAAGGTCGGACAGAAGAAGCTGATGGCGAATTACGCTAAGCTAACGACGATATAACGGATATAGGAAAAGGTGCTTGCAGACATTGTCTGCAAGCACCTTTTTGTTTACACAAAAACGAAAATATGATTGTAGGGGGCGGCATCCTCGACGCCCCGCAAAGGGAGGTGCTCACAAAATCGCGGGAACAAAACAGCGGTGGGTGACATACATTGGTATTGAGACAGAGTCGGGCGGCTCCGCGCGCCGTGCGACGCGCTCGAAAATTTGAATAGGAGGAATCTCTATGGCGGAACCCAAGTTTGTCCGTGACAACGGATGTAAAGAGGCCGTCTGTGTGGATGCCGGTCGGGTGTATGACAGCTGTTGTGAATAAGTGCAGACAAGAGCAACACGGCACGACCACACATAGAGTTGTAGGTGGCGATGCCCACATCGTCCCGTCTTGTCGGTTACGCTTTCATTTTGATTTCTAATACAAACTCCTCGGGCAAAGCGTTCAGGGCTTTTTTATATGTGATTCTTTCAATAAATAACCGTAAAAACGCGTTTCTACCTGCTGCATTCGCCCGTGCATAGGCGGTCGCGGTGTCGATTGGGGCAGGGGGCGGCGCGGGCGGCGACGCTGTCGGCAGAGCGGCGCGCTGTTCTTCCAGTGCCGCGCGGCGGCGGGTAAATTCCTCTGGTGTATACACCCCTTGCTCCACAAGCTGATACAGCCGCGCCTGCTGATTCTCGATCTGCTGCCGCCGCAGGACGGCGAGGTCGCGCGGAGCGGGCGTGACTTTTTGCTCGATGGTCGTCGGCAACAGCGGCAGCAATGCCGCCACCACCGCATCCTCGACCGCGCCCAGCCGCGAGGCGACATTGCACCCCACCCGTGGGCAAATGATGCTCTCCTGTCGCCGCGTGCGGCTCGCGGGCAGGCGCTGCAACGGTGCGCCGCAAAAGCCGCAGACGATCAGCCCCGCGAGCGGGTTTTTCAGCGTTCTTTTCGTTGTTGGTGGATGCGCCCGCGCGCGGCGGATCGCCGCCGCCTCGGCGAACTCCCGCTCGCTGATGAGCGGCGGGTGCAGCCCCTCGGTGTCTAGCGTACCGTCCGCGCCGCACCGACGTACCCGTCCGCAGTAGACGGGGTTTGCGAGAATGTTCAGCACTGCCGTACGACCAAAAGCGGCGGCGCGGCGGGGGAGAATCCCCATCGCGTGCAGGCGGTCGGCAATCTGCTGACAACCGAGCCCCTCACGCGTATACCACGCAAAGATGAGCCGCACCGCTTCGGCTTCTTCGTCGATGGGCGCGAGCGACGGGTGTCCGTCGATGATTACGCGTCGATAGCCGTAGGGCGGCAACGACAGAAAGCCGCCCTCCTCCGCTGTGCGCCGCACGCCGCGCTGCAGACGGCGCTTAATGAGCTTTAACTCCTGCCGCGCCATAAAGCTCTCGAACTCGGAATATGTCTCGTCAAGATCGTTGTTGAGGTCGTATACTTTACGCGGTGTGACGATGCGCACACCCGCGCATTTGAGCGTGTCGAGGATATACCCTTGCTCTGCCATCGATCCGCGCCCAAGCCGGTCGATATCCATACAAAGCACCGCATCAAATTCGCCATTTTCGCAGTCAGCGAGCAACCGTTGCATCTGCTCGCGCGCGCATAGCCGATCCCCTGACACCACCTCACGGTAGACGGCGGCGATGCCGATGCCCTCGCGTGCCGCTAAATGTCGCAATGCGTCCTCGTGTCGTCGCAGGGTCGTTTCCGCCGCCTCATGTGGGTCGTCCGCACGGCTCTTACGCAGATACATTGCCGCGTTCATTACCATCACCTCAAAGATTTATATGCATTCCTATCGATAATTAGCCGAAACCACTTGACACAGAACAAATGTTCGTTTACAATAGAATTGTACACAAAAAACAGCAGCTGCGTGGGGTGAACGCGGCTGCTGTTTCATATAGTGTACTGAGGTGAGAGGTTTGAAAACCACGAAAGAAACTCAACAGCAACACAATAGGAAGGAAAAAGGAGAGCCGTCGGTGCGTATTCACGCACCGACGGCTCTTGACACCGCGCAGCTGCATACCGTTTTGTGTTGCTGGTGGGAAGACAGAAAGGAGTTATGGGATGATCAAGCTAACGGACTGGATCGCGGCGATTCCGCCCGAGGATAAGACGATCGCCTACGTCGGTGAGCACGAGTCGGTCACGCGGGAGTTTTTTCTGCCCGATCTCAGCTATCAGGAGTATGCGTTTTATTTAGATCTGGCGTTTGATCTGTCGACGGTAACGACCGTAGAAAAACCGCGCGAGATCCAGACGACCCAGCAGACGACCACCGAGAAGGTCAACGCGGACGGCACGACCGTGTCGGCGACCGCCAATATCAATAAGGAAAGCTATACAGACGAACATATCACCGTGGATTGCAAGGCCGAAACCGACATTGCGCCGCTGGCGAAGTTGGTGCGGGAGGACGGCATTGCGCTTATCTGGACGGTGCTGTGCCAGCAGACGCAGCTACCGGGGCTACTGCGCGCGACGCTGCGAGCTGTCGGGCCGAACGGTGAAATCAAAAAATCGGCGATGATGCTGTTTATCGTTGCGCCGTCGGTCGGGGCATCGCCTGCGGCGGCGATTCCGCTCACGGAGCACGAGCAGATGGAACAGGCGATGGTGCAGGCGTTCGAGCTGGCGGCGCAGAACAAGATCGAGGAGTTGATCGACGATGCCAAGGAGTGGGCTGACAACGTCAACGGCGTGTATGTCGGCAGCGGCGATATGCCCGCTGCGGCGGTCATTCAGATCGATCCCGAGGGCGAGGCGCTGCTGCTGGATAATGCGATGTCTGACGCCAGCGAGAATGTCCCCAAGACCAAGGTGGTCAAAGCGTATGTGGACAAGATCGCCAAGGAAAGCACGTCTTATCTGGGCTGCTTTTACCGCACGGTGAACGGCGTGACCGAGTGGCTCAATCCGCCTATGATGGCTGGAAAGGAATACCGTACCGTCGAGCGCTATCACGGCAAGCCCGTGTACGTGCAGGAGGTTGCGGTCGGTGCACTGCCGAATGCGACTTCTAAGAGCTATAATGCGTACATCGGCAATGTGGATTGTGTATTCTACGCGAAACTGGCCGTTGAGGAAGCGAGCAGCGGGCGTACATTTGCGCACGAGGCGTCTGACACCAAGTGCTATGCGGGTGAGGATAGCGGCGGATATATGTACATCGCCATCACAACAACGAACGACGCCTCAGGAAACAACGGCTTTGTGACCGTCAAGTACACAAAGACCACCGACGCGGTCGGCTGAGAAAGGAGTGAAGTAGATGGCACTGTTGAGAATACGTAAGCCCGACGGGGAGATCGTCGAGATCGCGAGCCTACCTGGCGTAAAAGGCGAGGATGGCAAGACACCTGAAAAAGGGGTGGATTACTTCACACCCGAGGACATACAGGAGATCCTCGTCCCTGCCACATCCAAGACATACGGCACCGTCAAGGTTGCGGAC
>JAEIGA010014901.1_pt1 | contig 11833 bp, 9 predicted proteins | sample 9270691 | NCBI WGS metagenome assembly JAEIGA01 (sample SAMN17057246, study PRJNA624740) | gut metagenome | biome: biome; isolation source: fecal sample | host: Bos grunniens | place: China: Xizang | collected 2019
AAAATAAATATGTATGAAATACCTACCAAAATAATTTTAAACGGCGAGGAATTTCAAATTAGAAATAACGGAGACTATCGAATGGTTTTAGATTGTTTTGAAGCCTTGCAAGACACAGAGTTGTCAATGCTTGGTAGACTGTTCGCTAGTCTCATTATTTTTTATGAAGATATAAATTCTATCGAGGATGTAAATAAATTTCCAGATTTGAATGAAGCCGTTATTCAAATGTACAATTTTTTTAATTGCAATCAACCACAATCTATGGGTAAAAAAGTACATACTAAACTTATAGATTGGAAATTAGATTCGCAGTTAATTTGTTCCGCAATAAATAATGTAGCCAATAAGGAAATACGAAGTGTGCCGTATATACATTGGTGGACATTTGTAGGATATTATACTGCTATAGATGGTGAATCATTATTAGCGAACATTGTACGAATCCGAAGTAAGTTAATAAATGGTAAAAAACTTGAAAAATATGAACGTGAATTTAAAGCAACTAGTCCAGAATATTTTGTTTGGAATAGTAAAACAGTTGAACAAAATGAAACAGATGAATTACTGAAACAGATTTGGAATAACGAGGAATAATTTATGGCTAGTGATATTAAATTATCTGTAGACCTTGAAGCAGGTGACGTAAAACAAGCGGCATCTGAATTACAAGCTGAATTGCGCAAAGTATTCGGTGCTGGTGTGAGTGACGAATCTTCCCAAAAATTTATGCGCCTGCAAATGAATATAGATAAAGCTTATAAGTCTGCTGAATCTTTAAAGAATCAAATGGCTACCTTAGAATCCACTTCTATCCCAACGGAGGCATATACAGAAGTAGATAATCATATACAAAAAACAAAGGCTGATTTAGATAAACTTATTGAAAGAATGGATAAGTTTATTGCTACTGGCGGAAAAACTAATTCAAAAGCATTTAGAGGTATGCAATATGACGCTGAACAGTTAAAAAATACGCTTATGTATTTAGAGGGTGAAATGCAGGATTTAATGCAATCTGGACAAGCGACAGTTCCTGCATCTTCTACAACTCAGTATCAGGCATTGGTAGAAAAACTTGCTCAAGTAAATAATCAAATGCGGATATATAAAGCACAAGCCGCTTCTATAGCAGGTACGGGCAGCGGCGTGTCGCAAGAAACAGTAGGGCGTTGGGAAAGTTTACGCCAAAGCATAGGAAAAGCGACTACTGCGGTACGAGAATTTGCACGAAATGCGGCTTTAAATACAGTATCAAGAGGTTTAGAAATAGCTGGATCAAGTGCTCAAGGGTTAGCTACTAGTTTAAAACGAGCAGTAGGTACAACTACACTAGGCAGATTCACCTCTTTAGGAGATGCATTTTCAGGAATGTCTGGAGGATTAGGTAACTTTACAGGCGGACTAAAAAAGGGCTTTTGGTCTGTAATGAAATACGGCCTCGGACTTAGATCATTATTTGTAATTACTAACAAAGTACGAAATGCACTTAAAGATGGGATTAAAAATTTAGTACAATATTCAGGCTCTTTCAATAAGTCCATATCAGGTATGTTAAGTTCATTAACATACCTAAAAAATAGTCTTGCTACGGCATTTGAACCGCTTATAACTGCTGTAGCACCAATAATTGTAAATTTCATTGACACTATCGCAAATGCAATTAGTAAAATTTCTCAACTTTTTAGTGCTTTAATAGGAAGAAGTTTTTATTATAAAGCAAAAAAAGTATATCAAGATTATGCGGCTTCGCTTAGTAGTAATTCAGAAAAAGCTAATAAAAGTGCTGAAAAATTGCAAAGAACTATTTCAGGTTTTGATGATATTGAAATACTAAAAGAAGCAGATAAAAGTGATTCAAGCGGAGGTGGCGGCGGAGGTTATACAGGACCTGGTCCTGGTGATATGTTTGAAAAAGCCGCTGTTACAGAGCCGTTTCAAAATATGGCTGAATTGATTAAAGAAGCTTGGAAAAATGCTGATTTTACTGAAATAGGTAGAATTGTAGGCGAAAAAACTCGTGATGCATTAGAAAGTATTCCTTGGGATGGAATTAAAAAACAAGCTAAAAAAATTGCAAAATCTATAGCTACATTTATAAATGGATATGTTGAAACTCCAGGATTATGGGAAGCAGTTGGAAAAACAGCGGCAGAGGGTGTAAATACTGCATTAGAATTTGCCAATTCTTTCTTAAAAAATATTCACACAGATAGCATAGGTAAAGCAATTACTACGGCTATATCAAGCTTCTTTAAAAATATTGACTGGAGTTTATTAGGTAATACAATAAGTAATGCATTTGCACGTCTGTTTGATTATATACGAGGTTTGATTCAAGGTATTAACTGGCGACAATTGCCCATGGATGTCATAAATGCAATTAAAGATTTTTTAGTTGGATTCGACTGGAAAGAATTTTTTAGTTCATTAGGAGAACTTATAGGATCAATTGCGGCCGCGGCAATAGATTTTGGCATGGCAATAGCAGAATTATTTAATAAGTTGAATAAAGCAATTTACGATTGGTTTAGTAAGCATATTGAAGAAGCAAAAGAATCTGGTAAGCCTATAGGAATAGCAATTATAGAAGGAATATTTAATGGTATTGTTGATATAATTAAATCTATCGGTACTTGGATATATGATAATATTATTAAACCATTTGTAGCGGGATTCCAAAAAGGATTTCAAATTCATTCTCCTTCAAAGTTAATGGCTGAACAGGGTAAATATGTCATTGAAGGATTATTAGATGGAATTATTAACACACTATTAAACATTGCTTCTTGGGTTAAAACTAATATAATTGATAAGATCATTGATGGCATTAAAGGGGCCTTAAATAATTTTATCGCAGTCGGTACGCTTATAGGTAATGCAATAAAAGATAATATATCTATTGATAAACTAAAAGAAGTCGGTACTAGTGCCATCAATATGATTAAAAGCGGTATAGAAGGAGCAAAATCTATATTAACTAGCATTGGTGGTACAATTGGTGGATGGATAAAGGATAATATCAATGTAGATAAATTCAAAGAAGCTGGTTCCTCAATAGTAAATAATATACAAAGTGGAATTACAGCAGTAAAAAATGTACTTACTACTGTAGGCGGTAATATTAAAACTTGGGTTCAAAATAACATTAACATAGATAAATTTAAAGATGCCGGTTCAAGTATAGGAAATAATATACAAAAGGGAATATCTGCTGTAAAAACTAATTTAACTGATATAGGTAAAAGTATTAGAGAGTGGGTTAAAGATAATATTAGTGCATCTAAATTTAAAGATACGGGTGAATCAATAGGTAATAAAGTTAAAGACGGTATTGCTAACATTAAAAAAGGCTTACAAACTGTTGGCGGTAATGTTAGAAATTGGGTAAAAAATAATATAAATGCATCTAATTTTAAAAATACAGGCGAATCAATAGGAAAACATGTTGTATCCGGTATTTCTAATCTTAAAAAAAGCTTACTAAATATAGGTGCTACAGTGAAAAACTGGATTTCAAGCAAACTTGCTCCAGGACAGACATTTATAAATATTGGAAAAAATATTGTAAACGGTATTATTAACGGAATGAAAAAGATCGCACGTAATATAGGAAATACTGTAAAGAATATCAGTAAAAAAATCGCAGACGGATTTAAATCATTTTTCGGTATTCACAGTCCTTCAAGATTGATGCGTGATGAAGTTGGTAAGATGCTTATGGTAGGTCTTGCAGAAGGTATTTCTAATAATTCACAACGTGCAATTTCTGAAATGACAGATGTAGCTAATTCTTTAATGGAATCTACTCCAAATGAAATTCCATTACCCGATATAACAGCAGGAAAAGTAATACCTTATGATATAGAAGCTTCTAATAAACAATCTATAGAGAATGTATTAAGTACTTTAAAAAATCTCATAGAAATGTTAGAATATACTCAAGATAGCCAAATAGATCGTGATACTTTAGCAGAGGTACTTACGAAAGTTGTAAGAGAATATTTGAATATTAGTTTCTATCTCGGTGATGAACAAGTTGCCAGACATGCGAACAAAGGTAATCAGTTATTAAATCAACGTTATAATCCAGTTTTAACATAGGAGAAAAATTGTGGCAATATCAAAAAGACCTTTTAAAATTGATGGCAAAACAATCCCTAATCCGTGGGCATATACGTTCAGTGTTGAAGATTTATCATCTGAAAACACTGGACGTACACTCGACGGTACAATGCATAAAGATGTGGTAGCGGTAAAAGATACTTACGCATGTACATGGAAACGTCTTGATTGGGAAGATGCCGCAACATTATTAAAAGCAGTAGACGGGAAAAAAGAAGTAGATTTTACACATGCTGACCCTAGAGTACCTAACAAAATGGTGACTCATAAATTTTATATAGGCAAGCGTGAATGTAAAGCACGTAATATTAAAGATGATAATAGAACGTGGACAGAAATTAACATGACATTTATAAGGATATAAAAATATGATAAATGTTTCAACGGAATTTAAACAAAAATTAAATAGTGATAGTCGTACATATTTATGTAAGGCGAATATTGTATTAACTGATGGCACTATTTTAGATTTAGAAAATGATAAAATAATGTTATCTACTGGATTTTCTGTCGAAAATGTAGTATCTCAAGATACTAGTTTTACAGCATTAGGTTCAGTTATAGTGGATAGTGCTACATTAGCAATCTATAACAATGACGATTATTATTCTGATTATATATTTGAAGATGCAAAAGTAACTTTATCCGTAGGATTAGAGTTATCTAATACAACAGAATATGTTAAAAAGGGTACGTTTATTGTTAATCAGGCAAATTATGGCGATTCAGTTATTACACTTAATTTATTTGACAATTTAATTAAGTTTGATAAATCATACAAAGAAAGTAATCTAGTTTATCCGGCAACTCTTTTAAATATTGTAAACAATGCTTGTACTGTCTGCGGTGTTTCATTAGCTTCAAATTCGTTAAATTTTCCGCATAATTCATACATTGTTCAACAAGCGCCTAATTCTGAATCAACTACATTCAGAGAAGTACTGGGTTGGGTAGCTACAATAGCAGGCTGTTTTTTACGATGTAATACAGATGGAGAATTAGAATTTGCATGGTTTGATATTGAATCACTTGTAACGGAAACATCTAGTTTAGATGGTGGAGAATTTGATTCTGATAGTCCGTACAGTACAGGAGATTCAGCAGACGGTGGAACATTTAATCCGTGGACAGAGGGTGATAATGTAGATGGGGGTATGTTTACATCAAATAGCAATGTGCATTATATTACTCAGTTATTTTCCCAAAGATTTGCAGTAGATGATATAGTAATTACGGGTGTAAAAATCATCGTAGAAAATACAGTTCAAGAAGTTAATACGGAATCAGAAACAAGTGAAACAACTACTAATGAAACCGAAGAACCGACTACGCTTGAATATTTATTTGGTACAACCGGTTATATAATTGAAATACGAGATAATCCGTTTATAACAAAAGATTCAGTAAATACAATAGGTGCTTGGTTACAGACATTATTAGTAGGAACAACATTTAGACCTTGCGAATTATCTAGTACTAGTACTCCAATTATAGAAAGCGGAGATGTAGCTTTATCTTGGGATAAAAAAGGTGATATGCACCCGATCTTAATTACAAGAGTTACATTTAACCCCAATTCGCCACAAACAATTGTATGCGGTGCAGAATCTCCGACTAAAAATAGTTCCGCACAACTTACGGAAGCTACAAAATCTTATTTAGAAACTGCAAAAAAAATTAAGCAGACTAATACAACAATGGATAATGCATTTAAAGAGTTAAGTCAACGAATCACAAATGCAGGTGGACTATATGCTACATCAGTAGCGCAACAAGGCGGCGGATATATTACATATTATCATAATAAACCCAATCTAAATGAATCTGATATACAATTAGTAATTTCAGATGTTGGAATTACTGTTACATCTAATGGAACGTCTCCCAATCCAACTTGGTATGGATTAACAGTAGATGGTAAGTTAATAGCGTCTATTATGAATACAATCGGTATAAATTTTGATTGGGGTGTGGGCGGCGAATTAACAATTAAAAATAGTAATAATGAGGAAACATTATATGTAAATGCAGATACAGGAGCGGTAAGAATAAAAGCTACTACATTTGCATTGACAGATGGTACTACTTTATCAGGAGTATTAACAGACGCAAACAATTATACAGATACAACACTGGGTGATTATGAGACTCAGGTAACTGCCGCATTACAAGATTTACAAGATCAGATTGATGGAGTCGTAGATACATATTACTATGCATATGCACCGACTTTAAATAATTATCCTACTAACTCATGGGCGGTCGCAGATTATCCGTCTCATGAAGGAGATATGTTTTTAGATACATCAACTGGTAAGTCATACAGATGGGTGCAGGAAAATAATGTTTGGCAATGGAAGGAAATTCCAGATACAGCATCAGCACAAGCTTTACAGACTGCAAATGAAGCTAAAGATATTGCTGACGGAAAACGCAGAATTTTTACTGCGCAACCGTATCCGCCCTATGATAAAGGAGATTTGTGGGTACAAGGAGCAAACGGCGATATTAAAGTGTGTAATACTACAAGAGCAACAGGCTCATATGTAGCGAATGATTGGGTAATAGCATCTAAATATACTGATGATTCGGCGTTTAATGCGTTTCGTAATGGGACATATGCGACTTTTGTTACAAGTACCGATTCAAGAATTTCAGCAGCGCAAAATACCGCTAATAGTAGAATTACTACGTTTTATCAAACATCTGCCCCTACTGCCAATACAATAGGTGATTTATGGATTGATACTGATGATGGAAATAAATTGTATAGATGGAACGGATCAGGTTGGGTTAATATTCAAGATACAGAGATTCAAAATGCAATTGAAGCGGCAGGTGATGCGCAATCAACTGCTGATAGTAAAATAATTACGTTTGCACAACCATCTACACCAACTGCGACAGGTATAGGTGATTTATGGATTGATACTGATGATGGAAATAAATTGTATAGATGGAACGGTACTTCTTGGATAGCCTATACCGATACATCAGCGTTAAATGCATTTATAACAAATACATATAATACGGATAAGATAAATACACAAGAACAAATTGATCGTAAAATAGAAACCTGGCATAGTGCAACTGACCCGTCTACAGCTTGGACAACATCTGCATTAAAGACGGCGCACGAAGGAGATTTATGGTATAAAACTACAGATCAAACAACTTGGTTTTATAGTACTGCTCATACATGGATACAACAAAACGTGCCGCAGGAAGTGTTCAATACAATAGAGGAAAAAGCACAAATTTTTATTTCTACTCCTGTTCCTCCGTATAATGTGGGTGATTTATGGTTTAATAGTGCTACATCAGATATACTAACTTGTATAGTTGCTAGAGCAAGTGGTAATTATACAACAACTGATTGGCAAAAAAGAAATAAATATACTGATGATAAAGCAGTTACAGATTTAGATAATTCATTAAATCAACAAAACATTTTTAACAGACTTACAAACAATGGCGTTACACAGGGGATTTATTTAGAAAACGGTAAAATATATATTAACGGTGAGTATATTCGTGTTGGAGATATTTCAGTAATTGGTCGTACTGACGCTGGATATTCATGGACAGAAATATCACCGGGATATATGTATTACAAAAGTAATGACGCAGAATATGGCGACCTTACACATTTAACATTTGAAGCGGCAAATGATGGGCGTGGAAGAGGTATTGGGCGAATTAAGTTTGGTGATATGCCAGATGATAACAGTCGTTGCTATATTGATGGTATGTATTCTAGTGATATAAACGGCGGTCATTTAGAATTGTCAGCGGAGCAAATAGATATTAACGGAGATGCTGTATATATTTCATCTGACGGTGATTATATTTACTTAATGAATAATGTTGAAGTAGATGGTTGGCTATCTTCGTCAAATAATATAATTTCACGCTCCAATATGAGTGTAAATGTAAATCCATCTACAAATCAATATGAACATGGATTTTATATACAAGATAGAGATAGCAATGAATGGGGATGCCTTAGAGCAGTCAAATTTACAGATGGACGGCAAGGGGTACAATTAGAGGCTCAACGTACCGTTAATGGCTCCAGATTGTATAACACTCTTAATATAGGACTTGATACTAGCGGGAATAAATTTATATCCTTATCCGACCCTGCCGCATGGAAAAGTGCTCTTGGCATCGGCACTTATCATAGCAATTATGCTTCTACAACCTGCCCTGGAGGAATTGGAACGGGGTCGTTTGTATACGACAATTACACATTTGGGGCTTCTATTACGATACCAGCAGGAGTATATGTCGTAGATGGATGGTGGACATTTGGTAGTGGGAAAACGTCCGGTGTTCGTGTGACACAGATAGCCATTGTTAATTACACGGATAGCACCGAACTTATGACGGAACGAATTGTATTACCAAATCAAGCATGGGAAAGGATGACCATTGCCGGTGCATTTGTACTAACCAAGAGTACAAATTTAAGAATCGCCGGTCTCGATACGATAGGCTATACATCCGCTGGAGCGACAGCAATTAGAGCCGTGAGAATTGCATAAAAAGGAGGTATTGGATATGCAACAACCCATTACAGTAGCAAGAGAAAATTTAAAAATCTCTCTTGCACATATTATAAATGAAAATACTGATTTACCAGCATTTGTAATTATTGATCTTTTAGAAAACATGATAACACAACTTACTCCGATAGCGCAGAAACAATATCAAAACGATAAAATTAAATACGATGAATTTTGTAAAATGGAAAAATTAAAACAACAAAATGAAACAAATAATGACATTATAAATCAGGAGGTTTTAAATGGCGATACAGAATAGACGAGGATCATATTTAAATTTTGATCCTCAAAAAATGAAACCTGGAGAATTTGCAATTGTACAAACAAATGACCCATTCGCAACAGATGGTGAAGCTGTTTATATTGCATTTCAAGCGGGTAAAGTAAAAAGACTTGCAACCTACGATGATACACGTAGTGAATTATATGATATTGTAGATGAATTTATAAATGATGCAAATGCAGAAGCTTTAAAATCAGAAGGTTACGCATTAGGCACACAAAATACAGAGGAAGTACCAAGTAGCAGTACTTATTATCATAATAACTCCAAATATTACGCAGAACAAGCAGAAGCAAGCGCAGAACAAGCAGAAGCAAGCGCAGAAGCCGCACAAGTCGCTATATCATTTACAGATAGCGGTAACGGTAATATAATAATCACAAAGACAGTTGGAGGTAACTAATACATGGCAATAAAACCGCTAAAAACACTTAAATTTCCTGGGCTTGATGATACATATACAGTACCTCAACCAAATGGATATTATGAAGAAATGTCAACAGGAACATCCTATCAACTTATGTCAACTCAATATACGACAGATTCCGTCCCCTACCTCTACCGCAAATCCGGCGGAGGCGTAGAAGTCGGCAACCGGATGCGGGACAAGATCATCGGCGGCAGTGTGGTGTGGAATCAGCTTGTCAATGCGTCCGCATCGAGCGTAACTGTCACAAGCAGTCATAAATATATTGCAAAGATTAACGATGCGTGGAGTGTTGGAGCAAGCACAGGTACGGCGCTGAGTGTAACAGGCGGAACTGATATGGTATTCGATATCACGCAGATGTTTCCCACCGCCATAGCCGACTACATCTATCAGCTTGAGCAGACAACCGCAGGAGCAGGCGTATCACTTTTCCGTCAGATGTTTCCACAGGATTACTATGAGTATGATGCGGGCACTATGCGGTCAGTTGAGGGATTGCAGAGTCATGACATGGTTGGGTTTAATCTGTGGGATGAAGAGTGGGAAGTTGGTAGCATTAAACAAGATGGCACAGATGCTACCGAAGATAATCGAATAAGAAGCAAAAATTATATCCCGATTTTAAAAGGTAGTGATTATTATTTCACAAACGCAGATTCTTTGACAATAGGGTTAAGATTTTATGATGCAGATAAAAACAGTATTGGATACGGTGCGATTTCTGCTTCAACTTTAATGCAATATGGCGGAAGGTATCTTCCAAACGGGACGGCATATTTAAGATTTACAGTTATTGGAACCGCAACCTACCATAACGACATCTGCATCAACCTCTCAGACCCCGACAAGAACGGCACATACGAACCCTACACCAAACACTCCTATTCACTCGACAGCACCGTCACGCTACGTGGAATCCCGAAACTTGTTGATAACAATATTAAGTGGGATGGGGATGTGTATGATGCTAGTGGAGTTGTGACGAGACGGTATGGGGTTGTGGATTTGGGGACGTTGGGGTGGACACTTAACGATACATCTTATGAGTATGCATTCTTCTATTCGAACGTGAATGCGAGAAAAGGTGGGTCTGTAAACTTTATTTGTTCAAAATATACGAATTACGGCCATGAACGTAACGAAATGACAGCAGATAAAGAAATAGCAACATGGAATACAGTATTACACAAATATATTACCATTAGAGATTCTTCCTACACAGACGCAGCCGCATTCAAAGCCGCCATGTCTGGAGTATACCTTGTCTACGAACTCGCCACACCCACAACCGAACAAGCAGAGCCATATCAGGAAGTACAAATCGTAGACCCATACGGTACAGAAGAATACGTCACAACTGGCATTGTTCCGGTGGGGCATGAGACGGAGTATCCTACTGATTTACGCTCAGTCATTGAGAAGATAGCCGATGCACCGAGTGAGGATGGGACGTACACGCTTAAAGCAACAGTAACAGATGGAAAAGTGACGTATGAATGGGAAAGTATCACTTAACTATATTTATAATGACAATCATATATAATTATGATATAATAAAAGAAAATGAGTGAGGAAATTTAATGCAATTTTTACCATACATAATTTCTATTGCATCACTACTATTTTCTGTTTACATTTTTCTAAGTAGTAATTCAAAGGAAAGCACATCAGAATTAACTACAGTAATAGTTAAACTTGAAAATATTGGTAGTGGAATTGCTGATATAAAAGCAGAATTAAATACTATTAAAAAAGATCAAAGGGACGATCATGACAGATTGATCCGTCTCGATGAATCATTAGAAAGTGCGTGGCATAGAATTAACTGTATTGAAAAACAATTAAATTTAAAGAAAGATGCAACTATATGATTTTACAGTACCAGAACTTAATAGATTCAGAGACTTATGTAATTTCTCAGATGCGGAAATGGAATACTTCAATTTACGTTCACGACATAAATCAAATGTTGAAATTGCATTATCCATGCACGTTTCTGAATCACAGGTATCTAAATTAGCGAGGAAAGTAAAAGATAAAATAAAGAGAGTTTTATAATTACAAATTTAATACATTTTTTGTAAAGCTATCGTATAAGTTACGATAGCTTTTTTATTTTACAATTTAATAAAAGTTATGAAAGCGTGAGGTACGAATATGCAGGACATTAGCATTATCCTAAATACAATTATGCAAAAAGAAAAATGTTCTCCTATTCGTGCCTTTTTTATTTTGACGAAATGTGGAGAAACTACAGATGAGTTACATTCAATACAATCCAAATCCAGTACGAAAACTAGTAGGTGATTGCGTAATACGTGCTATCTCTAAAACAATGAATAAAGATTGGGAAGATACTTATTTAGATATTGTTTTACAGGGGTTTATAATGCACGATATGCCATCTTCTAATGATGTATGGGGAAC
>JAEIGA010014902.1_pt1 | contig 11833 bp, 9 predicted proteins | sample 9270691 | NCBI WGS metagenome assembly JAEIGA01 (sample SAMN17057246, study PRJNA624740) | gut metagenome | biome: biome; isolation source: fecal sample | host: Bos grunniens | place: China: Xizang | collected 2019
ATTTTGCATCATTTTTTATAAAAACGAGTATTATTATGAAGCAGTATTGTTTTCGTTCTATTATGAATCTTTAAAGGCGATGCCCAGAGAGGCACCGATCACCGTCCTTGCACCCATCCCTTTAAGCAACATAGCGCAACCGGACATTGATGCTCCCGTTGTTACCACATCATCAACCAAAATTACGGTATACCCCTTTAAGCTGACAGGATGACGGCCTTTATAATCAAAGGCGGCGTTATATCTTCTTTCATTTCCTATCACGCTCTTCTGCGATCTTTTGGACTTTGATACAAGGAACGTAGCAAATTCACAACCAAGAATGTCAGCAACGTTCTTCGCCAGCACTGCTGCATGATCAAATCCAAACTTAACTATCGACAGCTTGCGTCTTGGAACATTCGTAAAAATATACTTCCCTTTTGTGAAGTCAATACTGTTCTTTAGTGCCGATGCAAGCTCCTGTGAAAGAAACGCAATAACATCCTCCCGGTTGTCCTGCTTCAGACTGTAAATAAGATAATTAGATGCTATCGACTCATCTCGCTTTGAATACCTAAACACCTTGACAAGTCGCTTTATGCCATGAGCCGAAAGATATGAGGATGTACAAGAGCACTCGGATAATATTTTTGAGCAACGAGAACAGTTGCGGCTCTTGTGCTCCCGATATTCCGTCATACAGGACTTACACAGTCCAACATCTTCAAAATCAAGCTCATCTCTGCACCTTACGCATTTAGGAACCGCTACGTAATATATCAGTCGCTTATATAAATCTTTCAATTTCATATTCTATCAGAAAACGGGCACAAGGCCCGTTTTTTTAATTATTTTTGTGTTTTAGGGAAGCTATCCTTAAGACCAACTATTCTGTTGAATACGTTTTCTCTCTTGGTATCCTTTACGAAATATCCCGTTCTTACAAACTGGAATCGCTCAAGGGGCGAGGCCTGCGCAAGAGAGGGCTCAATCTTACAGTTATCAAGCTTAATTACAGAATTGGTGTTGAGATAATCGTCATAGGTCTTATCCTCCGGAATATCAGCTGTATTCTCGATATCGAAGAGGAAATCGTAAAGCATAACGGTGGTATCCAGAGCGTGCTCTGCGGAAAGCCAATGTATAGTTCCCTTCACCTTTCTGCCATCTGTAGGCATACCGTTTCCTGTCTCAAGGTCTGCGGTACATCTGATCTCCACAACCTCACCGTTCTCATCCTTCACAATCTCGTTGCACTTGACGATGTAAGCACCCATAAGCCTTACCTCTCCGTCAGGCTTCATCCTAAAGAACTTAGGCGGAGGAACCTCTGCGAAATCATCACGGTCGATATAAAGCTCGCGAGTGAACGGAAGCTTTCTCGTACCCTGCTCGGGGTGATTGGGATTATTGGAAACCTCGAAATACTCGAGCTTATCCTCGGGATAGTTAGTAATCACAACCTTGATAGGATGAAGAATGGCTATTCTACGCTCCGCGGTATCATTGAGCTCCTCTCTGATGCAATGCTCAAGAAGCTCATAGTCAACTATGCTGTACGCCTTTGCAACACCGGCTCTGGCTACAAAATCAAAGATAGACGCAGGAGTATAGCCTCTTCTTCTAAGACCGCAAAGTGTAGGCATTCTCGGATCGTCCCAGCCGTCAACTAGGCCCGTCTCAACAAGCTTGCGCAAATATCTCTTAGACATAACCGTATGAGTTACGTTAAGACGCGCAAACTCTCTCTGCTTGGGCTGAGGAGCCGGGAATCCGATATTCTCAATAACCCAATTATAAAGCGGTCTGTGGTTCTCAAATTCTATAGAGCAAAGCGAATGTGTGATACCCTCCAAAGCATCCTGAATGGGATGTGCGTAGTCGTAGAGAGGATATATGCACCATTTGTTGCCCTGTCTGTGATGATCAACGTGAACTATTCTGTAAATAGCGGGGTCTCTCATATTTATATTCGAGGACGCCATATCAATCTTTGCTCTCAAGGTCTTTGCGCCGTCGGGAAATTCTCCCGCCCTCATTCTTTCGAAGAGGTCCAGGTTCTCCTCAACACTTCTATCTCTGTAAGGGCTATTCTTACCGGGAGCGGTAAGCGTTCCGCGATACTCTCTCATCTCATCTGCAGAGAGATCGCATACGTATGCCTTGCCATCCTTAATAAGCTTTATAGCGTACTCATAGCACTTATCGAAATAATCAGAGCCGTAGAAGATGCCGCCCGTAGGCTCGCATCCAAGCCATTTAAGGTCCTCGTAAATACTCTCAACGTACTCATTATCCTCTTTCGAGGGGTTGGTATCATCGTACCTGAGGTTAAAAAGTCCGCCATACTTCTTTGCGGTCATTGCATTAATCCAGATCGCCTTTGCAGATCCGATATGAAGATAGCCGTTAGGCTCCGGAGGAAAGCGCGTATGAATTTTAAGCTCGGGATTAGCCGCAAGATCCTCGTCTATTATATCGTGTATAAAGTTACTTCTTAATTCTTCCATTTCTTGCCTCTTTAACTAAAATAATATATCAACTCACGCAGCGTCGCTGTCCCTCCGTGTCCGGGATAAAAAACGCCATCTGTTACGCGCGTAATCAGCTTAATTAGTGTTTTTTCAAGCGCGTCAATATCTCCGCCCGGTAAATCGCACCGTCCGTATCCACCTTCGGCAAATACCGTGTCGCCACAAAATATTCTGTCGCCTATTTTATAAGAAACTCCTCCGGGAGTATGTCCCGGGCAACCTATGACCTCGATTTTATCAGATCCAAAATCCAGAACATCTCCGTCCGAAACCGTTTTATAGCTGCCGTAATATCCGTCGTCAACTCCGAGAAAACCGAGATAGCAATTACGCCCTGAATCCGAAAGTGCTGCAGCATCTTCAGCCCCAACGATAACCTCTGCTCCGCTATCCTCCCAACTGTTAATTGCTAGGATATGATCAAAATGAGCATGAGTAAGCAGGATGTACTTAATCTTACCCATTATCGTTGGAAAACGGGAAATCGCAGTATTAAAATCTGCCGAGGGATCAATCAGAATATACTCATCCCCGGATGATATGAGATAACAGTTTGAGCCATAGGGCTCTACCGGCTTTAAGCTGTGTATTTCTATCATAAGAACCTCTGAAACGCCGATTAGCATTATTACTGACTAATTATAGCATATATTTATCTAAAAGTCCATTATTATTTTAAACTTTTTTCTGCTTTTTCATAAAATATTATTGTACCATCGGTACAAGGAGGGGGTTTTGAACTTGAAATTTGATATTGTAACCTTCGCTACGCTGACACACGCTATGAAAGCGCGCAAGTACCTCGGCAAAGCCGAGTTAAAGTCAAAACTCATAAAGCTTGATTCAACAAAAACAGTCATGGGATGCACGTACGGCCTAGAATTCAATTCAAAGGACGTATATGACGTTATCTCGATTTTAAGACGAAACGGTATTGATTACAACCACGTGATCGGCGGTGCGGACGGTGATATATCTTGACAACGCAGCAACCTCATTTCCGAAGCCGAAATGTGTAATCAACGAGGTACGTAAGTGCATTACCGAATACTGCGGAAACCCCGGCAGAAGCTCTCATTCTCTCGCCATTGCGGCAGCGACAAAAATATATCAGACGCGGGAGCTTTTGTCGGATTTTTTAGGTGTAGACAGATGCGAAAATATCGTATTCACTCCTAATGCTACCTATGCTATAAATCTTGCCATTAAAGGAATGATAACGCATAAGTGTCACTGCATACTTTCGGATATTGAGCACAACTCGGTGCTACGCCCGATGCAAAGATGCGTCGATGAGCTTGGGTGCGAATTATCCTACTATAACAGCGATCTTTGCCCCGAGGAGGCTATCGTACCACTTATACGCGATGACACCGAGTTTATCGTTACCACAATAGCATCAAATGTGAGCGGTAAAGTTATAGACGTAAGATCCCTGTCACATGTAGCAAAAAAACACAATTTGCGATTAATAATTGATGCCTCTCAATATCTTGGACACATTGCGCTTGATTTAAAGGATTCGTATTATACGGTTATATGCTCGGCAGGTCACAAAGCCCTTTTCGGTATTCAGGGCAGCGGTTTTGCCATATTTAGTTCCGGAGCGCCAATCAATACACTGGCAGAGGGTGGCAGCGGCATTGATTCATTTTCGCATTATATGCCCATTCTGTCGCCTGAAAGATATGAGCCCGGAACACAGGCAACACCTGCCATAGCATCTTTATTTGCCGGTATAAGCTACGTAAGAAGCATTGGTGCACAGAGAATCGCAGAGCATCTTAATACCTTGACTGAAAAGACTGTTGAAATACTCAAAAGCAGAAAAAATATTAAAGTATACGGCGCAGGAAACGGAATAGTATCCTTCAATGCTACAGGCTATTCCTCATCTATATTATCCGAGCTTTTAAACGAATACGGAATAGCAACACGATCAGGATTCCACTGCGCGCCCTCCATACACCGAAAGCTCGGAACGGAATATATGGGTGCGGTGCGAATTTCCTTCTCTTACTTGAACAAGGTATCCGAGCTTGATAAGTTAAACCGAGCCTTGCGTAGTATTTTAAGCTAAAAAAATAAAAGCTCCTATGCGGAGCTTTTATTTTTTATTGCTTTTTTGAGGTAAATCTTTTGATAGCACGAATTGTGGCACTCTGATACTGTGGATATGCATTACCGTCGCAGAGTATGGTGACGTCTGCATACTTTCTGTATAGCGGTATCCTCTCGTTATACAGGTCCAAGAGCGTCTGGTTCTCCTTAAGGACAATTCCGCGACGTGAGAAATCGCCGATACGCTCCTTTATTGTTTCAAAGCTGCAGTAAAGATAAAACACCTTTCCGATAGACTTCAGATATTGCATAGCTGCATCCGAATAAACGGCACTTCCGCCGGTTGATATTATCAGATTTTCGCCTTTGATAGACATGAGAACAGACTCCTCAATCTTACGAAATTCATCCACTCCCACTTCATCAATAAGAACCTGGAGCTTCTTTCCGTATCTTTTTTCTATGAGCCTATCCGAATCAACAAGCTTCATTTTCATCTTGCCAGCCAATGCGCGTCCCATACAGGATTTACCGCACCCCGGCATTCCAATCAGTGTAACTATCATATTCTGCCTCAAATTATATTGCGTATTAGAAATAAATTTCTGTTTTATTCTTGATCTCAAAAATCTCTGCGGAATAGGCCGGAATCTCGAAAACAGGCTGTGCATCGGATTCAGAGCCACTTATTAGCGCACGTGCAGATTTTGAGAATTCAATCGTGACACTCTGCTTTGTGTTATTGACAAAGGTTAAAAGAACCGCGCTCTGCTCATATCGTGCAAACACCAAAGCATCATTACCGAGATAAAGTAATTTAAAGTCGCCGTCGCGATATGCGGCATGTTCTCTGCGAATTGAACCAACCCTTCTATAGTATGCCATTAAGTTGAAATCCTCACGACCCCAGGGATAAGGCATTCGGTTAAAGGGATCGTGATATCCTTCGAGTCCAACCTCGTCACCGTAGAAGATAGACGGTATTCCGGGAATAGTAGCCAATATAGCATACGCCATCCTCAGTCTGCGCTTTGCAATACCGCGCTTAAGATCATCCATTTTCTTTTTGGAAAGATATTCGTTACTGCGTCCCACGGCACTCTCTGCTCCGAGAACGGTAAGGATTCTCTCCGTATCATGTGTTCCAAGCAGATTCATTTGCATATCACGAATTCTCTTAGGAGCATTGTTTATGACGTCGGTCAGTGCGTATCTCAAAGCGTGAGTATTTGACGTTGTTAGGTACTCTATTATTCCCTTTCTTATAGGATAATTCATTACTCCGTCGAGCTCGTCACCGAGATAGTAGGTTTTACGCCTGCCATAAGCAACCTTGTTGGATCCGTCCTCCCAAACCTCGCCGTACAGAACAGATCGCTTATTGTACCTATTTAAAACGGATTTAATATCCTTTACAAAGCTGTCGGACAGCTCATCAACAACGTCAAGACGGAAACCGTCGATACCCATTTTAGCATATTTTTCTATCACGCCGCCCTTGCCGACGAAATATTTTCTGCACTCCGGCTTATCAGGATGTATTCTAGGCAGAATATCTATATCCCACCAGCAGGTGTACTTATCGGGATAGCTCTGAAAATCGTACCAGGTATAATACTTCGATTCCTTGGAGTTGTATGCGCCGACAGAGTTGTAATTGCCGTATCGGTTGAAATAAATGCTATCAGAGCCCGTATGATTGAATACGCCATCAAGTATTATGCCGATATCCAAGCTCTTCGCCTTATCTATAAGGTGAACGAGCGCTTCCTCGCCGCCGAACATAGAGTCAACAGTCATATAATCGGCTGTATCGTACTTATGATTGGATGCGGCATCGAATACAGGGCTAAGGTATATAGTATTTACGCCGAGAGACTTAATGTAGTCAAGCTTGTCTGCTATGCCCCAAAGCGTACCACCATAAAAATGATTATTCTTCAATGGAGCACCCGGATAAGTGGGGTATTCCGGCATTGTGCGCCAATCATCACCCGTAATAACATCCGGCTTTAAAGTCGTACTTCCTCCGCGCATAAATCGGTCAACAAAAATATGATATATTATGCCACCGAGCTTTTGCTCGCTGCGCTTATATTTGAAATCCGAAACCGATGCCTGAAAGATACCAAAGCTTTCACCGTCCGGAATAAACAATATATCTGTACCGTAAGGTGTCGCGTGAAGAATCCCGTGCTGAGATTCTATGCGAATCCGGAAGAAATAAAGTCCTACTCCAAGCTTTTGGGTATCAAGATTAAATTCATATACGTCAAACTGATTCTTGACACCCGCCCAATTTGCGGTAAAATTTATAAGATTATCGGTAAACGATTCATTAAAAAAGGATGCGTAAACAGAAACCACTCCCAAGAGTCTTGGGAGTAGAATTCTGACCGATGCCGCCTCATTCAGTTCAAAGGCAGATGATGTTTGTTCCTTTCCTTCGTGTAAAAAGGAAATTTTTCCACGAAGGTCTTTTACTCTGTTATTTGAAAATTGAAGCGATCTCACGTTTATCCTCGATGAATTAGATTTTAGACTTGTTAATAGGAGTTATATGCCAGATTTCGTTCGCATATTTTCTGATGCTGTTATCGGATGCAAATACACCGCTTGTAGCTGTATTCATAAGCGACTTTCTCGCCCAATCCTGCTTATTGCCGTAATCCTTAATAGCGGTTCTGTAGGCATACATATAGGACTCAAAATCAGCAAGACACATAAAGGGATCGGCTATTCCGTAACCGCCGTTAATGAGATAGTCTGCGATATGCGAGAAGTCCTGACCGCCAATAGGACGGTAAAGTCTGTCAATAACACCTTTAAGAGTGGGAGAGGTATGGTAATAATCTCTGGATGTATAACCGTTTCTCCAGAGCTCCTCTACCTCGTGGGTGTTAAGACCGAATATATAAGCATTCTCTCTGCCCACAGCCTCAACTATCTCTACGTTAGCACCGTCGAGAGTACCCAGCGTTATGGCACCGTTCATCATAAGCTTCATACAGCCTGTTCCGCTCGCCTCCTTACCCGCAAGAGAGATCTGCTCGGATATATCTGCTGAAGGAATAAGAACTTCGGCAAGAGAAACGTTATATTCCTCCATAAATACGACCTTGAGTCTGTCCTTGGTAAGAGGATTACTCTCAAGCTCCTTTGCGAGGAACCAGATGAGCTTTATGATCTTCTTTGCCATAACGTATCCGGGAGCTGCCTTACATCCAAAGATGAAGGTCTGCTTCGGAATGTTGACGTTGGGATTCTCCATAATTTCGTTATAGAGTGCTATGATCTTGAGAACATTAAGGAGCTGACGCTTATACTCGTGCATTCTCTTGATCTGAACGTCGAAAATAGAATCAGCATCAAGACGTCTGCCTGTTTTGCCGAATGCGTAATGAGCAAAGACCTCCTTGTTATGATGCTTTATATCCGCTATTTTCTCAAGAATTTCGGGATCATCCTTATATCGCTCAAGCTCAATAAGATGGCTTGCATCCTCTCTGTAAGCATCACCAATAAGCTCGTCAAGCAGCGAAGCAAGCGCAGGGTTGGCAGTATTGAGCCATCTGCGGTGAACTACACCGTTTGTAACATTAGTGAACTTCCAGGGGGTCATCTTATAGAAGTCATGGAATATCGTCTTCTTAAGAATATCACTGTGAAGCGCGGAAACACCGTTTACTGTGTGAGAACCGACTACCGAGAGGTTAGCCATTCTTACCTGATTATAGGCGATAATTGCCATTCTGGATATTCTGTCCCAATCACCGGGATAGAGATTCCAGAGGTCTGCGGTAAATCTTCTGTTGATCTCGTTGACGATCATGTATATTCTCGGGAGCTTCATGGAGAAGAGATCGACTCTCCAGCACTCGAGCGCCTCGGGCAATACTGTGTGGTTGGTATAGGAAATTGTCTTTACAACGATTTCCCAAGCATCATCCCAAGAATAGGAATAAACGTCCATAAGAATACGCATAAGCTCAGGAATAGAGAGCGCAGGATGCGTATCGTTGATATGAATAGACACTCTGTCCTCAAAGCCGTGTAGAGATCCGTTCTCTGCGAAGTAATCACTGATTATCGACTGAAGCGACGCAGAAACAAGGAAATACTGCTGAGTAAGACGAAGGAGCTTACCCTCATCGTAATTATCCGGGGGATATAGCTGCTTTGTGATTTGCTCGGCATTATTGTTGTTCATCTTCATAACATAGTTACTCTGAGTAGTAGGCTCATTACCGATACCCGGATTAACCTGACGCGCTCTCCAAAGACGGATCGTATTAACAGCGTTAGTGGTTGTGCCGGGAATAAGAAGGTCGTAAGGAACCGCCTTTACCTCGTCGTAGTCGTAATTTATGAACTTCAACTCACCGCGTTCTACTCTCTCCTCAATCTTTCCACCAAGACGAATTGTGAGACTGCGCTCGGGATGAGGAACAAGCCATACACCACCGGAGCCGAGCCACTCGTCGGAAAGCTCAACCTGTTCGCCCTCTACAATCTTCTGTCTGAAAAGACCGTTTTCATAGAGCAAGGAATAGCCGTTCGCAGCATAGTCCTGCGCTGTGAGAGAATCCATGAAGCAGGCAGCAAGTCTTCCAAGACCACCGTTTCCGAGTCCGGGGTCAACCTCGCACGCGAATACCTTGTCGAAAGATGATCCGAAATCGGAAAGAATTGAGCAGAGCTCGTCGTATAAACCAAGGTTTACCGCATCGTTTTTAAGCGCACGGCCGACAAGGAACTCCATGCAAAGGTAACAGACCTTTTTGCCCTTGACAGCCTTTATTCTCTTTTTAAAGTCGTTTCTATAATCGATCATTATATCCTTGAGAACAAGAACAGTAGCATTATAAAGCTGTTCCTCCGTTGCGCTCATGGGATCGAAAACACCTCTGGTAATAAGCTTTGCCTCTATTCTTTCGCGAAGCTCTTGCCTAGTAATTTTATCCTTTTCACCCGTAATGGGATTTGCACTTGCTTTAGTTATCATTGCTTTTGTATTTTTCCTACCAATTTAAAAGATTATTGTAAATTTGAACATATTTTGCGGCAGAATTGCGCCATGTGAAGTCACAGTTCATAGCACGCTTTCTAAGCTCAGACCATTCCTTCTCATTCTCATACACCTCTAGTGCGCGCTCGATAGCATAAAGAAAATCATGGGCGTTGTAATTCGAGAAGTTGAAGCCGTTGGAATTCTCCATACCGTAAGGCATAATGGTGTCGTAAAGTCCGCCAACCGAGCGAACGACAGGAATAGTGCCGTACGAGCAGCAGATCATCTGCGCAAGACCGCAGGGCTCAAACTTAGAAGGCATAAGGAATATATCCGCAGAGGCATAAAGTCTCTTGGACGTAACTCTGTCAAACTTAATAAGTGCTCTGAGGTTAGCGTGACGCTCCTGAAGAGAGAGTAACGCATCCTCATACTCGTTCTCACCTGTTCCGAGAACAACGAGCTGAAGTTTCTTTGAAAGAAGCTCCTCCGCTATATGAAGCAGAAGATCTATTCCCTTCTGTGTTGCCAGACGGGTGATTATAACCACAAGAGGGATACGGGGATCCGTATCAAGCCCTAGCGACTCGCACAGGGCCTTCTTATTCTTCGCCTTGCCCGATTTCACCGTTCTTTTATTGAACGGAAAATCTATGTCACCGCCCTTATCGGGAGAGAAATAACTGTAATCTATGCCGTTTATAACGCCAGCAAGCTTATGGGAGTTCTCTGCGATAATTCCCTGCAAACCAAATCCAAAGAAAGCATACTGTAGCTCATGAGCATAATTCGGGCTAACAGTAGTAATATAATCAGAGGTTACAAGAGCCCCCTTCATAAGGTTGATACAGTTATCGAACTCAAGCACGTGATAATACTTGCTGTCTAATGCGAAAACGTCACCGAGAATGTAGGGATCAAACTTTCCCTGATACTCAATATTGTGAATTGTGTAAACCGTCTTTATGCCACGAAGCGCGGACATATAGGCGTACTCGGTCTTGAGATATACAACCGCTAATGCAGACTGCCAGTCGTTAGCGTGAAGAATATCAGGCACGTTGCCTGTAGCAATTATAAACTCAATAACGGCAAGCGAGAAAAATGCAAATCTCTCCGCATCGTCGAACTCACCGTAAAGCTTAGCTCTGTTAAAATAATACTCATTCTCAACAAAGTAATAATTTACGCCATCTTCACTTATTTTGTAGATGGATGCACCGGTATTTCTCCATGAATACCTGAAGCTTATATCAATGACCTTCTCGAGTCTTGCGCGATATTCCTGCTTCATAGTTCCGTAGAGAGGAAGGATAACACCGACCTCGTAGCCGGGATTATCGTGAGCAACCGTCTTTGGCAAAGCACCTATTACGTCACCAAGTCCACCGCTGGCTGCAAAAGGTGCAACCTCACTCGCAACGTATAAAATCTTCATATCGATCTCCTTTATACCTTACGATTCTTCTGTACGTAGAAGGGCATATTCTCGTTTCCGGAAAGCACAACATTATCACTTACGTGAACGTCCTTATCCGTAACTATGCAGTTGAGCTGCGCATTCTTACCTACGTAGGTTCCGCTGAAGAGAACAGAATCTCTGACAACAGCTCCCTTCTCTACGTGCACGCCTCTGAAGAGTACAGAATTGATTACAGTACCCTCGATAACACACTCGTCAGCGATCATAGAGCTCTCAACCTTTGCACCGTCCTTATATACAACGGGAGCGGAGTTATGAACTCTTGTGAATATAGGAGCTTCCTTTCTGAACAGAAGCGAATAACGAGCCTCCTCATCCTTCGTAAGAAGAATGGAATACTTGTAGTAGTCAAGGAAGCTGGAAACAGATGCAACGAAACCGTCGTACTTGTAGGTTCTGTAGTTCTGTGTCTTATAGCTCTTCAGCATAAGATTTGTCAAGCTGTGACTATGCGAGCCCTGAGCCTCCTCGATAAGCTTGCGAAGATAAACGGTAGACATAACAAAGATTCCGAGAGACAACTCGGGATTTCTCTCGTTGAAGCTATCGCTCATTGTGATATCTGTAACCTTATCCGCAACCGATGCAAGCATCATTCTGGGATGCTTGGACGAATATCCTCCATCGATAGTTTGTGTTACAAGAGTAATCTTCGCTCCTGTGCGCTCGTGCGTTCTTACGACATCCTGAAGGTCTATATTAAGAACGTTGTCCGAATCCATAAGAATAACGTAATCCTCATCGAACTCATCAATGTATTCC
>JAEIGA010014903.1_pt1 | contig 11833 bp, 7 predicted proteins | sample 9270691 | NCBI WGS metagenome assembly JAEIGA01 (sample SAMN17057246, study PRJNA624740) | gut metagenome | biome: biome; isolation source: fecal sample | host: Bos grunniens | place: China: Xizang | collected 2019
CAGCATCAGTTTCTGCTGCAGTGAAAGGAAGAGCCTGCGCACCTGCGAGAGCTGGGAAAAGGAGCATGAGCGCTCCGGCTATATAGAGAATCTTCTTCATGACACTAGAGTTTTACAACATTCTTCTTATACTCCTTACCACCGAACTTCACCTTCACCGAATAAGTGCCAGGTACATATGAAGTCATATCGATCCTTGCAGGTTCCTGAGCACTCACCTTCATGGTCTCCTGGAACATCACCTTACCGGTCGAGCTCGCAATGATTATTTCTGTATCAGCAGGATCCAAAGTAGCCACATTCAGGAAATCCTTCACCGGATTAGGATAGAGCGACAACGGATCAGAAGGATCCTTTACAGTCACCTTGAAGGTGAATACGACCTTCTCGCCGCGTGCATCCTTTGCAGTCACAGTCATATCGGTCGAGCCATATGCGAGAGCTGTTCCGATGAGTCTGTCGCCATTGACATTGATGTAAGACACGGATGGATTGGCTGCATCTACGGTATATTTAAGCTGTTCTCCGTCCGGATCAACGACATATTCTGTCATATTGATGACAAACTCTCGTCCCTTTGCAGTAAGCAGGACGTCCTCGATATCCTTGATCTTCTCCGGAGCTGTATTGTCCTTAATCACATATGGAACCTCAAAAATTGTAGTCAGACCATACTGATCTGTTGCGACAATCTTAAGCACATAAGATCCGACCTCCGCATCGGTTCCCTTGATCGTCAGGCGCCACTTGCCGTCAGGAAGCAATGCCAGTGTCTCTGCATTTGAACCCTCCTTGATAACAACATCGACCTGATGACCGTCCGGATCCTCAACAATGACTGGTATATTCAAAGTCTGAGAAGACATCATCACGATATCACCTTCATAGTCAAGAGATATAGTCGGAGCTCCATTCTCTTTAGTCTCAACTGGAACAACCTTGGTAGCGACAGAATAGCTCCTTCCATAGGAGTATGCTAACACCTTTACATAATACTGAGCCTCAAAATCAAGATCAGAAATGACAAATTTGACGTTCTCTCCTATAGGTGCATCTGTAGTAAAGGCAGCAGACTCTACATCTACAAGAGCATTGGGAGTTGCGGCCTGGACCTTATCCTGATCCTTACCATAAATTGCAAAATATCCGTATGCGGCTTTGCCATCCTCGTCTGCTGTTGTTGTCAAAGTAATATCAATATTGTTTCCTCTGCCTGATGCCAGAAGGTCAGTAACAGCTGCAGGAGCCTTGTCATTGCCATAAACAAAAGCACCATACGCATCAACCAGACCACCGATTCTGTTCTTCTTCGGCATTGCGTCATAGTTTACACTGTTAAGAAGCTTTTCCTTAAGCATCTCGTTTGTAAATCCAGGGCCACCGAAATAAGAAACTATTAAAGCAGCAACACCGGATACATGAGGGCAAGCCATAGATGTACCACCCATTATTGCATAACGGTTGTTAGGAATGGTACTCTTGATAGAAGAACCTGGAGCACAGATATCAACCCAGTCTCCATAGTTTGAAAAGTCTGACCTTGTACGGTTGGATGCAACAGAGCCGACGGCAATGACTTGCTCGTACTCTGCGGGAGCACCATTTGCAATAGCATCGTTTCCTGCCGCGAAAATCACAACACCACCTTTCATCGGAGAGTCAGAGAGCTGATTTCCTTTGTTATCACAACCTGCATATTTGATAAAATAATCGACAGCAGCCTTATCAGAGCCTGATATGCGGGCGTTCATCGCATTTGCATACTCGGTTCCATCAAGAGAGCCATTTCCATCAGAGTCAAATGTATATCCCCAACTGTTCTGTGAAATTACAGCACCATGGTCCGCACCCCATTTGATAGCAGCAGCACCACCTGCGCTCTTGGTTGTACCATCAGGCTGATCTTCAAAAATCTGGCAAGACATAAGTTTAACTCCCGGCAGTCCCTTAGCTTTATCACCACCGGCAACGCTGGCCACACCTCTACCATTGTTGTTGACAGCAGCAATGGTTCCGGCAACGTGAGTTCCATGATCACCAGCCTTGATATAGGATGTGCCGGAAACAGCATTGTAATGTCCTTCAGTCAGACAGTTATCTGCCAAATCTTCGTGCTTGATGTCAATGCCATTATCCACGACACTGACAATAACATCGGGATTACCTGTCGTATACTGTTCCCAGACCGGTTTGACATTGATGTCAAAGCCTCGGTATGTCTGATTGTCAAGACCCCATAATTCGTATGTCAAATCATTGAAATCATTGATCTTGACCGGTCTTACAGGCTCGAAGATGTCAATACCTGGTACCTGCTCGAGACTTACCTGAGCCTTTGTCAAGGTCACCTCCTGAGCGTATTTGACAACATACCATCTATGCAATCCTTCTGCGCGAGTGCGCTCCTCATACTCACCGGCATGAGGAAACAGACGATGCATTTGAGTGATTCCAAGCTCTGCGAGAGCATCATTCAAACCGGAAGATTTAGTTACGATTGAACCCGACTGAGCGGCCTCTTCTACCATCGCAGCGAGTTCTTCACTCAGGTAGACACGAGCCTCACCCTGAACAAAGTTGCCTTCTTCCACAGGAACTCCGGCATTAGTCTCAGGCTGTGGGGGCAAAAGTTCCTCTCTAGCACAAGAGAGCAGAACAGCCGCCATCAAAAGTGCAGCAAAACAATGCTTCATATAATAAGTTTATAAACGTTTAAAAGGTGGGCGGTCAAAAGACCGCTCACCTCGATTTATTATGAGTAACTAGTACTATTTTTTGGTAAGGTTGAATCCACCAACGTAGCTAGCCCAAATATATTGATCATCAAAAAGGCCATATGCATTTGGAACTGTCATTGTTCCATCAGCATTGAGATTGAAAACTATATCAGTGTAGCTAGATGCATCGTTAAAGCTCGGAGCATCAACACCCATGTATACCCAAGGACCATATGAATACTCAAAACCAGTAGCCTGACCCTGAGGAATAACCACCTGACCTGTGCCATCGCTGTTTAGGACTGCATTGGCATAAAGCTGGATCGGCGCAGTATAGCCAACAACAGATGACATCATAGGATCAATCGTAGTAAGAAGAAGTTTAGTATAATCGCCTGGATATTCAGCGATATCAAACTTGACATCCTGCATTTTTTCTGTATAGGCTTCCTCAAATGTACTGCCTGACCATGATCCGAAATATGGGTAAAGCGGATGGTCAAGGTCATTGATAGTCACCTTTGCAGTGTTGACGTTTCCTACTGTAGTTTCTGGAGATACGCTTGAAATCTGAACGGAGAAATCCTTTGAACCGGTAAGTTCACCCTCATAAGATGTGATTCCAACTTTAACCATCAAAGTATCTGTATCACCAGAGAACACGAGGTATCCGCTTGCAGGTGAAATGAGCGTAATATCTGTATTAATTTCAGCCTTACCCTCAATGAGCTTAACCAACACCTGTGAATCTGAACCTGTAGAGTTGTAAAGGATCACAGGTATTTCAATTTCGCCAGCACCTTCGTTAGTTATATAAGATGTGGTATATAAAGTCGCGAATGTCTGATAATCATACTCTACCTTTCTGTTGCATGAGACAGCAAGGAGAGTAAGCATCGCTGCGACAAGGATCATAAAATTTCTTTTCATTTCTGTAATGTTTTAAAATTACTGAGCTGAATAACCATCATTCTGAATAAGAGTATTTGGAGCGATCTTCATCTCATAGCTTGGGATTGGCCATACAAGTGTGTAGCTGTCCGCATCCACTGTTCTCTCAGTATAGTCAGTAACTGGAGTATTCATCACAAGTGATTCAGCAAGAGGCTGTGCAGGTCTTTCTGGTAAACCATCACCCCAACGCTTGATACAGTTGATTCTCTGACCGTCACCTACAGTCTCCTTAAGCCACTCGGCCTTGATTTCCTGCCAAACATCACCGCTAGCAGAAGAACCGGCTTTACGAGCGGTTTTAAGTGTATTGAGAACAGCCTTTGCATTTGTATAGTCCTCATCGGCAGCATAGGCCTCAGCAGCGATAAGATACATTTCTGCAATCATGATAGGCTTGCAATAGTGTGCGCCATCTTCATATTTGGCTGACTGGAGGGTAGGGTTACCGATATACTTTGTAAAGACATGAATACCATTATGATATGAGCCCTGAATCCTCACCGGATATGTACCATCTTCACCTGAAACAGGGAACCAAAGCTGCTTACGAAGGTCTGTCATTGAATATGCGTCAACGATTACCTGAGATGGGAGGAAGAGAGGAGAGAAATACGTAATGTCCTCTGTCTTACCAACTGAAGTATAGAGTGGACATCCTACAATACCTTCTGCTTTAGATGCATACATTCTCATAAGAGACTCTTTTCCGTCATCTAACATAAACTCAATGTACATATCATCCGCATTCGCAGCGAGAGCATAGCCGGCTGAAGATTCGATAACCTCCATCGCGCAATCAGCCGCATCTGCATACATATGCATATCGAGATAGCAACGAGCCTTTACAGCCTTAACAGCGTCGATTGTAGGGGCCTGAGACTTAGGAGCTCCGTTAATGTAAAGTGCTACACCGTTCAGGTTGACAGCAGGAGCTACCTCAGCAATTGCCTCCATGAGTTCCTGGGCATAATCCAAGTCATCCAGAATCTGAGTGTAGACATTCTCAAGAGTCTCACGCACTGGAAGCTCGTTCTGATTATACTTAAGAATCAGAGGAACTGCAAGTTCCTCGGCAGCTGTTGCAGGATCATAATCTTTAGAGAATGCACGTGCAAGAGTGAGATATGATGATGCACGACCGAACAAGGCATTAGCCTTAAGCCAGTATGCCTGAAGAGCAAGATCAGTCTCAGGATAAAGTTCAAAGAGCATATCAACCTGCTCGATTGCAACATTGTAGGTCATGATTGCACCATAGTGAGCAGCCCAGATACCTTCAACATTACCATCAGTGGCATTGAAACCATCACCAAGACGGTGAACAAAACCGTAATTATTACCGAAGTCGACAGATGCATTGAAGCACTCTGTCATAACATCAACTGTCTGGTAATGAGAACCATAGTGAAGTCCTCTATATGTTGCGAGTACACCGTTATTGAAATCATTCACATCATCAGAAGAAAGGAGCAGGAAATCCCCATCCTCATATGGAATGGCTGTACTCGGGAAGCGGTTAAGATCGCAGGAAGCAAGCATCGCCACTGCCAATCCACCTAAAAGAATATTTTTCAAAGTGTTCTTCATATTCATTTCATATTAATGTTCATCCCTTCTGTTAGAAAGTCAACTCAAGACCAAAGAGGAACTGCTTAGAGTTACCAAGACGACCGAGAGAAACGTTGCTGTCAACCTCAGGGTCGATACCAGAATACTTAGTCAGAGTAAGAATGTTTCGTCCTGTGAATGAGACCTTGACGCCATTAAGAACGTTCTGACCAGCAAGGAATCTCTTAGGGAGGCTATATGCGAACTGGAGGTTCTTCAGACGGAGGAAGTTTGCATTCTCATACATATGAGAGTCCATATGCATCTCATAACCCTTTGACCAGTCTGGGAACTTAGCGTCCCTATTGTCTGGTGTCCAGAAGTCGGCAACTTCTTTGTGATAGTTCTGCTCGGCAAAGACACAAGGATTTGAATAGAAGTATGAGTCGTTGTTAATGAGAGTCTTGCCAAGGACATATGAGAAGTCAGCAAGGAGTGAGAATCCTCTCCAACCTGCATTGATGCTGAAACCACCATATACAGGCGGATTCAATCTCTTGCCGATATTCTGAGTAAGACCTGCCTCATCCCACTTCTTTGTAGTCTCGTCCATTGTAGTAACGTCAACGTTCTCACCTGGGAGATACCACATAGGAGCGCCGTCCTCAGGATCGATACCCGCATATACAGGGGCATAGAACATAACCGGCTCACCTACAACATATGCGATACCTGTACCTGTGATCTCCCATCTCTGGAGGCCCTTGAAAAGCGATGTAACCTTCTCGTTGTTGTAGTTGAATGTAGTGCTTGCTCTCAGGTAGTAATCCTTTCCCTGGAGAATATCTACGCCGAGGGTAACGTCAACACCGGTATTCGAGAGACTTCCGACATTCTCCTTCAACGAGCTTACTCCAGTAGTGTAGTTATATGGAACGTCCATCAACATGTCGGTTGTTGTTCTGTTATAGAACTCAACGTTGAAATCCAATCTGTTGAAGAGGCGACCGTTAAGACCGACTGTGAAGAGAGCCTGCTGCTCCCATGTAAGGTTTGGACTCTGCGGACGTGCGAGATACTTAACGCTTGCATCCATGTACTTACCTGAACTTGATACGAGTCCAAGGTGCTGGTAGTCACCGATTGATGCATTACCCTGAGTACCATAGCTGACCTTGAAGTTGAGGTCGTTCACTGCTGATACCGCATAGAGGAAGTCCTCTGCCTTAAGCTTCCACATACCACCGACAGCCCAGAATGTAGCGTTTCTGTTGTTAACACCGAAACGTGAACATGCGTCGTTACGTACTGATGCGTCGAAGTAATACTTGTCCATGAGAGAGTAGTCAATTCTTCCGAAGAATGAAAGGAAGACACTCTGGCTCATTGACTCAGACATGTCATACTTAGACTGAGAACCATTCTGGAGATTGAGAAGACGGTCGTCTGAAAGTTCTTCCGAACTTGCAGAGAATGATTCCGCATAGTTTGTGACACCCTCCTGTCCTGCCAGAACAGAAATATGGTGCTGATCAGCTATACTGAATGAATACTCGAGAGTATTGGTGATAGTTGCAGAATAGCCAAGTCCTGAGCTTCTTGATCTTGAACCGCTACCACCCGCGAAGTCAGCTGAAGGATACAATGTGTAGCCATAACGTGAAGTATATGCATCAATACCTGCACGTGAAGCGATCTTGAAGTTCCTGAATGGCTCGATCTCTACGTTGAATGAACCGAGGAGGTTATAGTAGTCAGTCTGCTGAGGCTGCTGATCGATGAGGTACTTGGTATTATAAGCACCGTCAGCCCACATGATCTCAGGAACGTTACCTTCCTCATCAACTGCAGGAATGAGAGGGTTCTTGATATAAGAAAGACCACCATATGTATTGTTTGAAGTACTGCCTGAGTTACCCCAGAAACCTGCACCGGAAGTCTGCTCCATTGAAAATGCTGCATTCATTCCGACCTTCAGCCAATCCTTCGGACGACCCTGAACGTTTGTACGGACAGTGTATCTGTCATAGAAGTTACCGAATGCAGTACCTCTCTGGTGGAACTGCGATGCACCGATCATGTATGCTACCTTCTCTCCACCACCTTCTACTGAAAGGTCATTCTGGAACTGAGGGTTGTTGAACTGCTGGAAGTACTTGTACCACTCTGTGTCAGCTGTCCATCCCTTGCTTGTATACTTCTCATAGATCTGCTGAGGAGTCATCAGACCTGATCTTACGAGGAAATCCTTAAGCTCCGGACCTGACATCATGTTCTCATACATTGTAAAGTCTGCAAGTGTAGAGATACCAGCCTGGCTACGTAATGTAACTGTAGCTCTGCTGTTGTATGCACCAGACTTTGTTGTCACGAATACGACACCGTTCGCTGCACGTGAACCATAGATTGAAGTCGCAGACGCGTCCTTGAGGATCGAGATGGATGCGATATCGTTAGGGTTCATTGACATGATTGAGCTGCTTGAAGCCTGCACACCATCGATGATGAAAAGAGGGCTTGAACCTGAACCGAGCGATCCCACACCGTGGAGTGTCATAGACACGTTGTTATCACCGGCAACACCACCAGTTGTCATGACAGCAAGACCTGCCACCTGACCCTGAAGGGCATCGAGAGCTGATGATGATGGAGCGTTTGCAAGAGCCTCGGACTTCACTGTAGTCACCGAACCTACTGTTGTTCCGACCTTCTTTGCAGAACCGTAGCCCACTGCCACAGCGCTTTCGAGCATCTCGGAGTCAGTCGGAAGCTCACAGTTAACCTGAGCTCTTCCTTCAACAGCAACCTCAACTGTCTGATATCCGATAGATGAGAACACGATAACCGCATTCTTCGCTACCGAAATAGAGTAATTTCCGTCAAGGTCAGTGTTGACGCCGTTCATTGTACCCTTCTCGTGTACTGATACGAAAGGTACCGGCTCGCCATTAGAGGCGTCAGTCACATTTCCAGTGACTGTCAGCTTCTGGGCAAAGGCTGTCGAAGCGACCATCACTGCTAACGCTGTGAGAAATAGTTTGATTTTTCTCATAGTAGTTACTTTTAGTTGTTAAACATTTAATATTGGTTATTTTCTTTTGCTTTTAGTATGCTACACTACACACTATCTGCGTCGCATACGGGAATTGTAAAATTACCCGAATTACAAAGATGATGAAATTCTTTTATAAATCCAAAGATTTTAAGCGCGAAAAAGCACAATTTCGACCATTTCAAACAGGAAAAAATATTTTAAAATGTCGTTTATATGGCTATATGGGTTATGATTCATAAGCGGTATCGAAGTTTTTTTAATAACTTAGTGGCATAAAATCAATTGTCATGAGCACTTTCAAACTGCAAGAAACCCACACTCCGGCACTCGTGTGGACAAGCACAGGATTATTTTTAGCGGCATCTTTGGTATTCTTTCTACCCATCGATATTCCCCACAAAGTAACTTTTCCGGTAGCTATACTTACTATTGCCTCTCTCTGGCTGTGCCCATGGCAGATAACTCTGGCGCTTCTGCTGTCCGCCGTCGGCGACTATTTCGGATCCTGCGGAAACTTTCTCGGACAGATGGGAAGCTTCGCGGTCGCGCACGTGATGTACATAGTATATTTTACGGGAAGATATCTCACAAAGGTCGAACGCGACAAGAAACTCACGCCGAAGATGAAAGGATATCTTTTCATGGTTGCATTCTGTGTCCTGGTTCTGCTTGCCGTAGTTTTCACACGCATAGTCCCTGCCGCAGAACCCGGAATCATCCGCACCGGCGTAGCCATCTACGCCTGCCTTATCAGCGCAATGCTGCTGCTTGCACTCCTGCAGCGCAGCAGCCTCTTCGCCCTTGGAGCAGTGCTCTTCGTGTTTTCTGACTTCATCCTCGCATGGAACAAGTTCGTGGAGCCCGTACCGTACCGCCAGTACCTTGTCCTCGTCACATATTTCCTGGCCCAGTGGCTCCTCTTCATCCGCACCACCCCATACCGCGTCGCCCATGAAATGCGCCTCCTGCGCTTCTGACGCTAAAAAGGGAGAAGGACGGGACATAAAAGAAATCAGGGACAAACGGCATAACCGTTTGTCCCTGATTGATGTATAAGATTTCGGATTAGAGTTCCCAAGCGAGGGCTGATGCGCCGAGGATAGCAGCGTCAGACTCTTTGAGCTGAGAGTAAACCAATTCCACCTTACCCCTCCACAATGGAAGGAGATTTGCGTTCATAGCCTCGAGGATCGGCTCAGTGAGGAATTCCTTAGCACGAGCGAGACCACCGAAGAGGACGATTGCCTCAGGAGCACTGAATGCGATGAAGTCTGCGAATGAGCGACCGAGGATCTTTCCTGTAAACTCGAAGATCTTCAGAGCGAGCTTGTCGCCTTCCTTTGCAGCCTCGTATACGTCCTTAGATGCGATAGAGTCAAGGTTTCTGAGAACCGAAGGTTCGTCTGAAAGCTCGAGCCACTCGCGTGCAGTACGTGCAACACCTGTTGCTGAAGCATAAGTCTCGAGACATCCTGTCTTACCGCAACCACATGTACGGCCGTTGTTGCGAACTGCTGCTGTGTGACCGAGCTCACCTGCAAAACCGTCATGTCCGTATACAACCTCACCGTTGATAACGATACCTGAACCTACACCTGTACCGAGGGTGATCATGATGAAGTTCTTCATTCCGCGAGCCGCACCATAAGTCATCTCACCTACTGCAGCTGCATTGGCATCATTTGTAAGAGCTACTGGAAGACCATCCATTGCCTCAGAGAGGAGCTTTGCGAACTCTACTCTCTCATGACCCCAAAGAAGGTTTGGAGCGTTCTCGATGGTTCCTGTATAGTAGTTTCCGTTAGGAGCACCTACTCCGATACCTCTTACCTTGCCCTCTGTGCCTGACTCTACGATGAGCTTCTTTACCGCACCTGCGAGCTCAGCGATATAAGGCTCTACCTGGTCGTATGTGTCTGTACGGATAACTGTCTGAGCGAGAACTGTTCCTCTAGCATCTACAACGCCGATCTTGGAGGTCTGACCTCCCACATCGATACCAACAACGTATGATGAATTCATTATCTTTATTATTTATAGGTTAGTTACTATTTTCTGATCTTTGAGCCCATGAGAGCGAACCAGCAGGTATATGCAAGAGCTGCAACCGGTACCCAGTAGCTGACCATATATCCGGCACCGTCAGCGATAGCGTTCTGTACGAGCGGAAGAACTCCACCACCTACTACCATCATCATGAAGAGACCTGATGCGAGTGCAGTGTAAGCGCCGAGTCCCTCAACTGCAAGGTTGAAGATTGCACCCCACATTACTGATGTGCAGAGACCGCAGAGAACAAGGAGAAGCGCAGTCAGAGGCACCTGAACCATATCAAAGCCTGAACCTGTAAACACTGGCATTGAAGCCTGAACTCCAGTCGAGAACATAGCTGCGACAACCAAAGCAACGCCGACTCCTGAAGTGACAGCAAGCTGAGTACGGCTTGACACCTTACCGCTGATGAAGCTTGATACGAAACGGCCGATAAGCATGAGGAACCAGTAAGTACCTGCCACGAAACCTGCAACAGTTGCAGCATTTGCCGAACCGAGGGTATCGGTAAGGTAGAAGTTAAGTGTACCAGGGATACCTACCTCAACACCAACATAAAGGAAGATCGCGATCACACCAAACACGAGCTGTGGGTATTTGAGAAGATCCTTCACCTTATGGTCAGCGGCGGCAGCCTGCTCCGGCTCAACGAAAGGAACGAATGTAAGAACGACAAATGTCGCAGCGAATACGCCCATCGCGATAAAGAGCACTGTATTTACGTCAGCAATCTGAGTCTGTGCTGTAACTGCACCGATCAGAGCACCGACAAGCATAGGGGTGATAGTTCCCATGAGGGAGTTGAATGTACCACCGATCTGAACAAGCTGGTTACCTTTGTTTCCACCGCCACCGAGAAGGTTAAGCATAGGGTTTACAACTGTATTGAGGATACATACCGAGAATCCGCAAACGAATGCTCCGAGGAGATATACGAAGAAGTTCGCTGGGAGGCCGGCAAGTGTCGAGCCTACGCCGATCTTACCTGAAAGGAACTGGATGAGAACACCGAAGAATCCGATTCCGACACCCATGAGAGTTGATTTCTTGTAACCGAACTTAGTGATGAGACGACCTGCAGGAAGACCCATGAAGAGGTAAGCGAGGAAGTTCATCATGTTACCCATCATACCCCAGAAGTTAGAGCCCTCGATACCAGGAGCCTGCTTCCAGATTGTTCCGATAGGAGCTGCAAGATTGGTCACGAATGAGATCATTCCGAAAAGGAACATCATGGTAAGGACCGCAACCCAATTGATTTTGTTCTTGTTCATTTTTGTTAGTGTTTTTTATGTTAATAATTATTCGTTGTCAGTAAATCGGGCCCAAGTTACGAAAAATTTCAACACAAAAAGCCAAATGGCCGACATTTCAGCCAAACTTGCCGTAAACGCACAAAAAATAGCAGGGTTCCCTCCCCAAGGAACCCTGCCGTATATAAAACGAACTTAACAAATAGACACGAAAAAAATTTCTGATGTCTTGTGCAAAGTTAACGATTATTATG
>JAEIGA010014904.1_pt1 | contig 11832 bp, 8 predicted proteins | sample 9270691 | NCBI WGS metagenome assembly JAEIGA01 (sample SAMN17057246, study PRJNA624740) | gut metagenome | biome: biome; isolation source: fecal sample | host: Bos grunniens | place: China: Xizang | collected 2019
ATGCTTTCTATTCACTCTAATGCAGGTAATCCTTCTAACTATGTACTTCAAATCCATGCAGGTATCACTCCTGGTGACGAAAAAGGCTTGAATGGTTATTCTCACAAAGTGCCTGAGGCTGTTTGTAAAGAGAGTCGTGAGGTGGCTACTTTGATGGGTAACAACCAATATTCAAACGCTGTTAGTTGCTGGTCGAAAGAGCCTACTATTGCGGGTGACAAGACCTTTGCTCGTACTATCATGGGCTGGAGCAATGGTTACGGTGTACTTCGCTGGTTGAATGTGCCAGGTACGCTTTCTGAGGGTATGATGCACGACTACTTGCCAGAGACTTATCGTTTGATGAACATCGACTATAAACGTCAGGAGTCATTCTACTTTGCTAAAACCTTTATTGAGTATTATTGTGGTGGTCAGTTACCTTATGGTGCGATAGGCGGTAAGATTCATGATGATTATCAAAAGCAAGTATTCCCAGACTATCGTCCTCGTAAGAATACACGTGATGTATATCGTCCTATCTTGAAGGGAGTTGTAGAATTATGGCAAGATGGTCAAAAGTTAGATTCTTATACTACGGATACTTTATACAATGGTTGCTATTTCTTCTGGAATTTGAAACCTGGTACATATGTGGTAAAAGCGATCCCTGATGGCTATTATCCACAAGAAGATACAGTAGTGGTTGAAAATAATAAGATTTCTTATGCTATCTTTGGGTTGTCTCTCATGCGTCAAACTCCTCCAGAGGTGATTGATTATTCTCCAAAAGTGGAGTTAACTGATAGTGTGCAGGTTTCAAGTAAGGTAACAGTTACTTTTAACTGGGATATGCATGAAGAACTGACTAAAAAGGCTTTTTCAATCACTCCTGCTGTAGAAGGTACACTTTCTTTTGAGGAGGAAAGTCGTCGCCTTGTCTTTACTCCTGCTACACGCTTTGAACCAGGTACTGAATATACTGTATTGGTTACAACTGAAGCATCTCATCCAGACTTTGCTTTCGAGCATAATATGAAGGAAAATTTCTCTTTTAAGTTCCGTACAATGGATCGTGGTTCAATTCGTATTAATCAAACGTATCCAATGGTGGGTAATGAGAACGTACCATTGAAACCTTCGTTTATTGCGTTGTTTGATGCTAAAGTTATTAATAAATCAGCACAAGCTAATGTAGGAGTTGTTGATACTAAGGGGAATGCATTGAAAGTTAACTCTCGTTCATTTAAATATAATCAGGCTCCTGGTGGCGGTGGTCATGTGGCATTTGAGTTAATTGATGAATTGGCTCCTAATACTGATTATGTTTTCCAAATTTATCCCGCGATTTCTGATGTAGATGGTATATTGCTTAATGAAACAATCTCTATCCCATTCCGTACTGGAGATGTCGTTGAACCAACTGTTCCTATGGTTAATCCTTTAGATAGTTTGTTCTTCGTGGGTGACAAAGAGAATTCATCGGGTGCTGCTTCTGTGTCTACCATTCGTTATACCTCTAAGAAAATGGAAGGTCAAGCATCCAATAAGTTGGCATACACCTTTGAAGAAGCAAATGCTGAGGCACATTATGCTGCAAAGAATTTGACGGCTTACAATGGTAATAGCGAATCAACGTTTGGATTGTACGTGTTTGCAGATTATTCCTTCAATACGTTGTATGCAAAATGGGCTGTAGAAGGAGATATTCAATATACCAAAATTTGTGACCTTGACTATGCAGGTTGGCTATACCAAGAGGCTGATATGTCTACATTACCTGCTGGCGTTGACTATCAATTCATGGGCCTCAAACTTGTTCGTCAAACTTCCGTTTTGTCAGAGAAGGGCGAGTTCTGTGTGGATGCTTTACGCGTTAAATTTGAACCTACAGTAAATGCTAGTGTAGAGCAAATAGAAGGTCAAACTAATACCAATGGTAAGACTATTGAGAATGGAAACCTCTATATCCTTTCTGATGGAGTTAAGTATAACGCAGAAGGTAAATTGGTAAAGTAAGTTAACTTTAGATTATATTTCTTGGAGGGCGCTCAAACGAGTGCCCTCTTTGTTTTGACCCTTTGAAAAAATTAGATCATAATACTAGGCAAAGGGTGAGATAATATAATCCTGATGTAGTGGTAATGGAATACTAATGGATAAAACTTGAGTAAATGTGATGATTTGTAAAGCAAAAACGCATTTTTTTTTGCATATGTCCATATTTTTTTGTACCTTTGCGAGGTAATTTGTATTAATCGTAAAATTGTATATTTCAAAAAAGTAAATAGATATGGGTTTTGTTGAAATTATTACTAAATTGTTTGGCAATAAGTCGCAGAAAGATATGCAGGCTGTAATGCCATATGTAGAGAAGATAAAAGCTATCTATTCAGAGATTGATGCTTTGAATCATGATGAGTTACGTACACGTAGTGTTGCTTTGATGCAGCAATTGCAAGACGCAGTAGCAGCAGATAAGAATCGTATTGCTGAGCTCAAGGCAAGCATTGAATCTTTGGAGATTGATCAACGCGAAAAGGTGTATAACGAGATAGATCGTCTAGAGAAGGAAGTGCATACGATCTATGACAAAAAACTTAATGATATTCTTCCTGAAGCATTTGCCATTGTAAAGAGTACAGCTCGCCGTTTTGCTGAAAATGAGACGATCACTGTAACGGCAACGCAAATGGACCGTGATTTGGCTGCAGATACACGTTTTGATTTCGTTGAGATAGATGGTGACAAAGCGATTTACTACAATTCTTGGACGGCTGGAGGCAACGAGGTTGTTTGGGATATGGTTCATTATGATGTGCAACTCATTGGTGGTGTTGTGTTGCATGGCGCCGTAAAAAATGACAAGGATCAACGTGGATCTATTGCTGAGATGGCAACTGGTGAAGGTAAAACTTTGGTTGCGACTTTGCCAGTATTCCTCAATGCATTGACTCATGAAGGAGTGCATGTTGTGACTGTGAATGATTACCTTGCAAAACGTGACTCGGAGTGGATGGGGCCTCTTTATATGTTCCATGGTTTGACGGTGGATTGTATTGATAAGCACGAACCAAATTCGGATGCACGTCGTCGCGCGTATGCTTGCGATATTACCTTTGGTACGAATAATGAGTTTGGCTTTGACTATCTTCGTGACAATATGGCTACTAGTCCAAAAGATCTTGTGCAGCGCAAACATAATTATGCAATTGTGGATGAGGTGGATTCTGTGTTGATTGATGATGCACGTACTCCCTTGATTATTAGTGGTCCTGTGCCTAAAGGTGAAGATCAACTTTTTGATGAGTATAAGCACCGAGTAGAACTACTGGTTCGTTCGCAAAACACGTTGACTACCAAGTTGTTGACTGAAGCTAAATCCAAAATGGGTAGTGCGGATGATAAGGAGCGTGAGGCGGGAGAGTTGGCATTGTTCCGTGCGTTTAAAGGTATGCCTAAAAGCAAGGCGCTGATTAAATATCTCAGTGAGCCTGGTGTCAAAGTGCGTTTGCAAAAAACAGAGGCATTTTACTTGCAAGAAAATGAGAAGAATATGCATATTGCTACCGATGAACTTTATTTTGTCATCGATGAGAAGCATAAGACTATTGAGTTGACAGACAAGGGTATTGATACACTCACAGGTAACATGGAGGATACTCAATTCTTTGTGCTCCCTGATGTTGGTAGCGAAGTTGCTGAAATCGAAAAGTCAGGATTGTCTACCGAGGAAAAACAACAAAAAAAGGACGAGGTATTAGCTAACTACAGCATCAAATCTGAACGTGTACATACTGTTCATCAATTGCTAAAGGCATATACACTCTTTGAAAAGGATGTAGACTATATTATTGATGATAATCAAGTTAAGATTGTGGATGAGCAAACGGGTCGTGTTATGGATGGCCGTCGTTGGTCTGATGGCTTGCACCAAGCGGTAGAGGCAAAAGAAAATGTAAAAGTAGAAGCTGCTACCCAAACGTTTGCCACCATCACCCTGCAAAACTATTTCCGTATGTACCACAAACTCTCTGGTATGACCGGTACTGCGGAGACAGAAGCTGGTGAGTTTTATAATATTTACAAATTGGATGTGGTTGTTATTCCTACGAATCGTCCGATTGCTCGTCAGGATATGAATGATCGTATCTACCGTACCAAACGTGAGAAGTATAATGCGGTAATTGATGAGATTGTAGAACTTGTAGCGCAGGGCCGCCCTGTTTTGGTTGGTACTACGTCGGTAGAAATCAGCGAGTTGTTAAGTCGAATGTTGAATCTTCGCAAGATTAAACACAATGTTTTGAATGCTAAGCTTCACCAACGCGAGGCGATGGTGGTAGCTGAGGCTGGTCGTCCTGGAGTGGTAACTATTGCAACTAATATGGCAGGTCGTGGTACTGATATTAAACTTACACAAGAAGTAAAAGATGCAGGAGGTTTAGCTATCATCGGTACAGAACGTCATGAGAGTCGTCGTGTGGATCGTCAGCTTCGAGGTCGTGCGGGTCGCCAAGGTGATCCTGGTAGCAGTGTATTCTATGTTAGTATGGAGGATGACTTGATGCGTATGTTTGGCTCGGATCGTCTTGCTAGTCTAATGGATAGAATGGGATTCAAGGATGGTGAGATGATTGAACACAATATGATCTCGAACTCTATTGAGCGTGCACAAAAGAAAGTCGAAGAGAATAACTTTGGTATCCGTAAGCGATTGATTGAGTATGATGATGTCATGAATCAACAGCGAAATGTCATCTATGCAAAGCGTCACCATGCTCTCATGGGTGAGCGTATTGGCGTGGATGTAGCAAATATGATTTTCGATACAGCTGATGCGATTGTTGCTAATGCACGTGCTATGATGGACTATGAGGCGTTGCAACTGGATGTGATGCAAATATTTGCAATGGAACTACCATTTGATGAAGAAGCTTTCCGTTCTGGACGCGAGAATGCATTGGCTGATCAATTGGCAGAGGTTGCATTAGAAACTTTCAAACGTCGTATGGAGGCAATGCAAAAGGTTGCATATCCTGTTCTCAAAAAGGTTTACGAAGAAAAAGGATCAATGTATGAGCGTATTTTGATTCCAATTACTGATGGCAAGAAAGTCTATAAAGTATCTGTAGATCTTAAAAAGGCGTATGAAACAGAATGTCGTGAAGTCATTCGTGAGTTTGAAAAACGCATGGTACTATATGTGATTGATGATGAGTGGAAAGATCATCTCCGTCAGTTGGATGACCTTAAGCAATCGGTACAGAATGCAAGTTATGAGCAAAAAGATCCGTTGTTGATATACAAACTAGAGTCATTCAATATTTTCCGTCAGATGTTGGACAATTTCAATCGTCGCACAATCTCGGTGCTCTTCCGAGGAAGAATCCCAGATTCAGAGCCTGGAGATGTACGCCAAGCACAAGAGCAACGTCAAGATTATTCTCGTTATCGTACGCAAAAAGATGCTGTTAATCGTGCGGCGATGGCTAACGGACAAGCTGCCGCGGCGAATCGCGATACTCGTGAGATGCAACGTCCTGAGCCTTTGCGTGTAGAGAAGAAACCCCGTCCAAATGACCCATGTCCATGTGGATCAGGGAAAAAATACAAACAATGTCACGGTAAAACAGAAGCATGATGTTAGGGGCTATTGTCTGGGATGTGGATCCCATCCTGATTCATATAGGAGAGCGCGGAATCTATTGGTACGGTTTATTGTGGGCAATAGGTATTTATTTGTGCTATCTTATTCAAATCAAATTGTATAAGAATGAGAACTGTCCGCCAGAATGGATAGACAAACTATTCACATGGATGGTGATAGGTTTGATCATTGGTGCTCGAGTGGGACATTGTTGGTTTTATGAGTGGGAATATATGCCTGATGATCCAATTAAGTTTTTGGGGATGACATTCAACTATCGAAATTATTATATTGAACATCCCTTGGAATTAATTAAAATATGGGAAGGTGGCCTCGCTAGTCATGGTGGAGCTATTGGCTTGCTTATGGCTGCATGGTTGTTAAATAAAAAGATATTTTCTAAAGAACCTAAATTCCATACATCGATGCTATGGATTATGGATCGACTAGTTGTTGGTGTTTGTGTTACCGCTACTTTGATCCGTTTAGGCAATTTGATGAACTCCGAGATATATGGCGGCCCTACCGATCTGCCATGGGGATTTATTTTCGTGAATGCTAAGCCCGTTCCCGAAACAGTCCCTTGTCACCCAACACAAATCTACGAAATGATTTATTGTATTATTGCTTTTGTGGTGACATGGTTGATGTATTGGAAAGGTAAAGCGTATAAGCGAGAAGGTTTATTGCTTGGCGTTTTCCTTGAGATAATTTTCTTTACGAGATTCATGCTTGAGTTTATCAAGAATGATCAGTCAGCGTTTGAAGCAAATCAATTGCTCAATATGGGGCAAATACTTTCATTGCCATTTATTGTCTGGGGCATCTATTTGATTATTCGTGCGTATAAACGTCCTGCTTTACCTTGAAGAAGTGGAGTTTAGTTATAGTGTTTTTGCTTTGTGGCTTTGCCATTTCATCCATGGCTCAAACGGTGGACAGAGATTCTGTGCCTTTAAGAATATATGAAGTGGTGGATTCGCTAGAAGTTAGATGTGACACACTAACCGATAGTGTGCCGCAAAAGGCTGTTGTGAGAGCGATAATCACTCCTATACCGTTCAAAATAGATACTGTTTGGAAACGCTATCCGCATCCCCTATGTCTCCCGTTAATGTTTCTTCCTGAAGAGTTTCCTGCTTTAAATGACACTACTCAAGAACAACCTTACTCCATAGCAATGATACGTCAAAACGCAAGACGCTATCTGACTGCTAATCACGCAGATGTCTATGTATCAATTAGTGATCCTAGCAGATTGAAGGAACTTGAGATTGGCAAAACAAGGGTCCATAGGGCAATTGTTAAGGATATTGAGGAAGAAAAATTGGACGTAGGTCGAGCAATACGCAATTCTCGCTCACCTTGGCGAAAAGAGGCTAATGTTTCTTTACAACTCACTCAAAACTATGCTACAGAAAACTGGCATCAAGGTGCGGTTAATGCTTTCGCAATGTTGTGGAGTACAAAGGGATTTGTCAATTATAAAAAGGATAATCTTTCATGGGAAAACAATGCAGAGTGGCGAGTGGGTGTGAGTACTGTCAGTGGTGATACGTTGCGTAAAATGAATACAACGGATGATATTTTCCAACTATATAGTAAGCTCGGTTATCAAGTACATAAAAAATGGTATATTACGCTCTTTGCTGATTTTAAAACGAACCTTTTCCCGAACTTTAAGAAGAATACGAATAAATTGAATGCCACTATTTTTACGCCGATTCGATATACAATGGGTATCGGTGTGGATTATAAACCTCTCAAAGGACTTTCGATTAACTTATCACCAGCAACTTATAAGTTGATATATACCTTTACCACTGATCCTGAGAGAGTTGATGTTACGGAATATGGTGTGGCGACTGGACAAAATATGCTAAATGAAGTGGGTAGTTCGTTGCGAGTTCAGTGGAAATGGCAACCTCTACGTGAAATAAAATTAGACACTAAATTTTATTTCTTTACCAATTACAAGCAAATAGAGACAGAACTTGAGGTTAACGTGGATTTTATAATTAACAAATACATGTCTGCCAAACTAATCCTCCATCCTCGTTATGATGGAACGATAGATGATGTGGCAGAGCGAAAATCGGAATTGCAATTTAAAGAATTGATAAGCGTAGGTTTTGCACATACTTTTAGATAAATTCAAACGATATATATATGGATAAACATTCAATACGAATCATTTATATGGGAACCCCTGACTTTGCTGTAGAGAGTCTACGTGCATTGGTTGATGGTGGATATAATGTCGTGGCAGTCGTTACTATGCCGGATAAACCAGCTGGCCGTGGACATCAACTGCAATATTCTGCGGTTAAGCAATACGCTCTTTCTGTAGGCTTGCCCATTCTACAGCCAGAACGTCTCAAAGATGAAATGTTTTTGAATGAACTACGATCATATAATGCTGACCTTCAGATTGTTGTTGCCTTTCGTATGTTACCAGAAGTCGTTTGGAATATGCCTCGTTTAGGCACATTTAATCTTCATGCCTCGCTACTACCACAGTATCGTGGTGCTGCACCAATTAACTGGGCTGTGATGAATGGTGATAACGAGACGGGTGCCACTACTTTCATGCTACAGCATGAGATTGATACGGGTAATATTATTTTGCAGGAACGTATTCCCATCGAAGCTGACGAGAATGTTGGTTCTGTTCACGATCGACTAATGATTATGGGATCAGGGCTAGTTACGCGCACGGTAGATACCATTATTGATTGTGAGAATAGGAATATTTCTTTGCCTACTATGCCGCAAGATGAATCAATTGAACTTCGTCCTGCACCTAAAATTTTCAAGGAAACTTGTGCAATAGACTTTTCTCGCACGGCTGAGCAGATCAGAAATCATGTTCGTGGACTTTGTCCATATCCTGCCGCATGGATTAATGAACTACCTGAAAGTCACATACTTGCAGAAGTGTTAAAGGGAGCGAAAGTATATAAAGCTGCTATTACTGACCGTGCAGAACAAAAAGGACATATCATCGTTCCTTGTGCCGATGGATATGTTGATCTTCTTGAACTTCAGCTCCCTGGAAAAAAACGGATGGATGCTGCTTCTCTCCTAAATGGACTAAAAAATAAATAGATGTCAGACTGCCACGAGGCAATCTATAAATGAATAAATATGACAATCGCTATATTTGGAAATACGCTCCGTCAGGAGACAATACGCGAAGTTAAACACATTGTTGAGTTCTTACAACTGAGGGGTGTGGATATTGTGCTCTCTCAAGAACTTCGCCATGAAGCATTCAATCGGGAATTTTCTTCTGTCGAGGATTATATATCTCATACCGGAAATGATGTTGACTTTGCTCTTTCTGTAGGTGGAGATGGCACATTCTTAACCACGGCTTCCTTGGTGGGACATTTGGATATTCCTATCTTAGGTATCAATTGTGGTCACCTTGGATATCTTGCTGAAGTTCAGACGGATAATATTGATGCGGTGCTTGATCAACTCATCACAAACAACTATACCATTGAGCAACGTCGCATGTTAGAAGTAACTTGCAAAGTGGAGGGAAAAATTGTTTCTCCCTATGCGCTTAACGAGGTGGCAATTCTCAAGTCTGGTTTGAGTAGTATGATTACGGTGGATGTGACCCTCAATGGAGAGTTTTTACATAAGTATAAAGCGGATGGACTGCTCATAGCAACGCCCACTGGATCAACTGCTTATAATCTCAGTGTGGGAGGTCCTCTCTTGGATCCTCATGTTAATGCGATTATTCTTACTCCTGTGGCAACGCATAGCTTAAATATTCGTCCTCTAGTCGTACTCGATGATAGCAAAATCGATGTCAAAATTGTAAGTCGCAATGGAAACTTCTTGCTGAGTGTTGATGGTAGAAGCCAAGTCTTAAGCCATGATTTCAGTTTGCATATTGAGCGCTCACAACGAACAATCAAACTCGTACGTATCAATGGGCAAACATTTATGCATTCGCTCAAGGATAAACTCAACTGGGGAAAATGATTGATTATAAGGCGATAATTGAAAAATACTGTTCAGGGAATACTGAATTACAACATATTCTCTTTACCCATTCGAGACAGGTTGCAGATAGAGCACTCTCTATTCTGCAAGCACACCCTGAATGGGTTTGCTCGGGAGAGGTTGATCCTATTTTTGTGGAAGAAGCGGCCATGTTACATGATATTGGAGTTGTCTTTTGTGATGCTCCGAAAATTCATTGCTTGGGCAAACACGCATATATTGAACATGGCTATTTGGGAGCTGAAGTCCTGCGCCAAGAAGGATTGCCTAAACATGCTGATGTGGCTGAACGACATACTGGTACGGGGATATCTTACGAACAAATTATCCGAGAACAACTGCCTATCCCGTTGAAAGATTATTCGCCTAGAACACTAGAAGAACGACTAATATGTTATGCGGATAAATTTTATTCAAAGACCAAATTGGGGCAAGATAAACCTATGGCAAAAATTCGTCAGCATATGTGGAAGTATGGGTCTGATGCTGTTCGGCGTTTTGATGAACTACAAATGCTTTTTGAACCCTTGTCTATCAATAGTTAGTGATTACTTAGTGATTACTTAGTGATTGCTTAGTGACTGCGCTACCTTTGATTATCGATTTATATTGCTGAACATAATAAAATCAGGCAAGAATTTCTTGCCTGATTTTTAGAATGTTTAGGACTTTATTCTGCTACTGAAAATTCATCTTTTCCGACGCCGCACAAGGGGCATACAAAATCTTCTGGTACATTTTCCCATGCAGTTCCTGGAGCGATGGCGGATTCTTCTACGCCTACAGCTGGATCATATTCCCAGCCGCAAATATCACATACATATTTTTTCATACTTATTAGTTTTTATTGGTATACATTTCTTTTATAGTATCTACAAAAGGTGTGCCATTCTGAATTATTTTACAAAAAAATCTTGCATAAAACTTTTTCTATAAAAATTTGCGTATTTGCTATTTTTTTTGTACCTTTGCAGCGATTATGGCAAGATTAAGTGTGAATATAAATAAGGTGGCGACTCTGCGCAATGCGCGTGGGGGAAATTTGCCGGATGTAGAGCTTTTTGCGCAAGATTGTGAACGCTTTGGTGCTGAGGGAATTACGGTGCATCCGAGGCCGGATGAGCGTCATATTCGTCGCGTGGATGTATATGCGCTCAAGTCTTTGCTTTCTACTGAGTTTAATATTGAGGGAAATCCAGAGCCTGCATTTATGGATCTGGTGCTTGAGGTGAAACCTGCGCAAGTGACATTAGTACCTGATGCTCATAATCAGTTGACTAGTAATCATGGTTGGGATACCAAAACGCATCTTGCTAAACTAACTGCTATTATTCAACGGTTCAAAAACGCGGGTATTCGTGTCTCTGTGTTTGTGGATGCAGATCCTGTAATGGTTGAGTATGCAGCCAAGGCTGGAGCGGATAGAGTGGAGTTATATACAGGACCTTATGCCGAATTATATTCTGAGAACCCAGAGGCTGCATTAAATATGTATCGTCCTGCTGCGGAAAAAGCGCATGAGTTAGGATTGGGGCTTAATGCTGGGCATGATCTTAATCTTCATAATCTCAAGGCTTTTGCTAAAGCTTTCCCTTGGTTAGATGAGGTGAGTATTGGACATGCGCTGATTGCTGATGCACTATATTTAGGAATTGAAGAAACTATAAAACAATACAAATATGCTCTTTCAAACAATTAATGCCGTAATGGCGGCTACTTCTATTAACTTGTTCACCATGGCTGAATATGGTGGATGGATTATGATTGTGCTAGCGCTGATGTTAGCGTTCGCTATTTATTTGTTCATTGAACGTTTGGTTGTCTTGACTAAAGCGACCAAAGAGGACAAAACCTTTATGAATCGTATACGAGATTATATTAAAGAAGGTAAGGTGGAGTCGGCTATTAATCTATGTCGCAAGCAGGGTACTCCTTCTTCTCATATGATCGAGAAAGGTATTACTCGTATTGGCCGTCCGATGCAGGATGTGCAGGTGGCTATTGAAAATGTGGGTAACCTGGAGGTTAGCAAACTTGAAAAGGGATTGGTACTTATGGCTACCATTGCTGCGGGAGCACCAATGTTAGGATTCCTAGGTACTGTGCTTGGTATGATTCAAACATTCTTCAATATGGCGCAAAATGGAAGTGGAGTGATTGAAATATCAGCCTTGTCTGAG
>JAEIGA010014905.1_pt1 | contig 11832 bp, 17 predicted proteins | sample 9270691 | NCBI WGS metagenome assembly JAEIGA01 (sample SAMN17057246, study PRJNA624740) | gut metagenome | biome: biome; isolation source: fecal sample | host: Bos grunniens | place: China: Xizang | collected 2019
AGGAGTATCTTTAATATATTTAATTAAGTCTTCTTTAGTTTTATTATATTTAGTAAAGAAATCTGTGATGTCTTCACCTTTTTCTTTACAAATTTCGTGAAAGCCAGTAACTACTTTTACATTTGGAGTGTAGTCTAATAGGTATGAAGCTAATGCTTTAGCTCCTTCTATACCTGATTCATCGTTATCATAAACGATTGCTACAGGTCTATCTCTAAATGCTATAGGTGTTATTGGAAGTCGTTTCTCTCCTCCAGTGATTGTAATAGCATTGAAACCGTGGGTTCTAGCTATAGCCATATCTTTTTCTCCAGCACAAATTAGAGTAATTCTATTTGTAGGTGTTTCTTTCCATATATCAAAGGGGATTATAAATCCAGTTGTACTGTTGAGTCTAGATTTAATTTTAGGAGTTCCACCAGGGTCGTAGATTCTTATATCCATAATGTGTCCATTAAGGAGTACAGGGAATGCTATAGTATTAGTAGCACCTGTAGGAGTTTTTAACTTTAGTTCATTAATTACTTCTTGTGATATGCCAAGGGACAATGCCCTATCATTTGTTTCTTTAGAAATTGCCAGTGCATCCCACTGTAATACATCTTCATCATTTTGAAATATTCTTTTAATTTTAGATGCTTCTATATAAGAACAACCTAAAATCTTTTGAATAAATTGTGTTTCACTTAAACCTGTTCCACAAGCTTTGCAGTGAAATACCGATTCGAGTGTATTAACATGTGCTGATGGATGTGTCTCTTTATAGGGGATTCCACTACTTGTATGGTGGTCGAAGGGGCAACATACGCTTTGCTCTGTTGCCCCGTCAACTATACCAAAGTAATCAGAGAGGAAACTCATTAGAATACTTCATCTACAGAATCCATAGATACATTATCTATGCTGTCTGTAGCGTTTATTGTATCATTAGATGCTTCTGCATCATCCCCAAATACAGAACCAGCTTCAGATAATGGATAATAAATTTGATTTTTTGTTACATCAACAACGCTTCTTTCTTGTCTACCTTCTTGTTTTTCTGTTTTAACATCAACAAGAATTTCTTTTCCGTTGATTAATTTAGCCAAGTCAGATAATTCAAATTGTGTTAATTTAATATCTGTAGCTAACATAAATCTCTTTAATTTATAAAGTAATAAGTTTGCTTCAGATTCATATAAACCATCGAAAATACTTCCTACTTTTTCTCCTGTTTTATAATTGAATAAATCTATTTTAAAGTTTAGATACATAGGTTTGCTTGTATCTTTTGGTTGACGCATTTGTGCATCTCCTATAATTCCTTTGTAAGTTCCTTCTGGAACTACAAATCCTGCTGGTTTTTCATTTGGTAAACTATCAAAATTCATTTTTCATTCCTCCTAGTTGTTTTTATTTTTAATTGCTAGTGTTATTGTATTTGAGAATACAGACACTGCTTGTGATATTAACATATCTGTAGAACGCTCTTTAATTTCGTTTTCAGATAATTGTTTTTCTAATTCTCTAATTTTAGCATAAGCTGAATTTAGATTATTTTCTAATAAATCATATTTGTTTTTAATTTTTGCGTATTCTTCTTTGTAATTTATTTCAAAATTATCTTCTGGATTGTATATACTTTCAATTGCTTTTTCTTCTTCATCCATAATAATTTCTTCAGTTGTTACATCATCTATATAGATTGGTTTTTCTATCTCTGATACTTTTTCTTTTTTAATTATTCTGCCCATAGTGGTTTCCTCCTTACGCAGTTATTTTAACATACAATTTCTTTAATTCTGCTAATGGAATATCTTTTGCTTGTGCTTCTCCAAAACCTGCATCTTTCTTCATAATGTTCCATATTTCTTTAGCTGCTGGTTTTTCTGTGAAGTAATTTTTAAGTGCTTCTAGATATTCATCTTTTTGTTTTTGAAGTAATTCTTCAGGGTCTACACCTTCTTCTAAATAAGCTTTTAATTGTTTAATTAGTTCTGGTGTAAATTCATAAGTTTCTCCTTCAGCAAAGATTGCATATCTAGATTTTGTACATAATGCTATAGGATGTGTAATTACTCCATTTCTATTTGAACCTGCTTTTTGCATTTGTAATACAAGGTCTGGTTCATATTTTAAATCAGCTTGTTGTATTTGTTGTTCTCCTAGAGAAACTAATTTATTTTTACCATCAGGTCCTACTTCATATTCCATTTTTTCTTTAACACGAACTGTAGTAATCATGTGTGCTTTACTTGTTCTGATAAGTTCTAATAATTCATTCTTTTCTTTAACTACAGTTTCGTCTCCCCATGCAGCGTATGAGTCTTTTGCATATCTTGAGTTTGTTGCTTTAGCTTGACTTACTAAGTCTAGGACACCACCTTTGTAGTTCCAAGCGTGGGATATACTATCAAAGATTACAGCTTTTGCTCCAGCGTTAACAGCAGCTTGTCTGTAAGCTAAATAGTTGCTTGGTTTAAATCCTATTTCTTCTGTAAAATCAGCTACTTTAAATTTACCGAATTTTCCTCCCATACTTGCGTCAATGTCTACAAATAATCTTGCAGAACTATTTTCAGTATCTACATGGAATACTTTAGACCAGTCTTCGTCTGATAGGATATATCCCATCATTAGTGCCAAACCAGTCTTACCTCTACCTGGAAGTCCTTCAATCATTATTGAGGCTTTACAGGCTGTTCTTGTTGCGTCTTCAAATGAAAATGTTGGATTAGTTTTCGTTGCCATCTGTCTGTTCACCTCCTTTATCTAATTTTGAAAGAACTTCATTGAATTTTTCATCATCTATATATAAGTTACAGCAACAATGCTGTTCTTCCCTATAAGGTTTACAAGGACAAATATTGTCTTCTGTCTTACCTATTTGACAAGGACAATGTCCTTCTTTAGCTATTAAGCCTTTTATAATTCCTTGAACATATTTAACATCTGGATTTACTTTCATTTTAGAACTCCTTTCCATGTTTATATGGTCTTGATTTATTAAACTCATGCTTTTCTACAAGGATTGCTTCTAAATCAATTTCATAATGTTCACATATATCCATAATTCTAATTACACAGTCAGCTAATTCTGAAGGAATACCTTCTGGTTTTCCATCTTCTCTGTAATAAGTTTCTGTAAAGTCCTTTCCTTTTCTTGCTTCCTCTAGTGCTTCAGAAAGTTCTGAATGACAAAGTGCTATTTGTTCTCCAAAACTTCTTTCTCCTTCCCACCAGCCATGTTCCTTTGCGTTTTCGTGTACTTGTTTTTGTAGTTCTTTAATTTCCATTATTGGACCTCCTCTATATATTTTTTGAAATCATTTATGACCTCTGTTTCAGATAGTCTATCTCTGACTAACTTATACAGGTGTTCATCGTAAGTGCCTTTAATCATAAGTTCTATGATTGTGTGTGGTTTATTTGCTTTGTCTTCTGTTGTTGCTACAAATCTATCTTCTGCTTGCATAATATCTCCTGCAGGTGGATATTTATCTGTAAATATAATTGTTTCAGCTGTATCAAGTGTAAGTCCTTCTTTACCAGCATCTACTTGAAGTAATAATCTTTTTACTTTACCTTCTTGGAATGCTGTTTTGATTTGTGCTCTCATTTCTACAGGGACATCTCCTGTTATCATAACAGTATTTTCATCTCCATTAAAGATTGTTTGCATTAATTTTCTTAAAAATAATTTAGATTTAGAAAATATAATTGTTGGTGTATCTGGATAATCTTCTGCATAATGTTTAATCCAATCTGTTTTTGGAGAGTCTCCTTCAGGTAATCCTATTAATGCAGGGTCTAGACATAATTGTCTTACTCTAATAAGTCTATCTAGAATACCTTTTGTTACAATATTCGCTTGTTTGATTTCAAAATATTTCATTAACTCATTAAGATATTTATCTAATTTAGGAGTTGGTTCAAGTTTAATTTGTTGGTAATCTTTATCAGGTAACCATTGCATTACATCTTTTCTTTTTCTTTGAGTACAATTTTCATTTAAGAATTTTTGTAATTTTTCTCGTTTACCTGCTTGAAAACCACCGATATCTATATAAGTTCTACTTCCTTTACCGAATTTTGTTACTTTAGTAAAGAAGTTATCTATAAAATTCCAGTAAGATGGGAAAGTTTTAGGGAATAAAAAATGCAGTATTCCGAATATTTCATAAGCTTTGTTAGGTGCTGGGGTACCTGTTAATGCCACTCTAATCGGTATCTTTGTGCAACTATGCAAAGTTTTAAAAGCTTGAGATTTATGATTCTTTATTCTATGGGCTTCATCTACAATTATTGCTTCAGGTTCTCTAGCAAGTAGTTCTGCATAAATACCTGCTCTTTTTACTGTAGATTTGAATGTTTCGTATGATACTGCAATTCCATCTGTCCATTGTTCTATTTGTTTCATTCTAGCAGAGGGGGTCTTTCCTAATACTGCTATACAAGGTCTACCAGTCCATCGTTCAAATTCTTCTTTCCATTGTGGAATGGTACTTGCTGGACAAACTATTATTATTTTCTTAACACCTTGTTCATTAAGTGCTGTTAGAACTGTAGGTGTTTTACCAGTTCTTTGTTCATTAAATACTCCACAGCATTTGTGTTCTTTAATGAATTCAGCGTCTTCTCTTTGATATGGTCTTAATTCTAACACACTATTCATCACCTCGTTTTAAGAATGGGTCTTTATCTAGTTTTCTTACATTAGGACATTCTTCCTGTTCGTAAGATAATGGTACATAAGTGTAAATAAAAGCAGGTCCTGATTTAACTTTCTTATCTTCTCGTAATTTCATAAGGGCGTTAACCAGTTGTGCCTGACCTACTGATTTTGATTTACTTACATCTTTAATTAATTTTGAAAGCTCGGTACTTTGAAGTATACTAAATTCTGAGTTTATATAATCTGATACAGATTGTTCCATTAAGAATTCTTTCCAAACTTGTGGGTCTGGACAAGTTGTAGCACATGTTGTTGCTAATTCATAATGGTTCATTGTAATTCCTGATTGTCCTAATCCTTTAAAGGCTTCCCAAAGTATATCTAATTGTTCTTGTTCTAACATATTATTACCTCCTACCTATACTTGAGATTTTGGAGAGTTTCAAAAACTCCCATAAATCTTAGAATTTCTTTTAATTCTGAAGGTTCGCACTTGGGAGTTATTTTTAGTAGACTTACTTCATCTTGATTCATTACAGCTGATATATCTCTTTTTGAACAATGTAATACACTAGCTATTTCAGTTGTAGAAAGTCCTTCTAATCCCATTAGTAAGATTAGTTCATTTTTAGTTGGTTCCATATTACTGCTAAACATCATCTTTTGTGCTATTAGCTTTAAGGCTTCTATATTTATTGTACCTAGCACAGAGACACATTCTATGAAGTTAAATATTGCTGTGAGGTCTCCTTGCACCTTAAAGAATTTTTCGCAAATTCTAAAGAATTTTATTTCTGACATTCTTTCAAGTATCTCTAGTGGTAATAATTCCAGTAATTTTATCTGGCTTTTTTTATAACGCATAAGAGATACCTCCTTCAGTGTTAAGTTTAGCCTCTCCAGATAAATTTGTCAAGTATAAAATTGAAAGCGTCTGTCATTATGAAGTTGTAAGTTTCTTTATTTTTTAGACAATTTATCCAGTTGGAGATTGCCATAGCTGTTGCAAATTTAATTGTTGGGATTACCGATAAAGATAATCCACATGCACTTACAGGAACATTGTCTTTTGCTTCATCATGTGAGAAGTTCATTGTTCCTAATAAGTTTGGAATTAATTTAGGATTTTGCACAAAATAGATTTGACTATCTGTCAATCCCATTCTAATATCACAGTAACCTTTAATATAAGGATTTGCTGCATTATCTTCTATAATTGCTCTACGAATGTCAATATTATCTACAGCCAAGAATATCCAACCTGATATTCTAGCTCCTTCTTTCCAACCATCGTGAGTTATTACTTTTACTTCAGGATTAATTTCTTGTATAATCTCTTCTAAAGCATATACTTTAAGTCTGTCAATATCTTTATCTCTGAAGTTTTGATTTGCAATATTGTGTGCTGATACTTTATCAAAATCCCATAGGTGTATATTAGTTACACCTAATCTTGCCATTTGTTCTGCTAAATGTGAACCTATTGCTCCACAACCTATAATGTGTACATCATCTTCCATTGTTGTTGGGTCAAAGAATTCCATGTGTTTTTGAATATCAATCATTTTAATTACCTCCCTAAATAATTTTCCCATAATTTAATTTGGTCAGATACTATTGAGTCTGCAATATTACTTTTTGCTGCTTCATCTTCTAAACAACATATAGTATCATGTAAATCTTGTAACTCTATATCTAAATATTCTTCATATTCAGATTTACCTTTACTATATTCTTTAGCTCTTTTATAAATTTCTTTTAAATCTGCTTCTGTAGCTCCTACAGGAACATGTCTTTTTCTAACATAGTCCCAACGCCAAGTTTTATCTGTAGCTTTTGAATAGCTAGAGTATTTAGTTTTTACTGTAGTTGGTACACAATAAGTTACTTTTTTCTCTATAATATTTTCTTTTGTTTGTTCATCATACCAAGTGTCCATTGTTGTGCCATCTGATAATAAGATAGCTAATTCTACATCATCTTTTTCATATACAATGTTTTCAGCTAGATTATAAATTTGTATCCAGTATTCAGCTTTTTTGTTCATAATAAAGAAAATATAGAAGTCATCATCTGATAATGTTTGTAACATGTTATTGTATAATGTTGTATCTACACCAGAGGGGGTAGCTCCAAAGTTAACATGTGAGTGCCCTTGAAATCTCATTTTATTAAATACTTCATCAGGTTGTTTCATTAACCATAGAGGATATTTATCATCATTTGAAGTTACTGTAGCACCTGTAATTTCTTGTGGATACATCATTATTTCTGTAATACAGTAATCTCCTGTTGCTAGTCTATCTACTGTTCCATGCCATGCTATTTCTTTATCACAGCTTTTAATTAATGTTGTCATTTTACAGTATGCTTCAGGTCTAAAAAATACTTTAATTTTTCTTTGTTCTTTTAATTTTGTATTTGCTTTATAAGTTATATCATTTGAGTCAAAGCGTACACCTAATAAACTATTTTTAAATTCAGCACACATTGCATCTATATCTTCTTCTGTTAATTTAATTTTTCTACTCATATTAATTCTCCTTTCTAGAATGGCATTGCCATTTCTTCATTTGTTTGTGTAGGTTCTGTAAATTCATCTAATAATATTGTATAGCAAGTTGTTGTTTTATCCTTGCATTGTTTATGGAATGTTTCTAATACTTGATAATAGTTTAAATCTAAAGCTTCAGCATACACTCTATTTTCTATCATTGTTAATGTTATAGCTTTATCTTCATTTGCATTACTATTATAGAATGATGAATTATTAGCATTTCCATTTAATATATAGTGTTCTGCATTTGCTAATCTTGCTAATTTTAGTGCTATAGCTGCTGGTACAGTTATTTCTTTAAGTGATTTAAATGCTTTAAATAAATGTGCTACTTCTCTATCTGTTAAAGTATAATTTGAATATTTTTCTTTTGCAGTTATTACTTCTGGTAATGTTAGTTTTCGTCCCATTGCTTCTTCATAATAGTCATTAAATGATATTACTTCACCTGTTTCATTATTTATTAATGTTTTTAAATGGTCATATGAAGAAATAATATTATCTCTAAATTCATTAAATACTGTGCTATCTGTTAAATTAAAGTTTTGTGCACAATTTGTAAACAAAGCTATTAAACCTAGTAAGTCAAAATCTGCACACATTTTTCTTGCTTCAATTTGATTATTTCCTAAACAACTATATCTGTCTAAATGAGGTTGTCCTATATATCTATCTGGAGTATATTGTCTACTAAATCCGTAACTAAGTGGTTCAGTTGTTCCATTACTATAAAATACAATGTTAATTCTTGTTGATGTCATTAAAGTATATTTCTCAGTAATAAATAAATCTTCAAACAATTGTTTAAATATTTTACCATCTTTAGTTCTGTGATACTCTCTGCTTTCATTTATATTTTTGTATAATGCTTTTGCATAATTTTGGTCATAATATCTGATAGGTGCTTCTATTAATAATTCTATTTTCTTGTCTGTTGGTTTTAATTTAAATATTGCTATAAGTTTTGATTTATTAGCAAATTCAAATGCTTCTACTAGTTTTGATTTTAATTCAGGGTCTTGTTCTAATCTTAATAATTTTCCTTCAAGTTCTCTAACATTTTCATATTTTTCTCTTATATTGTTTTCGTAGTCTACAATATCACTTTTATATCTTCTTATTTGATGTCTTAAATTGTGTTCTTGTTCTCTTTTTGTATTTTCTAATAATTTTTCAATATCAATAATTGTTTGTTGGTTTTTTCTTTCTTCATCTTGTAATATTGAAAATAATGTTTCTTGCCAAGCTGAATTATCGTTTCCTTCAGCTCCTAACTTTTCACACAGAAATCTGATTTTATTTACGAAATTTTCATTTAATCCTTCTATTAATAATTCTGGATATAAATCTAATACTTTACCTATCATTTTTCTTATTTTATACCAAGTGTGTTTATTTGTAACAACATAGTATGTTACTTTTTCACTTCTATTATTTGTTACTTTTATAACTGTTGTACTATCAAATTTATTTTCCATTAATTCAAGTTCTAAATCTTTTAATCTTTCTAATGTATAACTGTCATTACTTAATTCACTAAAATTTATTCTTTTAAATTTAGATAAAAAGCTACTACCTCTAATTGCGTTTACAAATACAATAGAGCCTCCCATAAAATCATTACCAGAGATATAATCTGTGTGATAAGGGTAATCTATTATATTAGCTACTAATCTACGCTTGTCTTGTATTTCCATTGTTTGTATTTGTTCATCAGTATATTCAAATGAAGCACCTATATTTAAAGGTATGTTTACACCTACATATTTTACATAGATAGATTTTTTCATTATTTCTTTTAATAAGCTCATTGTTAATATAACATCAGGTCTTCTAATAACATATTCATGTGATTTATTTGTATTACTTTTTGAAAATAAACCAGTTGTATTACTTAGTAGTGTTTGTACTTCATTACTTAATTCTGTAGTTAATGGTTTGTTATCAAATATTGTAGATAAATTTATAATATCCATAGTATTGTTGTTTTGTTCAAACATTTTATTATCTCCTTTCTATAGTAATAAAAAAGAGGTGTAATAAGTCACACCTCTCTTAATTACTTTGGTATTTAAGCATTATCTTGTTTAATTGATGCAATTAAGAAACAAGTTTCTGTAATTCCTAATGTAGCAAATGTTTTATCCATATCTCCTGGATTTAAGCTTGCTCCGTCTAAATTTACATTAGCTCTAGAGTAGTCAATTTCATTATCTTCTAATACCTTTCTTAAAGTTGTATTTTCATCAACTATAACATTCTTTCTACTTGTATTTGTTCCTACTGTTACTCTTATCATTTTAATTTCCTCCTTTAAATTTTCATTTGAATTTATTTTTAAGATGCATAATGCCGATTTTATGCGTCTTATAGTTTTTATACTTGCAAGTATGCATTTACAGGGTTTTACTGTCGTGTAACTTATAATCTTTTCGCCACATGGTTAAGTAAGTTTACAGCCTGCATCAACTTGTAATTTTATATACTTATTAGTCTTCAAAAGCTTCTTCTACAGCTTTTTGTGCATCTTCAACTTCTTCTAAGATTTCAGAAGCAAGTTGTTCTGCCATTTGTACATTATTGATTGCTACTGCCATTTCTTCTTTTAATGCTACAATTAGTTCTTCAGCTGATTTACCTGGGATTGTTACTGTAACATATACAGCACCATCTGTATCTACAGAGTTATAAGTAATACCGTATGTGTTAATTCCTCCTACAGCTCCTTTTTTGAAGTTTACTCTGAATACTTCATTATCTTCTTCATCTACAATAATAATTGGTTTATTAAACTTTTCTAGTAATTCAAAATCCTTTGCTGTTAATCCACTTTTAAATCTAATACTATCTCCTATAACTTTAATTTTCATAATTAAATTCCTCCTTTAATTTTTCTTTTTATCTAAAGCGTATACTACCTTTGTATCAATAGGCAAACCTAGAAACACTAAGTAATATCTCATGTACTCAGGTAGTACTTCTTCAGATTTTGCTTGTACTATTAGGGTTTTAGTCTTTTTGTTGTAGACTGCTGGAACTGTCTTAATCGGCATCTTCGACATCTTTCAACAATCCTTTCTGTTTAATTTCTTCCATTTCGTTAACCATTTCTTGAAGTGTTACTCCGTTTTTTCGTTGTAAACTCAAGTCAAGTTCACTTAATAAGACTAATAATCCCATTTTGTTACAAATTCTAATTAACTCAATATCACAACCTATACCTAATCCATTTTCAGTTCTTTTAGTAGCTTTAAGCTCTAAATAGGCATAAGGTGTTAATCTGTCTGTTAAACTTAATCTGTAACGATGTATTATAATCGGTATTATTCTTATTATAAGAATTACCGTTAATACCACTATAATTGCTAATGTTGCTTTTTGTTGTTCGCTCATATTTTCTTTCCTCTTTTCTCTAAATATTCTTCAAAGTATGCTTCTCTAACTCCTAGTATTGTGCAAATTTGTGTTTTTGTAAAACCTAAATTTTGTAGTCTTTCTATATCTGAGGAATATAACATCTTGCAGTAGTTTCCTTTTTCTTTTACTTGTCTTTTAATTAATTTTATTTCACGGCGTATTGGTAATACAATATGCTGTATTTCTTTAAATTTTATTGGGTTAAGTGTTTTTTCTAATTGGTACATTGCTAACTCTGTGTTTTCTACAAACTCCATTAACTTATTTACAATCATCAAATCTAACACCTCCTAATTAAATATTTTTTATTACACAAAACAAAAACAAATAAAAAAGCTATTTTTGTTTAGCTCTGTAATATACATTAGCAACTCTGCTGTACATAGTTTTATTATCTGTGTTGTATATATTTGCAAAGTATTTAGCTGTGTCCGCTAATGTATGATGTTGTAGATAGCCTTCTATCATTTTTCTTTCTTGTTTAGTAAATCTTTTTCCTCTTAACTTTTTAGTTTGTTCTTCTAGTTCTTTTGGTTGTTCTGGTTCTTCTGGTTTATTTTCTTCTTCATCAGCATCTGTATTAGTTGGTTCGCCATTAAGAGTTATTATTGATTCTGTATTAAATTCTGTTATTATTACATCTTCTTTAGGTATAATTGGCATTGGTGTTGTAGGTGTAAATCCTAATGCTTTTAATATTGCTCCTTCAATTTCAGTCATTTTTGTTTCTTCTAATGTTCCTATGTAATCTATTAGTGAGTCAGCTGATACTGTTCTTATTTGTTCAGCTAATGCTGTAGATATTGTTTTTCCGTCTATCATTAATATTTTTACATGTGTTGGTAAATCTTTTTTAACAGCTGTAGTAAGTGGCATTACTGTAATAGCACTACTGAATTTATTAGCACTATCATTAGATATTATTATTACAGGTCTTCCTTCACTCTGCACTCCTGGTGTTAGTTGTTTCTGTTGGTTTTTCTGCCACCATATTTGTCCTCTCATGAATTTTTGCAAATGTCCCATCTTTCATTCTCTCCTTTACTCTTTTTAAACTCTTTCTTTCAAACTCTGAGATTAACTCCCATACTTTATCTTTATATGTTAAAGAAGATACATATCCTAAAACATGCCATCCATTTTCAAATTCACAAGCAGCATTAACTGTCACTGGTCTTGACAAGTCAATTGTATGTACTTCTAC
>JAEIGA010014906.1_pt1 | contig 11832 bp, 9 predicted proteins | sample 9270691 | NCBI WGS metagenome assembly JAEIGA01 (sample SAMN17057246, study PRJNA624740) | gut metagenome | biome: biome; isolation source: fecal sample | host: Bos grunniens | place: China: Xizang | collected 2019
GCTGCATAGTTGACAGTCCAAAAAGTACCGCCTTTATTACGCCCATCGTAACACGCAATTAGTAATGAAGAATGTTCCACCATAAAACGGTCACGTTCAAGGTAACACTTAGCTGTATAGTCATTACTTAGAATCACTATATCGTCTGCTTGAGACAAACATTTATAATAACGGCTCTTATTACGTTCATTGAAACGCGAAGCTTGTTCACCGAATGGCAACGCAGCCGTCAACGTTATAGCCGGACACTCTTGCTTCAATGATAGAACCAGCTCAGCTGCCAACAAGTCGAAACCGATGGCCATACCAGAGATAAAGTTTGTAATGCCATTTTTATACGCTTCACGCACGCAACCTTCTAGTTTTTCTATGACACTTTGTTTACGTGATGAATCGTACCATCGATGACCAGTGAAGGCAGCTGTAGCTGCCTCGCAAAATTTAATTTCTTTCTTCATTATACATTTGTTCTATAGTGAGTCCGTGCGAGAAACATACCTCCTATAACATTCGCTCCCATTGATTCTAATTGATTGGCATAGTTGGCATATGAATGTCCACGAGTGATAATATCGTCAAAGCAAAGGACTTTCTTGCCGTTGAACCATTTCTCGTCAAACTCTATTATACTTACTTTACGAATTTCTTTCTCCTTACTCCGATGTTCATGAATGGCTAATCTCTTGCCAATTACATTGACATATTGGAATCCATTTATAGCACCTGTCATATTACAGACCATTTCTGAAAACAACTTGTATCTCAGCTGATTCTTCTCTTCTGAAGATGCAGGCACACATGAAAAAACAATCTTTGAGCATTCGTCACCATATTGTTCTAACATTTTGTTAGCGGTCACTCTTGCAACGATTTCTATTCCATTGATTTTACCATCCTTGAAGTCATACACTAGTTGCCTATCCTTTATTGATTCATCACTAAGGTTCTTTATTCTCTTAGGAAAGTACTTAACAAACCATGTTTGAGGTTTATCCAATTGCTTTTGAATGTTCTCATCAATCGTCTTCATATCCTTCGGAGTTTCATTTCCCTTCTATTCGGCCTTTCGGCCATTGATGGGAAGGTTTTTCTGATTTCCGAAGTGAGGGCAGATCATTGAGGCAAGTCTGCCGTGAAGAATACTCTTTTGTAGAAAAGGAAGATTGTTTACGAAGCAAGACTTGACGACTGATAAGCCCAAGCTAACTTCGCAGAAAAACATTTCTAATCAAATGGACGGCTAGAATATGACAACATAAAAGAACAAGACGAAGATTATAACAGGTGACGCACCGAGTTGAATACTCGGTGCCGCGCTGAAGCCGCAGGCTTTTACCCCTGCGGCTCTATCACATAGCTAGTATAGACTTGAAAGGAATGACTGAAGCTCCTTGTCTTGTATCTCACCGATGGCACATGGTTTGAAATTTAAATCTTGCTCCACATATAATTTCCCAAGTCCAATTCTATTGGCATCAATAGTTACTTGAGATAACTCATTGAGGGATATATAGCCATATTCCGTTTCACAAAGCCCAACAACAATACCATAAAGAGTGAAATCATTGTTTGTCTTTTCTCCTTCAAGTATATACCATCGTATATTTCCGAGAGTGAATAGCATCAAACAAATTGCATTGCGTTTACGATTATCTTGTGAATACAAAGGAAAATCTTTAAAGGTTTCCTCTAGAGAAGAGGACATAAATCGGTTTTGTGTTTCAGTAATCATAGAAAAAATTATTCAAATGTTATTGCATAAATATTGAAATAAGTATCCATATCATCATACTCATATTCATCTATCAGTTCAAGCATTTCATCGGTACTACGCCCATCACGATTGAACTTCATTTTTTCACACCATTCGTTGATAGCATCATCAAATGTCATGTATGCGTCCTCGCAAACATCATCAAAAGGTTCTCCCGATGAAGAGACAATCACTTGTTCAGGGAACCACTCTCCTTCATCATGCGTACAGAAAATAGAGCATCCAACTTCTATTTCACGATATGAAATAGATAATTCATCATTCAACTTGAGGTTGATTATATTGAACAACAATGTGCAAGCCGTCCATGCCGTTTCCGTCTCAATGGTAAGCACCGGGCATTCGGGATTATCTGACTCATCCAATTCATAGAAATAAATCGAGCCTCTTACACTAATCTTTCTCTTCTCGTAATCAATACAGTAATGTTCAGCCAGCTTGTAGAGGGAGACATTTGACTGGTTGTCATCATTCTCTTTGATAGCATTGTAAAGGTTCAAGACTGCTTCACGACTACCTGTAATCTTGTAGGTACAATCACATATATTTGCCATAATCCTAAGTTTTTTATTTCCCTTTCGTAGAATTTCTTTCTACTTCGGGATGTTCAACAATTTTGTTGCAACAGAAGGTGTTGGGCATTTTTTCAACAAGGTTTTTATAAGAAATACAACCTGTAAGTGTGGAGATTTCTCATAAAACAAAGTTCAACCTTGTTATAATGTGACCAACAGATACCTTCGCAACAGAATCGAGAACAAGACCAGGAAGTAGATATGAATAGAAGAAAATAGAGCCGAAGGCTTAAAACGGGTAATTCCCTTAAAAACGAAGTATAAAAAAAGCGATCCGAAGACCGCTCTTAATCAAGATAAGAAAGGCTTATTTGCCTTTCTTGTTATCTTCCTTTTCCGGTGTCGGATAGAACTTGTTGGCTACAAGGATAACTCTATTGCGAACAGTACCATCCTCTTCGGTCCACTCTTCAGGTTTGAAGTAACCTTCACAAGTAATCATCTCACCTTTTTTGAGGGTTTCGAATGAATCCTTGTTCTCATTCTTACGCCATGCTTCAATTGAGATGAAAGCGGAGGTATATTGAGTCTTTCCATCTTTATCTTTTTCACCCTTGCTGATAGCCAAAGAGAAGCGTGCTACGCTTGCATTTTCAAAATCACGGATAGAAGCATCCTTACCTACAAAACCTGTAACTGCGAAAGTGTTCTCGATCTTTTTCATATAACTTTATTTTTGAAGTGAAACAATTAATTTTTACGTTGCCAAATAAGGAGTATCGGATAAGGGTCAACCAAGAGGGTATGCAGAATACTCTTTTTCTTGATGGCGATAAGGAAGAAAAAGGAAGATTCTGCTAAAGAGCCTATTGGTAAAGATAGTAATCGTCCCGTAAGCCTTTACAGGCTCGATGCTCTAACTTTGCACACGGAAAAACATTGTTACTTCAAAAGAATAAAGTTGAAATAGGTCGAAAGAGCACCGCATGTTTTGTAAGTAAGGTTGGTAGTTGAAGATATAATGCATGTAGCTCACTGAGCTTTATCAGTATGGGAGGGATAAGAATGAATAATAAAGACCAACATACCGAAGTTTCATGTGTACGCATGGTGAATAAGAACAAGTCTACTCAAAAAAAGTGAAATGATACGTTAACGGTATGGATTGGTGAGACAAAGAGAGATAGTACTATTCGCTGTTATCCAACCAACAAGTCCGACACTTGAAAAGAAAGATATTGGTAAGTTAAAAAATCTTGATGAGTGGTCTTCGTTTTATAAATGATATAATATTATATAGTTATATAATTATATACCTATTTACTTATATATTATAATAAGACAACAATTGAATTGTTGATGTTATAAATCAGTAAATTACGATTAGTGTAAAAAGGTGCTCCTCGGCTATAATATTTCTATTCATTACGCAATGACAATAGTTATTTATGAATAAAATATTCTATGGCAGAATGTACCAATATATAATGAGTCTTTGTCTGTTTACATTGCTCCTCAAATGGATTATAGAAGTTCAAGCACAAATCCCTGTACAAATCAGGAAGTTCTCTCTTGATTCTACTCACCAGTCTACTATAAGAACATTTCCTTGCTCCTCTCATAAGTTGATTCCATTCATCAATACTGATACAGCTACAATTTGTTTCGTAATACATAGGCATTGTCTCCATTTTTTATTTCCCTTATTTCGAGACTTTAGCCTCATTAGGGATGTATGGTTTTATGTGCCTATGACCAAAGTTTGGAGAGATTATTAAGACAAGAAATAGAGTTGGATTGTCAATTAAGTGAAAATGCTGGTCTATAGCAAAGCGGTACTTGGTATATAATCACACCTTTAACTTTGCACTATAAAACACAAGTCGCTAATGAGAAAGTAGCCGTATGAAATGATGCTACTTAGCATGATTACAACTATAATTGGCAACAAATTGAGGTAAAACATAAATAAATACACAGATTTTCTTTAGAAATTCACCGTTTTATAAAAAGTTTTATGTAATTTTGGAGTACTATAAAGCTCATAACAATGGAACAAAGAGACATCAATAGAATCAAATTAGTTCTTGTGGAGAAGAAAAGAACTGCCAAATGGTTGGCTGAAGAGCTTCAGAAAGCTCCGGCTACAGTTTCAAAGTGGTGTACCAATACATCACAACCAAGTCTTGAAACTTTGCTAGAGATAGCTCAAATTTTGGAAGTAGATGTCAAGGAACTTCTTCACTCATCTAAAACAATTTGATTATTGTAAAAGAACCCTAGAAGCATATGATTACAGGAGAAAAGAAACAGCAGGTAGATAATATTTGGCAGATATTCTGGAATAGTGGTTTCACCCAGCCATCAGCTATTTTTGAGCAGATTACATATTTGCTCTTCATGAAAATGCTTGATGAGAAGCAACTGGAAAAGGAATCTATTGCTAATCTCACTGGAGATACTTTGTTGAATCCAACATTTCCTGAGGGTAATTGGCATAACCCTTCTACAGACCAGGATGTACCATACAACGAGTTGCGTTGGCATGTTTTCAAGGAAATGGAACCGACAACAATGCTGAATAGAGTTCGCAATGATGTATTCATGTTCCTACGCAATATCGGAGGATCAGGAAGTGCATATAGTAAGGCTATGGAAGATACAGTGTTCCAAATTACCAATGCTCGTCTCCTATCACGAGTTGTAGAAGCTATAGAAGAACTTGCCTCAGACGGAGCTGATATGATGGGTGATGTATATGAGTACATGCTCGGCAAAATGGCGGCATCGGGTACAAACGGACAATTCCGTACACCTCGACACATTATCCGTATGATGGTTGAACTGATGAAACCTACTCTTGACGATGTAATATGTGACCCAGCAATGGGTTCTGCAGGTTTTATTATGGAAGCGGCAAAGTACATTCAAGAGAATCAGGGGGATGACCTCTTGAATATTGATGTAATGAAGCGTTTCCGCACAGAAATCTTCCATGGTTCTGATTCAGATGCATCAATGATGCGTATCGGATGCATGAATATGATGCTTCATGACGTAGATGAGCCTCAGTTATATTATAGAAATTCTCTCTCTGATGAGAACAATGATACAAACAAGTATACATTGTGTCTTGCTAATCCACCATTTGCAGGTAGTCTCGATCAGGACGATATAGCTCCATCACTTCGCGCTGCAGTAAAAACAAAGAAAACAGAATTGTTATTCCTTGCACTGATGATGAGAATGCTTCAATCTGGAGGTAGATGTGCATCTGTTGTGCCTGACACAGTTCTTACTGGAGATGGTCAAGCATACAAGGCGATACGTTCAGCTCTTGTTGATGATAACTGTTTACAAGCAGTTATCACAATGCCATCAGGAGTTTTCCAACCATATAGCGGTGTATCAACCGCAATTATTATCTTTACTAAAACTGGTAATGGTGGAACTGATAAGGTATGGTTCTATGATATGCGTTCAGACGGATATTCATTGACAACTCAACGAATTCCAACGCCTGACAAGAATGATATCCCCGATATAGTTTCTCGTTTTCATAATCTTAGTAACGAAACGGTGCGAGGTCGCAAAGAACAATCATTCCTTGTTTCAGCTGATGAAATACGTAATAATAAATATGATCTCAGTTATAAGGCATATCAAGAAGTAGAACGTGAGTCAATAATTTACGATAAGCCTGAAGATATTCTTTCACGTATGAAAGAACGTCAAATAAAAATAGATACAGCCTTTGCTGAATTTCAAAAACTTCTTAATTCTTGAGGGTATGCTAGTAGATAAAAGTAAATGGGGAAAGGCCCTATGTAAGGATTGTGTAAAAAACATTAATACACAGGAGGCTATTCAAAAGAAGGACTATTCTTCGTCTGGATTTTACCCTATTATTTCCCAAGAAAAAGAATATATATCTGGTTTCACTAGTTCTAGTTCATCACTTAATGTAGGTTTAGGTGATGTCGTTATTTTTGGTGATCATACTAGGGTTTTGAAATATGTTGATTTTGATTTTTGTGTTGGAGCTGATGGCGTTAAAGTCTTAAAACCAATTCAATCAATAACCCCCAAATTTTTATATTATTTCTTGAAATGGTCTGACATTCCAAGTAATGGTTATTCAAGGCATTATAAATTCTTGAAAGAAGTAGAAATTAAAATACCCTCTCTTTATGAACAAGAAGCCATTATAAAAGAACTAGATGTTGCAAAAGAAATGATAGATGGTTATACACAGCAGATTGAAGATCTTGACAAACTTACACAATCTATATTTCTTGACACCTTTGGGGATCCACTTACAAATCCCCAAAAGTGGAATATGAATAAAATATCCTCTTGTGGTAAAGTAATAACAGGAAATACACCATCAAAATCAATTCAAGAATATTATAATTCGAACTTTATAGAATGGATAAAAACCGACAATATAAAAAAGAATGATTTGTATCCAACAATTGCGTCTGAATACTTATCTGAGGAAGGCAGTAAGAAAGGGCGTATTGTTGCTCCACATAGTATTTTAGTATGTTGTATTGCAGGAAGTCTAAATTCTATAGGGAGATGTTGTATTACCAATCGAGCTGTAGCATTTAATCAACAAATTAACGCTATAGAATGTAACAATCAACATGATTATTTATTCATGTACTGCTTGATTAAATGCGCCCAAAAGAAATTTATTCAAAGTGCTTCCACAGGAATGAAACATATTTTGAGTAAGTCGGTGATGTCATCTATAGAATTACCCATTCCACCGCTTACTCTACAGAAACAATTTTCAGCTAAAGTAGAAGCAATTGAAAAACAGAAAACGCTTCTACGCGAACAATTAGCAGATGCTGAGCAACTGATGGCTGAACGAATGCAGTATTACTTTAGTTAATGTGATTTGATTATGAGGAACTTTGATATAATTAAAGACATTAGCGGATTAGTCACTCTACACAGATATTGTGCTACCGCAGAAGAATTTCAAGTTGCCAATCCTTTGATTGCAGCTCAAAATGCTCGCCTTGCATTGGAATCGATAGTAAAGACGGTGTACAGGCTAAAAGGTTGGCAAGGTGGAGAACGGACATCTCTATTAACACTCACGACCGATGAAAGGTTCAAAGAGTTTATAGATAGTCAGGAACTCATGAAGCGAATACACTATGTTCGCAAAATAGGCAACAACGCTGCTCATGTCGGTAGTGGTGACGGATTTGTAGGACGCAAGGAATCTTTCTTTGCTGTCCTAAACTTGTATTATATCATAGGCTCAGTTTTGCTTGCTTGGAAGCTCATTGATGAGTTACCAGATTTCAACAAAGACCTCATTCCTCAAGTTGCGACACCAGGTAGTATGGCTATTGTTCCTCAGCCAAATCAAGTTGCAACAATGACTTCTAATGCTGCACAAAGTACAGCAGAGACCGTTGAACAGACAACAACAGAAACTCCAGTAACCGTCAATGCTCAACCTATAGTAAACGACATATCTGAAGCAGAAACACGTAAACTCTACATTGATTTACTTTTACGTGAGGCAGGTTGGAAAGTTTCAGAAAAAGATGGCGAGATTATACCTCGTCAAGCATGTACAGAAATTGAAGTACATGGTATGCCAAATGAAAGTGGCGTGGGATATGCTGATTATGTGTTGTTTGACACTAATGGTATTCCCCTAGCTGTGGTTGAAGCCAAACGTACAAGTGTAGATGCTGCTAAAGGTCGTCATCAGGCAGAACTATATGCAGATTGCCTTGCTGCGAAATATGCTTGCCCTCGTCCAGTAATCTATTATACAAACGGCTTTGATACAAACATTATTGACGGTATCGGATATCCATCACGACCAGTAATGGGTTTCCATACTCTTGATGAGTTGCGTCGTCTGATTTCACAACGAGGCAGGAATGACATTACTGACTTGACTATATCAGATAAGATTACCAATCGAAAATACCAAAAACGTGTAATTGAATCTGTTTGCCGTCACTATAACAACAAGAATAGACGTGCATTGCTCGTTATGGCTACAGGTACTGGAAAAACTCGTGTCAGCATTTCATTGGTTGATGTACTAGTTCGCAACAAGTGGGTAAAGAACGTTCTATTCCTTGCAGACCGCATAGATTTGGTCAACCAGGCAAAGAAGAATTATACAAAGCTATTACCCGATATGACTGTCAGTTCATTGCGTGACAGTGATGTCGATACTACAGCCCGTATCCTGTTCTCAACCTATCAAACAATGATAGGTCACTTAGATAAAGATAACAAGACTTTCTCTTTAGGACGTTTTGACCTAATAATCATAGACGAAGCTCATAGAAGTGTCTTCGGTAAATATGGAGCAATCTTTGATTATTTTGATGGATTGCTTTTAGGATTGACTGCAACTCCAAGAAATGAAGTTGACCGTTCAACATATGAACTATTCGGCATGGAGCAAGGTGATCCTACTGATAGTTATGAGTATGAAGAGGCTGTTGCTGACGGCTATCTTAATCCTTTTATTCCAATCAAGGATAATTCTTTGATACTAAAAGAAGGTATAGATCCTGAAAAGCTGACTGAAGAAGAGAAAAAACAAATTCAAGAAATCTTCGAATATGAGAAGATAATGGCTGGATTGGAACCAGGCGATCCATACAGCCGTACTATCAACCCAGCCGAATTATTCAAATATATATTCAATACCGATACTGTTGACCATGTTCTAAACAGACTCATGGAAGATGGCATTCGAATTAAAGAAGGTACTGTTGTAGGTAAAACCATAATATTTGCCTACAACCATAATCATGCTATGTTTATAGCAGAACGCTTCAATGCGCTATATCCGGAACTTGGTCCTGACTTCTGTAGAGTGATTGACAATTATGAAAAGTACTCTTCAGACCTACTTGACAAATTCTCAGACATAGAAAAACTGCCTCAAATAGCAGTATCTGTAGATATGCTCGATACAGGTATCGATGTTCCCGAGGTTGTGAATCTTGTATTCTTTAAGCCAGTTCATTCAAAGATCAAATTCTGGCAGATGATTGGTCGAGGAACGAGACTTTGTGAAAATCTGTTTGGAGAAGGACAGCATAAAAAAGAGTTCCTGATTTTTGACTACTATCGTAACTTTGAGTATTTTGAAATGAATCCTGAGGGTTCACAGCCAACAAAAAGTCAATCGATAGTAACAACGCTATTCAATCTACGTACTGACATCAAGTTTGCTCTTCAAGACGGCAAATACCAGTCTGATGATATTGCCAAAGCATTTCACGACCAATTAAGTGAAATTCTGTTGCAGCAAATTGCAGACCTGAACCGTAACAGATTAGATGTTCGTAGAGAGTTACGTAATGTTGAAACTTATTCAAAGCAAGAAGCTATGCAATGCTTATCTATGGGTGATGTGATGTTACTTAAAGGTAATATCGGTCCATTGTTTAAGAATGCAACTGTTAATGCTTCAGCTCTTAAGTTCGATGCACTAGTTCTTAAGTCGCAATTAAGTTTAGTTGACGAAACTATTAATGCTGATTCATCTGAAAGAAAGATAACAGATATAGCTCGTTACTTGAAAGAAAAGAAAGCATCAATTCCACAAGTACTTGCGAAAATGGCAGTACTTGAGGAAGTACTTTCTACACATTTCTGGGAAAACAAAAGTATTGTATCACTCGAAAGAATACGTCTCGAACTTCGTGACTTATTGCAATATCTAGAGGGTGATGGCAAGGGGCAAACATTTACAGTCAATATCAAAGATACATTTGAACAAGATAATTCAGGTGTGAAGGTCTCTCCTATTCGCACATATAGAAAACGAGTAGAGGACTATCTGAAAGAGCATTTGTCGGATGATGCTTCACTTCAAAAGATTTATCATCTTGAGCCACTTACTGAACAGGATATCAAGAGACTCGAACAGATTTTCTGGCATGAATTAGGTTCACGTGAAGAGTTTGATGCTCAGACAAAGACAAAACCTTATCAGAGAAATGTTGCCGCATTTATTCGTTCTATAATTGGTATTGAACAAGAAGCAGCTCTTGAGAAGTACCGTGCATTGATTCATGGTTCTGAACTCTCACGTATGCAAGAAGAATATCTAAGGACACTAATAAAATATGTTTGTGAAAACGGAGATATTGCAACAGTGGTACTCCAGCAACCACCATTCAATAAGTTCACGACTATTTTCAAAAATAGCCCTAAGTCACTTATTGACTATGTTAAACTTATCAGTGAAGTTATTGCAGCATAATGAATTTAGACAATGGCAGTAGAAACTATATATAAGACAAAAAATGAAAGCGGTAGGTACTCTTGTGGTGACATTGGAATAACCACAGAGGAATGGTATGGCCTCCTATGTAATGATAAGGCAGAGCCATACATTGATACACTACTTGCCTTTATGAGAGAACCACAACACTGTGGGACTTGCTCGGCCATTGCTCAAAAATACAATTGTCCGGCACAACATTACAATGCAAAAGTTACAAACTTTGCGAAATGGGTGCAAAAGAAACTTGGAAGGTTTCGCGTGATTGGCACAGATGGTAACGACACCTTTTGGGCAATTGTAATGCAAGAAGGTTGGGATACAAAACAAGGTTTCAAGTGGCAGTTACGAAATGAACTTGTTAGTGCTCTTCGAGTCTATCTAATGAAAGATCTAATTGATAGATTTCGTAACGGAAGCCCTTTTAATGGATATGATGAAGCCTATAAATGGCAATTGATAGATGATGCAGAAGGTGCATCTTCCATAGAAATTGTCAAGAAGATGATAGGAAAGAATATCATAGATAATATGCGAGTTGACAGTGTTCTGAAGATGCTTTGTGAAAGCAAAGAGCACGAGTTGAAAACTTGTATTGATAATCTTTTGGACGAAACCATAGTTCTCGATAATCGTATAGCGAACTTCAAATCGAAGATGCGTGCTTTATGTTCCCAATCATATACCGTATGTGCTAATGATGAAAGAACAGTTGCTTCAATTTTAACTTGTCGATATCCAGAAAAATATACTTTTTACATGGATAAAGTCTACAAGTTAATTTGGCAATACTTTGGATATGAACATAAAAGTGCAGGAGAAAAATATTCTCACTTCATGAGCATCATCCATAAATTTACCGAAGATTTTGGTAAAGAGGTTCAAAACATTATAAAGGATGAAATAAGTATTTACCGAAATAAGCCTGAAATTCTTGCTGTTCAGACTTTATTTTGGTGTATGCAAGAATATATGAACAATCAACTTAAAAGCGATATGAGATTTACTTGGATTCCATACTTCAAAGAATTTGCAGAGAAACTTGTAAAATTCCGTCATGATAGACAACCTTTGTTAAAGTCAATATATGACAAGAGAGATGAATTATATGCTAGTTATCTCCATGACGAAGGAGGTTTGAATGATCTATGTACAGATATAGATCCATTCTCTGTATTTGGATTATTCAACAGAGGTATCAGACATGAAAATCGAATTAATTCAACAAAGGTTTTCAAGGAATTGTTAGA
>JAEIGA010014907.1_pt1 | contig 11832 bp, 15 predicted proteins | sample 9270691 | NCBI WGS metagenome assembly JAEIGA01 (sample SAMN17057246, study PRJNA624740) | gut metagenome | biome: biome; isolation source: fecal sample | host: Bos grunniens | place: China: Xizang | collected 2019
TGGAGACCACGCCCTCAATATTTGTAAATTAGCACAGGAAATGCACCAAAAAGGTATTGTCTTCTCAGAAGAAGGCAAGAAAGAAATTGGTATCATCTCCAATGCGGTAAAAGAAATTGTCAATATTTCAATTGATTCATTCATAAATGATGACGCCGCCGTGGCTTCACACGTTGAACCGCTTGAACAGGTTGTTGACGACCTAAAAAAACAACTCAAATCCCTTCACATTTCAAGACTTCAAATGGGCGAATGTACAATCGAACTCGGCTTCATATTTACCGACCTTATTGCAAACTTCGAACGTGTATCCGACCACTGTTCAAACCTTGCAGTTTACACAATGCAGTTGCCAAGTGATATGCTTGACACCCATAAATATCTCAACTCTATCAAATCTTCTTCAAACAGTTCGTTCCTTGAAGATTACGATATGTATAAAGCAAAATACAAACTCGGATAATACAAAGTTCTCGCAGAAATGCGAGAACTTTTTTATTTTATGTTTACAAATTCGCATTGTTTTCTCTTTTTATTGTTAAAACACAAAGGAGAAAATTATGTATTACTGTCACGAATGTAAAACCCACTTCAAAGAAGTTGCAAAAATCATTGAAAAGCACGGACTTTCGTCGCCGCCTTACGAAACGGTTTGTGTTTGTCCTAATTGCAAAGGTCAAAACTTTGAAAAAGAAAAATCAAAATACTGCCGTTGTTGCGGCGCTAAACTTACAAGCGCCCAAAAAGAATTTTGCAGCAGCGGTTGCCAAAACAAAGGAGAAAAATTATTTAAAAAAGAGAAAAATCACAAACAGCAACAACTTGAAAGCCCCATTTATTCCGCCGTGCGCCAAGTGGACGCTTATAACAAAGCCCATAACACACGCTTGAGTTACGGCCGTTTTTTCGCAACTGCCAAAAATTCTCAAAAAGGAGCGAAGAAAAATGGATAAAAAAGCATTTTTACGTTCCTACACTTTACAACAGGCAAAAATCAATCGTTTAAAAGAAATGAAAACCCTTTTTCCCGAAAAAGCCAAAGATTGCGACTCCCAAATTAAAGAATGTATCAAAAGACGAAAACTCATTGAAAAATCAATAAACAACGTGGAAAACGAGGTTTATAAAGAAGTGCTTTCGCTTAAATATTTTTGCAAAAAGACCCACGAAGAAATTGGGCTCATTTTAAATTACAGCACCCGTCATATAGACCGTTTACACCATGCAGCTCTGGAAAATTTCAAAATTTTGCGATAAACCGCCTTAAATATAGGTTTTATACAAATCAATTTGTGAAATTTAAGTTAAAATAACCATAAGTTTTCTTCAACTTTTCGTTGACTTTATCCCCGTTGTTATATATAATATAAGTAACACAATGGTAAAATACGCGCATAATCTCTGCGTTGTTAAACAAAATCGTTTCAGGAGGATTAACTTATGAAAAAAGTATTAGCCATTATTTTGAGTATCGCAATGTTATTCGGCGTGCTCGCAATCAACACAGTTGCAGAAACAACTGCTAACCCAACCGTAACTCTCGTTACAAACGAAGGTAGCCCTGTAGCAAAAGGTACGCCCACTTACTTTACTATTAGATTTGATGACTTCGCATCTATCAAAGGTATGGACGTTACCATCACAGCAGACCAATACATCACTTTGGAATCAGTAGAAACCGATGGCGGTTTTCCAGATGCTGAACCCAACAAAAACTACAAAATAGAAAACGACGGCGAAACACATACCATTCGTTTTGTAGATTTAACAAATGGCGCAAATAACGGCAAACTTATTTTCAAAGCCGTTGTTCCAACAAATGCTGAACCTACAGCCGACCCTACAATTACCGTAACAGGTCAATATGCTGAGAACGGTAAAACTTTATTTGAATTTGTAGCACCCGCTAAAGGCGATGACACAGGCAATTTCGTACTTGAGAAAAAAATCGAATCTGCTACTGTTACAGTTCCTGATAATGCAGACAAAGTTGAAGTTGAAGGCGAAACCCTTTATAAACTTCCTGTTGAAGAACTTGTAAATACTGCTAAAAAATTCGTTCCTTACGGTAGCGTTTACAAAAAAGAAGGCGACAAATTCGTATTTGCCGAAAAAGACGAAAACGGAAATTTCATAGCAGATAGCGATTACACCGTTGACTCTTTTGATATTCCTGCAAACGGTATCACAACTTTTGGTGTTTCTGAAAACACAGAAGACACTTCAGTAATTCGTTTTGGTAGTTACTCAGACAAGAGAATAGAAAAAAATAAAAATGCTGCAAGCCACGGTACAATGGTATTTGAAGGTGACTGGGTAGCACTTAAAAACTACTACATTAAACGTGGTTACACAGTTCAGCAACTTCTCGATATGATTTATAAAAATTATGATGCTACTATTGCTCAAAAAGGCGGCAAATTCGTTTATTACAAAGTTCCTACCGAAGAAGAAGGTAAAACCACAAAAGTAAACGTTTACAAATTCGACCAAACCAAATATATGTGGAAAGACGCTAACGTTTCTGAATATGCTATCCGTTTAACAAACGCAAAAGACAATATCACATATACTGCTGTTGCTTATTCAAAAGATTCAGCAGGTAATCTTGTTCAAATTTCAGAAAATGTTAAATCTGAAACAAAAATTGCTAAAGCAAACTAATATTTTTGAGGTATTTTAAAATGAAGAAATTATTCACAGAACCCGAATTAGAAATTCTCTCCTTCCTTTGCAACGTTACTTCGGATGCTGAAAGCGTAGTTATGCCCGAAGAAGGCGACGGTAACGAAGGCATATTACCATAAACTTACAGGTATATATATGAAAAAGAAAACTATTGTTATTGTTTCTTTAACCTTAGTTCTGGCACTCTTGGCAGTTGCTGTTATTGCAACATTTCCTACATACTTGTTTGAAGACACTGCGCCAAGCAACTCTATTCAAGCAGGAACCACCGAACAATCTCCCGGTGAACAAGGCGACGATATTGGTATTCTTGCAGACGAAGTGGAGGACGGCGGTGTTCAAGCAGTTTTGCCAACTGTGGACGATGAAGAAATCGGTTATAGCGAACCTCCCGTTGAAAAACTTGAAACATTAGCCACCGCTAAAAATATTAAAGTTTCGGGATCATCCACCGCATTCCCAAAAGGAACTAAAGTTAAAATTAAAAAACTCGGTACTTTTGACAAAACATTTTACCGTTCACGTCACTACTTGAAAAAAATTGCTGACGAATTCATAGCGTATAACCTTACGGCTAAGAAATACGGCAAATCAGTTTCTCCTGATGAAGCCGTTAAAATAACCTTTACAATCCCAAAAGGTTTTGACAGCAAAAACGTTGCGGTTTACTATTTACTTGATAAAGGTGTTCAAGAACTTGATTGCGAAATCAGTAAAGACGGCAAAACCGCCACAGTTAAGGTTAATCAACTTGGTGTTTACATTTTGGTTGAAAAGAAAACTCAAAATGATGAAGACGGCAACAATTCAAGTACCACAACCGAAAGTGACAAGACAGAGTCTAATTCATCAGAAGTCACCTCTTCCGATAATGACTCAAGTGATAGTTCAAGCACAAGTTCAGACAGTTCATCCAGTGAAGATACAAGTTCAGATGATACATCATCAGACAGTACATCTTCCGATACCCCTTCAAGCACAGACCCAAATAAAGAAACTATGGACGGATGGACTCCATGGCGATAAGACAAAAACTCTCGTGGTAACACGAGAGTTTTTTAGTAAGTTCAACATTGACTTAAACCATAAATTATAGTATCATATAAACAATGAAAGGAGTGGTGAAAATGCTTTGTTCTATTGCCGATTTTAATATCGAGTTCAAGAACCCCAGTGAAAACTGTCAAAAATTTTTACAAGAGTACCAAACCACCGCTCCGGCTGAAGTTGAGTTTTCCCTAAACGAGCAAGACATCCAAAAAGTTCGTGAAAACGTGAGTTATGCTGCCACCCCGCTCCAACTGGAAGTCACCGCTTTTTACGATAAACTTTTGGCTTGGCTACCCTTAAATAACGCAATGTTTTTACACGCATCTTTAATCGAAGTGGACAAAAAAGGCATTGCTTTTACCGCTTTGAGCGGAACAGGCAAATCGACCCACACTCTTCTTTGGCAAAAACTATTAGGCGAGCAAATGGAAATAATAAACGGTGACAAGCCGCTTATCCGTTTTATAGACGGCGTACCTTATGGCTACGGCACCCCTTGGAATGGTAAAGAAAAACTCGGCTCTAAAAAACACGTAGAAATGAAACACATTTGTTTTATTGAAAGATGCGATAAAAACTCTTGCGAAAAAATAACCGCAAAAGATGCTTTGGAACGTATTTTTAGCCAGATTTTTGTGCCAAGCGAACCTGTTGCCGCATTAAAAACCCTTGACCTTTTAAACGACCTTTTGAACAAATGCACAATTTGGAACGTTAAATGCAATACCGATATTGAAGCCGCAAAAGTGGCATACAATACCATTTTAGGAGAAAAATAATATGAAACTCAAATATAATTTTGTTATAAACGAAGTAGCCGGTCAAAAAATCGCATTACCAATTGACTGCGGCTTTGGTGAACAAAACGTCATTAAAACAAATGACACCGGCGCTTTTATTCTTGAAATTTTAAAAAGCGACGTTACAAAAGAAGATATTATTGAAAAAATAAATGCTGAATATTCTGTTGAATCGCAAGAAGCGCTAAAAAATTGGCTTGATAATTTTTTGCAAAAACTCAAAGAACGGGACGTACTTTGCGATGATTGACAATTTTCAAATCGCCAAAGAACTGCTAAATCAAAAAGGTGAAATTATTGGTGTTACGAGCGGCAACAGTATGAAACCTCTCTTCCGTTCGGGACGGGATAAAGCCGTAATTGTGCCACTGTCAAAAGACCTTTGCGTTGGAGACGTTTTACTTTATAAAAACAAAAGTGATAACCAAGTAAATTTGCACCGTGTTATTAAAATCTCCAAAAATGGCCCTGTTTTACGAGGCGACAGCGTGTATTATAAAGAAACCGATATCCCAAAGCAAGATATCATCGGCATATTAAAAGGATTTTACCGTGACGGTAAATACTACGACTGCAAACTACATAAAGGATACAAATTATATGTATACTACATCCTTGCAAGTTACCCGATAAGAAGACTTGTTAGAAAATTTGTATCGGCTTTTAAAAAAATCAAAAACCTGCTTGAAAAATAATTCAAGCAGGTTTAATTTTATTCTTTATCTTCTGTTTCGCTTTTTGGCGTTGTTTCTAATATAAAGTTCTTAATTTCTTTCTTTGCAACGTCTAAATCATATACATAATACCAACCGCCACGAATAATTTGACCTCGTGATTTAATGTTCTTATTAGGTATACTTAAATCTTCAATTGTTGGGTTTGAAGACATTGCCCAAACACCCATCGACATTATATCGTTATTAGAAAGCGAGGTTTGACATTCCGAAAGCACCATTTCAACAACTTTGGGAAGTTTGGTAACGTTCATTTTTTTAACCTGTTTGAACATTGCTTCTAAAACTTTTTTCTGTCTGTTTCCACGTTCCACGTCGCCGTCTATTTTACGAATACGGGCATAGCACAATGCTTGTACACCGTCAAGGCGCTGTTTACCTGTTTTAGTGATTTTTTTACACTTAAGACCTGTCTTTTTAAGGCGAGGGATAATATAACTGTTAATATGATTTGCCTCTTTTTTAGTAACCTCAATTTCCACGCCACCAATATAATCTATCATACGTGAAAACTCGAAAAAGTTAACTGTTACGTAATCGGTGATTTCTAAATCAAAGTTCTTGTTAAGTGTTTTAACCGCTAAAGTTGACTTGCCGTAAGCGTAGGCGTGGGTAAGTTTATCCTGACCGTGACCGTCAATTTTCACATAACTGTCACGTGCGATTGAAGTGAGTTTGATTTTATCTCGCTTTTTGTCAATAGTTAAAACTATAACTGCATCAGATCTGCCCGAAGTATTATCGGTACGGGTATCAATACCTAAAAGCGCAATATTTTTAACACCGTCATACTCGTTGGTAGTAATGTTTAATTCACCGGGCTCTTTTGCTTCCAAAGGTGACTTTTCAACCTTATTGAGCAACGACATTGCATAAGCCCAAAAAGCACCGATTGCCACAAAAGCAACAACCAAAATGATTATAGCCGCTTTTAAAAGTTTGTTCTTTTTCTTTTTACGTCTTTTAACGTGTTTTTTACCTTGACTGCTTGAAGAAACGTCTTCATAAAAACTGTATATATCAACCGTTTCTTGATTGTTTTTATTATTATCAAATTCGTTTGTATAACGCATAATATTCTCCTAATTTTTAATCCACAAAACATTATACGACATTTTTCGTCTTTTGTCTATACTATTGTTCCTCTTTTTATTGAAGAATCGCCAAACTTTTTTCGAACTTTATAAATAGAATCTTCAATTTTTTCATTATGATTCTCATTTTCCGCCTCACCAAAAATATCTTGCTGAAAAGCGGTGGTTTGTTGTTCCTTCAAATTTATAGCCCGCAGTCCCACAGACCGCAACGCTTCCGCAAAATTATAATTTTCACAAAAAAGTTCAAATCCACGTTTGGCAATTATAAGTGCCGAATTTGTTGAAGTTTTATAAGTTTTACTAAATTCCCTTACAACTAAAGATGAAGTTCTGATATGCACCTGCACACCGCCGGCGAACAAATCGTTTTCACGTAGTGTATAACTTATCTTTTCAGCAAACTCTAAAAACGCTTTCCACACCTCGTCATTATTTGTAAAATCTTTTGCGCAAGTCACCGATTTACCAATACTTTTCGGCTTACTGTCTTTTGTCATGGGCACAACGGGAGAAACATCCTCTCCCAATGCATAACGCTTTATATCTACACCGTTTTTACCGAGCAAACGGTTTAGCGTTTTGTCGTCGCAAAGGGTTATATCCCCAATTGTTTTAACACCAATAGAATTGAGTTTAGATGCTGTATTTTTGCCAACAAACAGTAAATCACTTATTGGCAGATTCCATAATTTTTGTTTAAAATTCTCTTTTGTTATAACCGTTACGGCATCGGGTTTTTTAAGGTCGGACCCAAGTTTTGCAAAAACCTTATTAAAACTCACCCCAACCGAAATTGTAAGCCCTAACTCACGCTTAATATCAGTTCTTATTTTATTGGCTATTTCTTCGCCGCCGCCAAAAAGCAGAGTGCTCCCCGTAACATCAAGCCAACATTCATCAATGCCGAAAGGTTCTATAAGGTCTGTATAACGGGCATAGATTTGTTGTGCTTTAAAAGAATATTCTTCATACTTTTCGTAAATTGCAGGAAGTATCACAAGGTCGGCGCATTTGCGTTGCGCCTCAAAAATCGGTTCTGCAGTTTTTACGCCAAATTTTTTTGCAATCTCATTTTTCGCCAAAATAATGCCATGACGGTTTTCCTTGTCACCGCCAACTGCTACAGGCATATTAACTAACGTGGGGTTAAAAAGCAATGATACCGATGCAAAAAAATTATTAAGGTCACAATGCAGAATTATTCGTTCATCCACTTTCACCCCTCCTTTTGAACATTTGTTCATTAAATATATTATCATTTTCCTGCCCAAAAGTAAATAAGTAATTTTTCCCGTATGCGACAAGCCGTGTTTTTCATATAATTTCTCGTAACCTATTTAAAGGAGAATTTATATGTTTAACCTACTATTCCAAATAATTTCAAACCTTTACTATTTTGCGCTTCACGTAACGGGTGCGGGTTCTTTTCCGGCGGTGCTTTCGGCAAAACGTGAAACCGAACTTTTGGAAAAATGCCGTGCGGGTGATATTGACGCCAGAAATAAACTGATTGAACACAACCTGCGCCTTGTAGCGCACATTGTTAAAAAATATTATTCCACCGCCTCTAATCAGGACGACTTAATTTCTATTGGCACCATCGGGCTTATTAAAGCGGTTTCAACCTTTAAGACCGATAAAAATATCCGTCTTGCAACCTATGCCTCACGCTGTATTGAAAATGAAATTTTAATGTATTTTAGAAACCAAAAAAAGAGCGCAGGCGACGTTTATATAAGCGACCCCATTGATACCGATAAAGAGGGAAACGCCCTAACCCTTATCGACGTTATTGCCGATAAAAGCGATATCGTTGAAGATTTGGATACTAAATTCAAACTGCAAAAACTCAAAAGCATTTTAACCAAAACCCTTGACAAACGTGAACTTGAGATTATCGAACTGCGCTATGGACTTGGCGGAAAACAGGAACTTACTCAACGTGAAATAGCAAAAAAACTTGGCATTTCACGTAGTTACGTATCACGTATTGAAAAATCTGCTTTGGAAAAATTAAAAAGACGGCTTGTTTAAGCCGCCTTTTATTATTCTTCGCACGAATATGCAACGTGTTCTATTTCGCACAGTTTATTGATATCAAATTCAATTCGCTCAGGCACTGTAATCATTACGCCCAAATTACCACCCAATTTACTTTTTGGCGGAATAACAAAATATGTTATCTTTATATCGAACATTTTTTTAATTTGGTCAATTGTTTCATTTGCCTTGTGCATATCATCAATTTCAACATAGATAACTTCGGTTGATTTTCGGCGTTTTTCAAATTTGGTAAACACAATAATCGAAACCAAGAATAATGCCGCACCAATTATGGCTCCCGAATAAAAACCGTAACCTAATGCAATACCAATAATACTCGTAGTCCAAACACCTGCCGCAGTTGTAAGACCTGTTATTATATCATTATTCTTTATAATAATCATACCGGCACCCAAAAAACCTATGCCGGAGATTACTTGAGCCGATATGCGCATAACGTCGCCGCCTAATCCTAAAACGTCACTTATATAAATACTCATAAGCGATGTCATACAAGCGCCAAGCGCCACCAAAGCGTGAGTTCTCATACCCGCAGCACGACCGTGTTTTGCACGTTCGCTACCTATAAGCACACCAATTATAATTGATAAACTCAATCTTAATATCACCTTAAATAAAAAAATATGAGCCGAAAACAGTTCATTTAAAAATGCCATTTAAATTCTCCTTATAATATTTTATATACATATATATAACTATTTCCTATTTTATATACCCAAATTCAGTTTGGTCAAATAGGAATAAAAATTTACACACGTTCATAAATTTCAACTGCACAAACTTCATCATACGGAGGTATTTTCACCGCAATAAACTCGCTTTTAGATGTTGGAATATTTTTACCGACAAAATCACCTCTGATGGGGAGTTCACGATGTCCACGGTCAACCAAGACCGCAAACTGAATAGACGCCGCTCTACCAAAACGCATAATCGCTTCCATTGCAGCCCTTGCAGTTCTGCCCGTGTACAAAACGTCGTCAACCAAAATAATATTTTTACCCGCAACCGAAAAAGGAATGTCACACGGATGTATAACAGGGTCCAACTCACCGTCTTCAACGTCGTCACGATAAAAGGTGATATCCAAAACTGCGGTGGGGATTTTTTTGCCCTCTATATTATATATGTTATCGGCAATAATTTGCGCAAGCGGCACACCACGTCTTTTGACACCAATAATACATATATTATCACTGCCGCTGTTACGCTCGATAATTTCGTGTGCTATTCGCTTTAATGCACGGCCTACCGCCGAAGTATCCATTACTGTCGCCTTAAACTTATCCATACGCTCTCCAAAGTCATATTTTTCTAATAAATACATATTATATATATGTATAATATATCATAATTGCAATTTTTTGTAAAGTTTTTTAGCCACAACATTTTGGGGGCATACCAAAATTCGCCAAAACAAACCCCAATAAATAGTGCTTTTTAGCCCGCAAAAGCCCATTTATTAACATTATAATATCCATTTTTGTATGATTGCACAAGTTTTTTGACAAAAAATGTCAATAGTCGGCTCAAAAAGTGTTACAAACTTGTAACCTTTTTTAACTTCCTTTTCTTTTTTGTGCAAAACCACCAATTTTGAGTGGTGTTTTTACTTTGACATTTACAAAAAAACAGGGTATAATACCACTTGCTTTGAAAATCAAGCCAAAAATTCAAAAATATTTGGCCCATATTAAAGGAGTTATTGGATGAAAGAAAATTTAAAAAGTAAGTTGTCCGCTTTCACAAAAAGCAGACAAGTGCGATTAAGTATTGCGGCTTTTTTAACCGCTCTATCCGTCGCAAGCGCTACTTTACTAAACTACTCAATCCACACAATTAAAATTTTTGACGGACATGAAACCTATACCGTTCGCTCACTTAATAATAACGTGGCAATGGTTATGGACAACATCGCACTCAAATCAAATTCTTACGATATTTTAGAAGCAAAAACAACAGACAATATTACAACTGTTAAAATTTCGTACAGTTTCCCAGTACACATCACTCAAGGTGATAAGACAACAACTATTGATTTCGCAGGCGGAACAGTTGAAGATGCCTTAACACAAATTGGTATCACCCCCGATGAGTTCGACTTTATTGAACCCGCACTTGACACCGAAATCACTGACGAAACTTATATCGACTATACCGATATAAACTACATTAAAACAACTGAGAACCAAAAAGTACCTCACGACACACAAAAAACTTATTCAGATAAACTTGGCAGAGGCGCTAAAAAAGTTACTGTTAAAGGTAAAGACGGTGTAAATAAAGTTATTTCCACCCAAAAGATTGTTAACGGTAAAGCGGTTGAAACCAAAACACAAACTATTGTTATTTCAAAGCCGGTTTCACAAAAGGTTACCCTTGGCACAAAAGTTACAAAGCAAACTTCTAAATCGAAATACATTTCAAAGCTCAACCCCAAAAAAGAAATCGAACTCGACAAAAACGGCGTACCGCTTAAATACAAATCAAAAATGAAGGTACGTGCCACCGCATACACCCACACCGGTAACCGTTGCGCCACAGGCGTTAAACCCAAACCGGGTTATATTGCGGTAAATCCAAAGGTTATTCCTTACGGAACAAAAATGTTTATCAAAACTACCGACGGTAAATATATCTACGGTTATGCAATTGCTGCCGACACAGGCGGATTTATTAAGAATCACCCAACAGGTGTTGACCTTTTCTTTGATACTAAAGGTGAATGTCGCACATTTGGTGTTAGAAGCGTAGAAATTTATATTTTAGAATAATTAAAAACCACCTTTTAAAAGGTGGTTTTGTTCTATTTACTCTCTGTTTCTTGGCTTTCTTTCATTTCGGTTCTGACTTCCCAATGAATAATAAACGCCAACAAAGCACGAATTATTATTACAACACCCAAAATGGCAAGTTCTTCAAGATTGTGAATAATAACTGTTTTAATAATCTCGGCGCCCATTTTAAATTCCAAAGCCAACGAAAGTGCTTTACCCAAATCTACAACAACGTGAAACGGCTGTTTTTTACGAAGGCATCCAAACAAACGAATCAGCGCACGAACCGAACCCACGATGATAATAATCACACCTATAAGTTCAAGTGTTGAGGCGGAAATCTCTGCCAATGGGTATAAAAGTGATTTATATCCTTCTACTATTCTTTCAAGCATATTAAAAATCCTTTCAATTACTTTTCCTTAAACTTATTATATACAATTGTTTTTATTTTTTCAATAAAAATCTCCTGCCTCTACAGACAGGAGATTTCACTTTAATCATATTTATTTTTGATTTTGGGCTATTTCCAACGCCGAATCAATATTATCTGCAATCACAATTTTTTCTAATAAATTGGCTTTTTCAAGAGTTTTTAACGGTTGCTCATTGACGTGCGAAA
>JAEIGA010014908.1_pt1 | contig 11831 bp, 12 predicted proteins | sample 9270691 | NCBI WGS metagenome assembly JAEIGA01 (sample SAMN17057246, study PRJNA624740) | gut metagenome | biome: biome; isolation source: fecal sample | host: Bos grunniens | place: China: Xizang | collected 2019
GGATGTAAAAAAGAAAAATACAAAGGACATTGCATACGACGTGACGGTTTAACAGAAGTCTTGGATGCTATTCGTGAAGCCGACGGATTGATAATAGGTTCTCCAAATTATCTAAGTGAACTTACAGCATCATTTAGGGCACTTTATGAACGACTGGTCTTTCAGAATCTGACATATAATGCCGATGTCCCATGCTGCAATGAAAATCCGATTCCAACATTGCTTATCATGACCAGCAATGCTCCGGACAATGCCTATGAAGTATTGCTTCAAAATTATCAAAACATTTTCAACAGTTTTGTAGGGCCAACTGAAGTTTTCGTATCAGGTGAAACACTTCAGCTTAAAGATTATAGCAAAACCGATTGGCCATGGTTTTTCAATGCTGAGGAAAGATATGAAAGACATGAAACTGTTTTTCCTAAGGAAAGAGAAGCTGCTTTTGAAAAAGGAAAAGAATTAGTGTTAGAATGACATGAAAACACTATATTCTACCTCAACAGGCAATAACCTATACATTGCTAAGCAGTTGGGTGGAGAACTACTCAGCATCCCCCAACTGATGAAAAAAAAATGAATTTGATATAGAAGATGATGTTGTAGGCATCATTTTCCCTGTTTTTTATGCAACATCTCCCAAGATGCTTAGGGAATTTGTTGAAAAAAGTCAATGTTAAAACCGATTATCTGTTTTTAATCACTTCTTACGGAAGCGACGGGAATCAAAATGCATTGAAAATCTAAAAGCAATAGTACTGACAAACATTGCAAATAATGATTTTTTTTCAAATGTTTCTTTAATTCACTACTTAAAAATAGAAAAATAAGGATTATGCAATCTGATTCTTTAAATTCATTCCATGTAACTTTTTACATAATAATTAAGAAATTATCAAATACATTATAGTAATATTAAATTGTTTCCTATGTTTTCCATCATAAAATAATTACTTAAATCCCTTTTTATCATGATTATATCCATGAAATTTGTGCATCAATTTGAACCTCTCATATTAAGAAGCAGGATGATTTTTGCACAACAATACTAAATAGTATAAACATTAAAAATATAATATGAAGTATTGGATACTTTTTAAGCTAATGTTAATTAAAATTTAAGGAATAGGGAATTTTTATGGTAAAATTAAAGGTTGGATTAGCAGGAAATCCAAATGTTGGAAAAACAACTGTATTTAACGAGTTAACCGGCATGCATCAGCATGTTGGAAACTGGCCTGGTAAAACAGTTGAACAAGCCATAGGTCAATTTTCACGAGGGAAATATGATTATGAGATAGTTGATTTACCAGGAAACTATGCATTAAGTGCTCATACTATGGAAGAAATTGTATCAAGGGATTTTATCGTCGATGAAGATCCTGACGTGATAATTGATGTGGTTGATGCATCTAATTTGGAACGTAACTTATACCTTACTGTTCAGATGATGGAACTTGGAGCGAACTTAGTTTTAGCACTGAATATGAATGATTTTGCAAAAAAAAGAGGATATATAATTGATGTTGATTTGATGAGTGAAATATTAGGTTTTCCAGTAATTGACATCAATGCTAAAAGTGGTTTTGGAATCGAAGAATTGTTTACAAGCGTAGAAAAGCAATCAGAAAATCCAGTAGATACTTCTAAAAGTTTAACTTATGATGATGAGTTAAAAAGTCATTTTATGAATCTGCAGTCATTAATTGAAAAGGATGAGAAATTACTTGATGTGCCTTCACAATGGACAGCAATCAAATTGCTTGAAAATGATTCAATTATTATTCAAAAGGTTCAAAATTCACCCCAAAGTTCATCAATTTTCACAGAATTAGATAATGTGTTAAAACACATTAAGGATGATTATGATGAAAGTCCAGAAGAAATAATTGCAAGTGCAAGATACGACTTTATTGATGATTTGATGGCAAAATCCGTTGAAATTAATGCCGTTGAAGGAGAAACCATTACTGATAAAATAGATAATATTGTACTAAACAAATTTTTAGCATTTCCTATTTTTGTTGTATTAATGTATATAATTTTTGAAATAACATATAATATAAGTGCACCGTTTCAAAGTTTAATTGAGCAATGTTTTAAAATGCTTTCTGAATTTGTTGCCAGTTTTATTACTAATTCATATTTAACCTCATTTATATGTGATGCTGTTATTGGAGGTGTTGGAGGAGTCCTTTCTTTCTTACCTATAATTCTTGTAATATTTTTATTTTTAAGTATTCTTGAGGATTGTGGATATCTTGCAAGAGCCGCTTTTTCCATGGATTTAATTATGCATAAACTTGTTGGTCTTCATGGTAAAGCATTTATACCAATGATTTTAGGATTTGGTTGTGGAGTCCCCGCCATCATGGCAACAAGAACATTAGAAAATGATAATGACCGTAAAATTGCTATGATGCTTGTACCATTCATGTCCTGCACAGCAAGATTACCTATTTATGCCATATTCATTGCAGCATTTTTCCAAGAATATAACGGAATCATATTACTGTCAATCTATCTTTTAGGAATCATAATGGCATTTATTGTAGCATCAATTCTCAAAAGAATATTGCTAAAAGGTGTAACAACTCCATTTGTAATGGAACTTCCATCATATAAACTTCCTTCACTGAAAGGAGTATTATTACATACCGGAGAAAAAGTTATAGGATTTATAAAAAAAGCAGGAACAGTAATTCTTGGTTGTTCCATTATATTATGGGCTTTAAGTAGCTTCCCATTAGGCGTTGAATACGGATCTGCTGACAGTCTATTAGGTATGATTGGTAACTTTATCGCCCCAATTTTTGCTCCGTTAGGATTCGGCACATGGCAAGCAGCCGTAGCTCTTATTGCAGGGTTAGCTGCAAAAGAAGTTATTGTATCTACTTTCGGTACTCTTGGAGGAATGAACGAAGATGATGAAAGTGGTATGACACACTTAATACAAGATACTTTCACCCCATTATCTGCATACTCATTTATGGCATTTACTTTATTATATATCCCATGTTTCAGTACTATTGCTGCAATTAAGCATGAAATGAATGGATATAGATGGGCTTTGACAATGTGTGCCATTACCTTTATAACTGCATATGTTGTGTCATTTTTAATCTATAACATAGGTCTTTTAGCTGGATTTGGTTAACTACCAATTTCAGCACCATATTTATCTTTTTTTGAATTAAGATGTGACACAAAGTCAGTATTTTCTAATTTTTTAAGTAATTATACTATATTTAAGTTAAATTTTAAATATTATCATTAATTGACTTTTGATAATAATCAGAAATCATGCTAATGAATCTTTTTTTATCTTCAAGGCTATAATTTTCAAAAAATTTAGCTTCCCATTTGTATGCAATACCCAATAGAGTAAAAACAGCTGATTTTCCTTCATCAGTCAAATTGATAATTCTGCTACTTTTATTTTTTTCATCAAACTCGCGATAAATCAACTTATTTTTTTCTAAGCGTTTAATTATTTGACCCACATTTGCCTCTGAAACCATTAAAAGATCTGCTAATTCTCTTTGAGAGCTATTGGGATGATAAAAAATATTCACTAGATAAGTAAAATCTCGAGGATTGATATTTTTAAAATAATTCTTTAAAAATTTATTATACTCCGCATTAATATAATCCATATAAAGAATTATGGGAATGAATGAATTTTCTTCTTTTTCAAAATCAACCATTTTTTTAATGCCTCCAGTCAAAAAAATAACATAACCCCAAAATTTAAAACCATTTTAATTTAAATCGTAGCAATTTTTCTATTATTTAACACTAATTATAACTTGAATTTAATAAAATATAAAAATTATTATTAAAATACTTAAGACTAATTTAAAAAAATAATAATATAAGAATTAATAATTATAAGGCCCGAGATGACATAAACTAAAAGAAAAAATGGAAATAAAGAAATTATTAATTCAAATATTATTAATACATTTTGGAAATTACTTAACTATTATTCGTCCAATTTTGGGATTCCTGTTATTCTAAGCCCTCCATAATGGGACCTGTATTTAATGTTTAATCCAATTAATAATGGAGTGATTTTTTCAATAATTCTTGCTTTTTCAAGTATTCCTGTATCGATAGTTCTTATTCCTGGTATTTTATTAATAATTTCAACAGCAATCTCTTTTGATTCCTTATCATCACCTGCAATTAAACAATCACAGTCAATTTCTTCTGGAATATTGGATAAATGAGAGTTACTGATATTACAAAATGCACAGATTACTTTAGCACCAGTTCCATCAAGGATTTTTGCTGTTCTTTCTGCTGCTGAACCTTCCATCAAATCAACAAATCTGAATGGTTTACCACCAATAGCTGTTTCAAGAGGTACAGTTGCATCCATTACTATTTTATCAGTGCAGAACTCTTTGATTCCTTCTACTGTTGGTTTTTGTGCTGCAAGAGGTACTGTAAGTATTAAAACATCCCCTTCTTTAGCTGCATCTTCGTTTGACATACCGCACATATTAGATAAATCATAGTCTGCATATTTCTCTTTTGCTTCATCAACAACTGTTAATGCTTTTTCTTCTTTACGAGAACCAACAATAACTTCTACACCCTCTATTGCTAATCTAAGAGCAATACCTAAACCTTGTGGACCAGTTCCACCAATTACACTAACTTTCATTTTAATACCTCAGTAATATAATAATGAAAAACTATTAAAAAAAGAAGTTATATGTAACTTCTTTTTTAATTTAATTAAATTCCTTCTCCGCCGTCAACTCTTAATATTTGACCGTCAACAAAAGTAGATTCATCACTTGCCAAATATACTGCGGCATAAGCAATATCTTCACCTAAACCTTTCCTTTTCATTGGAGTTGCGTCAACCATTGCTTGACCTGCTGCTTCAGCTTCAGGACCTGAAGCTGCAACCATTGGTGTGTCAATAAGACCTGGCGCAATACCATTACATCTTATATTCGGACCTAATTCCATTGCAATGGATTTGGTTAAACCAATAAGTGCATGTTTACTTGTTACATATGCCACAGCACCGTATTTAGGTGAGAATCCTGCAGATGAACTGGTGTTAATGATTGATCCACCACCACTTTCCAACATTACAGGTATTGCTAATTTTGATAAGCAGAATGCTGCGGTTACATTGACTGCCAATATGTTATTCCAGTCCTCAAGGGATAAATCTGTTATAGGAGTTAAAGAGAACATTCCGGCATTATTGAATAAAATATCAATTTTTCCGAACTCCTCGACAGCTGTGTCGACGATTTTTTGCATATCATCCGGACTTGACATGTCAGCAATTACATAGACCGCTTCGCCGCTTTCAGCTTTAATTGCATCAACGACTTCGTTAGCTCTTCCTTCATTTCTTCCTACAACAACAACTTTTGCTCCTTCTTTTGCAAAAAGTTCTGCTGAAGCTCTACCCATACCGGATGTGGATCCGGTAATAATAGCTACTTTACCATCGAGTCTTCCCATGTTTTTCACCTTTAAAATTTTAAGACTAAAGGTTCTTTAGTCTTTACACATATTTTATTCAAATTAATATATAAACATTACTAAAAAAATTTTATGTATTTTTTAAAATTAACAGAATATTAAGGGCCTATTATAAAAATTATAAAAGAATATCTTGAATTTAGAGAGCAACAAAATTTAAACAACGATAACAGTTATATATTTTCACAAATAAAATATACATTAAAGTATAAAGAAACTTTAGTCAATTTGGAGGACAAAAATATGAAAATAGGAATTATCGGAATCGGAGCAATTGGCGGAACTATAGCTAGAAAACTTGCAGAAAAGGGCCATGAGGTTAAAGTGGCCAATTCAAGAGGCAAGGATTCTGTTAAAGAATTTGCAGATGAAATTGGGGCACATCCATCAGATCTCAATGAGATTTCAGAAAATGTTGACATCCTAATTCTTTCCGTTCCTTACAGTGCAATTGATTCCATACCAAACGAAGTATTTGCAGATTTATCTTCTGATGCTATTGTAGTGGACACAGGCAACTTTTATCCTGAAATACGTGATGGTGAAATTGAAGGATTGGGAAATGGAGAAGTTGAAAGTCTTTGGGTTTCAAGCAAAATCGAAAGGCCTGTCATTAAAGCGTTCAACACACTCTTGGCATATTCATTATCCGAACTTGGCTTGGAAAAGGGAGAAGACGGAAGGCTTGCAATGCAAGTTGCAGGCGATGATGAGAAAGAAAAGGAAATTGTAATGGATTTGGTAGATCAATGCGGTTTTGACCCATATGATGCAGGAACACTTGCCGAATCCTGGAAGATGCAACCTACATCAGCAGGATACTGCTGTGATTATACAGTGGATGAGCTTAAATCCATTAAAGAAAAATCCACTCAGACTCCAGAAAGTGTGGCAGAAAACAGAGTCAATGTCATGGGAAATTTCGCAAATTTGACCGGCGGCGACTTCAGCCATGAAAATGTAATAAGCATAAACAGGAAATATAATATTTAAGTCAATTGAAATGATTATGACGGTTACACGATATTTTATTATAGGTACTTTATAATAATATAATCTAAGCGATTTAATTGAAAGAGGTTATTAGATGCCGTATTTAACTATGAGCGATGGAATTAAATTATACTATGAGAATTGTGGAGAAGGCGAAACGTTAGTTTTCTGTCATGGATTGAACTCTTCACATATTGCAAATAAAGAGTTTTATGATGAGTTTAAACAAGATTATAATACTGTCGTTTATGACCAGAGGGGCCATGCGGATTCGGATAAGTCAAAAATCCACATGAATGTGCAAAGATTAGGCCAGGACTTAAACGAAATAATCGAATCATTGAATCTTGAGAATGTCACATTAATCGGCCATTCAATGGGTGCGGCATCGATTTACAGTTATGTAAATCAGTTCGGCTGTGACAAGATTAAAAAGATTGTTGCATGCGATATGTCCCCATATATGCGCAATGACGGATGGAAAGGAGGCATAGCGCAAGGCAAATGGAGTGATGAGGACTTTATGCAAGATTTTGACCGCATATTTGATGATGTGGGATATGCCACATATTATATTTTCAAATACATGATGAACCCTACCCCATTGAATGTTTCTGAAGAGGATGAAAAAAACTTCATAAAGAGCTTTGGCGATTCAGTGGACCCCTTGACAATGGCGAGTCTTTGGTATTCCCTTTTTAGAACAGACCAGCGCCCTGCAATGGAAAAGATTACAGTCCCATTTTTATATTTAATGCCCGACAATCCCCTATATTCCACAGAAGCAACAGATTATATAAAAAAGCATGTTCAAGACATTTTTGTGCTTGAAAATGATTTTCCAGATACCACCCATGCCATATGGAATCAGATGCCCCATGAAGTTGCTGAAGCAGTTAAGAAATTCATAAAAGATTATTGATATCATTCGGTGAAAAATATGCATTTTACACAACCAGTCTATAGAAACCCTTATTGGCCAACATTTCCTTTACTGCAGGTCACACAGGGCTGCACTCACAACCGATGCAAATTTTGCACAATGTATAAGGATGTGAAGTTTAGACCACAGCCAATGGAACTTATTGAAGAAGATTTGCAGGAATTAAAAAAAATTGCTCCTCATGTGAAAACAATTCAATTGCTTTCGGCCAATCCTTTAGTAATGACCTACAACAAATTCAAGCCCATTCTAGAAAAGATAAATGAATATCTTCCGGAAATCGAATACATTTACACACAAACAAGAGTTTCTGATTTAAGGAACAAGACTGTAGAAGAACTTGAAAGCTTAAATGAATTGGGATTAAGGGAGATTTCGCTCGGTGTTGAAAGTGGAGATGACTGGACACTGAAAAGAGTCAATAAGGGATATACATCAGAAGACATTATTGAACAGTGCGGCAAATTAACTGACGCAGGAATTGACTTTTGGATGAGCTTTTTAAATGGTGTGGCTGGAAAAGAGCGTAGCATGGACCATGCAATAAATTCAGCAGAAATATTCACTCAATGTGACCCAATGCTTGTTGGAACAGGCGGTCTGACACTATTTCCCGGAACTCCCCTATTGGAAGAGGTTCACAAAGGAGAGTTCAGCCCACTTAATGAAAAGGAAATGTTAGTTGAGCTTAAGACTTTTGTTGAACATTTAAATTGTGATTGTGATTTTATTACACACCACACAGTTTCCGCAAGTTTGTCCGGCCCTAACTTTTTAGATAGAAAAGATGAAATACTCAATGCGCTCAATAATGAAATAGAACACGGCGATATGGATAAATATGCTGAAATCAGGAGGAACAAACGATCATTATGACCTCAAATGAATTTAAAAGAGATGATTTGTTATTTTCATTATGCGGATTGAATTGCAGCTTATGCCCTATGTTCATTAGAGGCGGATGTACAGGCTGCCGTGAAGGTAGCTCATGCTATCTGATATGTGAATTTGCACCATGCAGCATCGAACACGGAAACATAGACTATTGCTTTGAATGTGACGAATACCCCTGTGAAAAATATGAGGGCGTAGATTTATACGATTCACTCATTTCGCATAAAAATCAGCTAAAGGATATGGAAAAGGCAAAGACCATAGGCATTGAAAATTACAGGGCAGAACAAAGAGTTAAAAAAGGAATTCTAAACAGGCTTTTAAATGAGTATGATGCAGGCCACAGCGATGTATTTTTCTGTTTGGCCGTTAACTTGATGGAAGTGAATGACTTAAATAAAATATTAAACGAAGCAGATGAATTAACCAAAAATATGAATCTGGATGAAAAATCTTCCTTTATGAAAGATGCTCTGAATAACTGTGCTGTAAAGAGAAATATTTCACTTAAATTAAGGCATTGATCCTATTCATTTTTATTAATTATAATTTATTGTCGGAGTACTAAAGAATAACTAAATTATAAGTTAAAAATTTATAAATAGTTATCTTTCCAAAAATATGATTATATGAGTAATGAAAAGTTCATGGACCCCGGAAGGCTAGAGGCCTTTTATGATGCAATTATTGCAATTATCGTAACTGTATTGGTGTTGGAATTACCTCAGCCTGCAACTGCATCACTAGCTTCCATTTGGGCTTTAAGGACATCTTATTTCGCATATTTAATTAGTTTTTTAGTTTGTGCCAACCTATGGCAGTATCATCATTTAATATATAACCATGTTGAAAAGATCAACACCAGAATAATTTGGTTAAATATACTGTTGATGTTTGTATTCTCTTTAGTTCCTTATTTGACAATTTTCGTTGCCAATAATCCGAATTCACTGATTCCCCAACTTTTATATGGTCTTGATTTTATTGTAGTTGACCTAATATTGTTTTTAATGGCTAAAACCCTATTAAAAATTAATAGTAATAGCGAAGATTACTTAAAAAAGGCATTGAATGTGAGAGAGGCACTCTATATCCCATTTATAATACTGATTGTAGGGTTCATTGTTGCTCTTTTAGGCTATCCAATAGCCATTAGCGTTTGTTGCTTAATAACAATGCTAAGGTCAATCATTTATTCACTCCATTGAGAGCAAACATGAAATTTGGCTCCAAAACACTTTTACAGCATCACTATCTTAAACTTCAAATCATCTATGGGAAATTTGAATTGACTTTTTGATACCGTTTAAATAGCTTAACGTTAATGTTTGCATAACAGTACTGGAATTATCCGGAAAGCATAATCTCATTTTTACAAAAAATAATTTTTTATATTTCATATCGTTTAATAAATTAGATTATTTTTAAATATTATCAATAAATTATATTATTTATTAGATATTTTTTAATTTTATGATAATTAATTTATAGAATATATATTCGATAAATATAAATAGAATATTTTTTTATAGTATATATTAACTACTATGAGAATTATCAAGATTAGTAGAATTAAAAACGGAGGATAAAAAATGAGTTTTAAAAAAGTTGTAGTATGCGGAAGCGGAGTTTTAGGAAGCCAAATAGCATACCAAACCGCATTCAAAGGATTTGACGTGGAAATATGGCTTAGAAGTGAAGGTTCTATTGAAAGAGCCAAACCAAAACTTGAAAGATTAAAAAATATCTATCTTGAAACTCTTGAAGCCATGAAAACACAACCTGAAGCATATTGTAGAGGACTATCTGATAAAACTGATTTAACAGACAACGAAATTGATGAATTAAAACAAAAAGCAATTGATGCACTTGACAGTTTAAAGCTAACTACAAGCTATGAAGAAGCGGCTGATGATGCTGATCTGATTATAGAAGCAATAGCAGAAGACCCTGAACAAAAAGTTGCATTCTATACAGAACTTCAAAAACATATGCCTGAAAAAACAGTGCTTGTAACAAATTCATCAACATTACTCCCAAGCCAATTTGCAGAATATACCGGCAGGCCGGAAAAATACTTAGCATTGCATTTCGCAAATAACATTTGGAGAAGCAACACCGCTGAAGTAATGGGTCATGCAGGAACCGACCAAAAATATTATGACCAAGTTGTTGAATTTGCTGAAGAAATTGGAATGGTTCCAATTACACTTAAAAAAGAACACCCTGCATATGTTTTAAACTCATTGCTTGTTCCATTTTTAAGTGCAGCTCAGATGTTATGGGCTGATGATGTGGCAGATCCTGAAATGATTGATTTGACCTGGAAACTTGCAAGCGGTGCTCCAGAAGGACCTTTCCAAATCATCGATTATGTTGGATTGACAACTGCATACAATATTTCAATAATGCATCCTGAAGCAAATGATCCTAATTCCATTCAATACAAAGTATGTCAAAAACTTAAAGAAAAAATTGACAAAGGCGAAACCGGAATTAATGCCGGAAAAGGTTTCTATGAATATTAAATATTGCAATATTTTGCAATATTTTTTCTATTTTTTTATATAATCCCATAAATTCTTAAAATTGGACTCCAAAACGCTTTTTAAATCAAAACCATCTTCAAAAATAGTTAAAAAGAAAATTCCATTCAGATTAGATTTAAATAAATTAGATATTTCCCAAGTAGACAAATCCGTTCGAATCTCACCGGATTTCTTTCCATCATCAATGATTTCATTTAAATAATTGGTATACTCTTCATTATAATTATTATACTTTTGATTGAAGGATTCGTATTTTCTAATTGCCTCAAATGATATGATGAGTATTTTCTTAAAGTTATCATCAAATTCAGCTTCGTTTTGATAGGGAATATCCTCCAATTTTAATGTGGATTCAGTATAATGATTGTGCAGTTTTTCATATGCGGTTCCTTTAAGCCTTTTGCGGTTTTTTAAGATTTTCGAATAGTTCTCAACGACATATTTATTTAAAACTGCCTGGATTATCTCATCCTTATCATCAAAATAGTAATATATTGTACCGGGACTGAGATTGGATTCCTCGCTAATATCAGAAATTGATGTATTATTCAATCCTTTTTTCAGCAATACCCTAAAGGTAGATTCCACAATCTTTTCTGTAGTGTCCATAAGAAAACCTTAGTTGATTATAAAACTATATATTCAAATCATATTATAATTAATTTTTGTAAATATATAATTTAGGTAATGGCATGAATGCAGTAGAAATTATTTTCAGCCCGACAGGAGGCACAAAAATAGCTGAAATTATCACAAAAAGATGGAATTTGAAAACTCGAAGAATTGATTTATCCAATCCTCAAATAGATTTCAGCAAATATAAATATAAATAATAATAAACATAAACTTATCATGATAAGTTTATTCGCTGGGGCAATACAATGGACACGTTAAATAAGGTTGAAAAGATGGATATAATCCCATTATATCCTGCACTA
>JAEIGA010014909.1_pt1 | contig 11830 bp, 21 predicted proteins | sample 9270691 | NCBI WGS metagenome assembly JAEIGA01 (sample SAMN17057246, study PRJNA624740) | gut metagenome | biome: biome; isolation source: fecal sample | host: Bos grunniens | place: China: Xizang | collected 2019
AAATTTTGTTAGTATGCCCTGGGGAGAAAGAGAAGCAATATTAAAAGAATTTTACGGAGTTAGTGTAGATGAGCGTACATTAAGAAACTGGTGTAGTAAATTATTAAAAACAAAAACTATATATAAATCTAATGAAAAAACATACTGGAAAACAATATGCTATGACGGCATTAAATATAGAGAAATAGTAGAAAAAGATACAAAAGATGATGAAGAAATGCGTAGATACTGGAGCCGCCGCAAACAGTTAGTAAATGATTATATTACAACTTCTATTACTTCTGGAAGAAAAGATTATAAAGTTATAAATAGTGAAGCCTGGAAAGAAGCAAACAGTAAACTATGGTGCGAGTTTGGATGTTGTTATTATTCTTGTAAAACTTTATTATTGTCTGCATTTGATGATATGGAAGAATTGGAAGAAGTTTATGATTTAGTAAAAGCTATTGCCGCAGAAGATGTAGTAATAACTAAAATTGATATATCTATCACTTCTGGAATTGCTAAACCAGATGCAAATGGATTTGTATTTTAAGGGAGGAATAACAATGTATAAAAAAACAAGAGTTTATTAGATTTATGAGAGTTTAGTAGAGCAAGGATTAAAAGATAAGTATGAAAAAGCTGGTATATACTGTATTAAACTAAATGATACAATAGTTTATATAGGTAAATCTGTTAATATGTTAGAGAGAATAGCGTAGCATTTAGTAGAAATTGAGAAACCTAAACCCACTTCTAATAAATATAGTATTATTAAATTTGCTAAATTATTAGGAGAGTGCAAAGTATCATTTGATGTATTATACTATTCCCCCAGGAAACAACCAGAAGCAATTAAAAAAGATATAGGATATAAAGAGGGAGTTTATATTAGAAGATATAAACCAGTATTAAATTATTAGATTCCTAAAGTAGGTGACTGGCATAAATTCACAGTTAATAAAAGAGCATAGACAATTACATTAAAAGAGATTTTAGAGGAAGTTTAAACAACTTCCTTTTTTTATTTCCCTTTTGGACTTTCCGGGCGGCTAACCTAAAATTTTCCGGACAAAGTAGGAAAAAGAATTAAAAACAATTCTCTATATACAATGGAGGGGAGAAGAAAACCCTACTAAAAAATAATTTTTAAATGGAGGAATTAACTATGAAACCCACATTAACAAAACCTTTAACACAATTAGCAGATGAAGCTAAAACAATTACAACAGACAAAGAAAGAGATAATTTTATCTGTGATAATTTTGTAGATTTTATGGATATAATTTTTATGACAGATAAAGAGTTTAAAGAGTATTTAGAAGAAAACAGAAAATAAAAGGAGGATTAGAAAGTTATGGGGAAAGATAATAGAAGCCTGGAGGAGCTAATAGAGGATGTATTAGGCTACAATAACCCAGGGGAAAAAGAATTAAAAAGATACTTTAGAGAATTAGGTATTAAATATGAGGATGTAACTAACAACTGCAAATACTGGGGAAAAGATATTGATTTTATAACCCCAGCCGCAACTATCGAGGTAAAATGGGATAGTAAACTATCTGCTACTGGAAACATCTTTATAGAAACAGTTAGTAATACAGAGAAAGGTAAACCAGGCTGGTTTAATATTTGTGAAGCAGATTTAATTTATTATGGGGATGCAGTTAATAAATTATTCTACATCTTTAAAAGGGAGTAGTTAGTAAAGTACATAGAAGAAAATAAAGATAATTTAAAAGTGAAAACCGCACCAGATTATTATAGAGGTAGAGTAGTTAAACATAGTAAAGGCTATGTAATACCAGTAAAAGATTTAGAGTAGCTTTATACTACTTTAGATGTAACAAGATATAGTTATTAAGGAGGGGTTAACAATGGCTATGTTTTTAGGTGGTTTAACTTGTTGTTTAATTTTAACTATTATATGGACTTGGTAAAATGACAAATTTTGATTTTTTATAAAAATTTTTATATAATATATATACAATAAAAAATATAAAAATTGAAAGGATTTATTTAGTATGAAAAAGTTTGAAGAATTTATGAAATTAACCAGGAAAGCCGCACAGTTAATTGAAGAAGCCGCTGGAGTTATTGAAGAAGATAATAACACAGAGGAATATTTAAGAGAGGGCGGTTATTATGACTATGATTATGACAGTAGTATACAAACAGTATTAAATTTTCTAACTGGTTATTTTGAGCTTGAGTAAACATAAATAATGTAAAAGGCAGTAAGGGATAGACACATTAGTGTGTCTATTCCTTTTTTTATTGCCTACTTTTGGACTAATTACAAAAAAGATACCAATAGAAAACACATATATAGGTGAGAAAAGGAGGTAGTTTATTATGGCTTTAAATTCAAAACAAAAAAAAGCTATTGAAATGCTGACTTCTGGCGGCAAGTATAACTATTCACAAATAGCAGAAGAAGCTGGAGTAACTGTAGTGCAACTATGGAAATGGAGGACACAACCACAGTTTGCAGAATTTCAAGAGGAGTTAAACAAAGTTAATGATTTGAAATGGTTAGCTACAGTAGATGCCGCAAGAGAAGCCGCTTATTTACTATGTCAAGACAAAAACCAGCGTATGGTGGAATTTGTATTGAAAAATGAGGGTTATAACCCTACACAAAAAGTAGAAGCTGATTTGTCAACAGAAATCAACATAACTATTGAAGATTAGGAGGGATAACTAAATGAAAGAGTTAAATTATTATCATAAACAATTTACTTTAAATGGTAACGAAAAGAAAACATTAGAAGAATATTTAAATAATTTCTTTAGCGTTACTGGCATTACAGAGATAGAAGCATATATAGAAGATAATAACAAGATGATTGTTGAAATCCAGGGAGTAATAGATTAAAAGGAGTGTTTTAAATGGCATATACAAATAGTAAATTGATTAGTTATACAAAACTATCACCTAATTGTACTAAACCGAGAAAAGACAAAATTAAAAAAATCACTATTCATCATATGGCTGGTAATTTATCAGTAGAAACTTGTGGTAATTTATTTGCTAACCGCAAAAGAGAAGCAAGTAGTAACTATGGTATAGGTAGTGACGGAAGAATAGCATTATATGTAGAAGAAAAAAATAGAAGCTGGTGTAGCTCCTCTGCCGCAAATGATAACCAGGCTATTACTATCGAGGTAGCTAATGATGAAATTGGCGGCAACTGGCATATTAGTGACAAAGCATATAAATCACTAATAAATCTATGTGTAGATATTTGTAAAAGAAACGGCATTGAAAAGTTAGTATTTACTGGTGATGCTAAAGGTAATTTAACACAGCATAATTATTTTGCGGCTACTGAATGCCCTGGAGCTTATTTAAAAAGCAAATTCCCAGCTATTGCAGAAGAAGTTAACAAGAGATTAAACAATAAAATCACCCCAGCCGCACCTACTACAACTACTTCTACTACTGGATTATATAGAGTGCGTAAAGCCTGGAATAATGCAAGTAGTCAAGTAGGAGCTTTTAAAGAGTTAGATAACGCTAAAGCCGCTTGTAATAAAGCTGGTGCTGGTTATTCAGTTTATGATGCTTCTGGAAAAAAGATTTACACATATCAAGCCGCATTTACACCCTATAAAGTAAAAGTAGAAACAGAGTATTTAAACATTCGTAAAGGTGCTGGAATTAACTATGAAAAAGTAGGAGTTATTACAGACGAGGGAATATATACGATTGTAGAAGAAGCAACTGGTTAGGGTGCTAATAAATGGGGTAAATTAAAATCTGGTGCTGGGTGGATAGCATTAGATTATACCAAAAGGTAGAAGTAATAGAGGGTTTTAAGGTATGGCAAAAATAAACTTGACTTTAAAAAAATCACTATTTGTACCTAAATTTTACCCTATGCTCCTGGATTATAGCAACCGCTGGGAGGTTTATATGGGTAGTGCTGGTAGTGCTAAATCTTACTTTATAACACAAAAGATAATAGTTAGATGTTGTAATGAGAAGATAAAAGTTTTAGTTTGCCGCCGTACCGCTACTACCCTCCGCAATACTTGTTTTAGTTTATTCAAGGATATTATTAGCAAGTGGAAGTTAACACCCTATGTAAAAATTAGAGAAACAGATTTTAATATTAAATTCCCTAATGGTAGTGAAATAATTTTTATGGGATTAGATGAAGAAACTAAATTACTTTCACTAAATAATATAGGGTGCATTTTTATAGAAGAAGCATTTGAAGTACCTAAAAATATAGTAGAGTAGTTAAACATTCGTTTAAGAGGTACAACCGAAAACAAACAGATAATAATGGCTTTTAACCCTATTAGTAAACATCATTGGCTTTATGACTTTTGCGAGGTAAACCAGCCTACAAGTTTTAAATATATACATAGCACATATAAAGATAATCCTTTTCTTGATGAAGAATATATAACACAGATGAATGAGTTATATAAAAGAAATCCCCAGAAAGCCAGGGTATTCTGTGACGGAGACTGGGGTATTGATGCAGACGGGTTAGTATTCCAAAACTGGAAAGTAGAAGATTTTAACCATATAGAAACAAGCGGACAGTTAATAGTAGGTTTAGACTTTGGTTTTGTTAATGATATATCTGCTTTAGTGGCTTCTCTACTGGATGAAAAAGAAAAGCGTATTTACATCTTTAAAGAGTACGGAGCAACGGGTAAAACTAACAAAGATTTAACAGAGATAATAACTAAACTCGGTTTTAGTAAATCTACCATTATAGCGGATGCGGCAGAGCCTAAAAGCATTGAAGAAATTAAAAGAGCTGGTATTAACAAAATTAAAGCTTGTAAAAAAGGTGCTGATAGTATTCTACACGGAATACAACAACTACAAAACTATGAGATTATAGTGCATCCCTCTTGTACTGGAATAATAACAGAATTTGAAAACTACACCTGGCAAAAAGACAAATACACAGAGGTTTATATTAACAAGCCTATAGATGATTTTAACCATTATATAGATGCTTTGCGTTATAGCCTACAATGTGTAAACGCAAAAATGAAAACAATAGATAAAAATCTATTTTAAGGAGGTAAACTGAATTGTTTTATATTAGCAAAGATAAAGAATTAACAATAGATTTACTATAGAAGATGATAAACAAGTTTAGATTGAATGTAGAGCCGCAACTAACAAAGTATAAAAATTATTATGACGGCATACACGCTATTTTAAACAAGCGTTATGCAGATGATAGTAAACCTTGCAATAAAACAGTTATTAACTACTGTAAGAATATAGCAGATAGTTATACTGGTTATTTAGCTACACCTGGTTATATCAGTTACAGAAGTAATGAAGATATAGAAGATGTAATGAATGTATTACGCTATAACGATTATCAAGCAGAAGATGCAGATTTTTTACTAAAAGCTTTAATTTATGGTACTGCTTGTGAATTGATGTATTTAGATAGTAATAGCCAGGTTAGATTTAAACTAATAAACCCTACTCAATGCTTTGGAGTTTATGATGATAGTTTAGCTGGTGATTTACTTTATTTTGTAAGAATTTACAAGGCTAATGAATGGGATAATAGCAACTGGTACAATGTAGATGTTTATACAGATACAGTAATTAAACATTATAGAATGAATGGCACAAACGGAGCAGTAACATATATAAACGAGTTGCCGCATTACTTTAGTCAATGCCCTGCAAATATCTTTAACTTGCCAGATGAAAAATCAATCTTTGATTGCATATTGAGTTTACAAGATGCCGCTAACGAATTATTAAGTAGTGAAATAGATGATTATAGTGCTTTTTGTGATGCCTATATGATTTTACAAGGGGTAGATGCAGATGCAGATGATATAGCGGAAATGAGAAAGAATAGAGCCGCAAGTATTCCAGCAGATGCTACTATGTACTATCTCACTAAAAACTCTAATGACGCACAAGTAGAAAACATTTTAAAGAGAATACACGATAGTATATACCGCATAGCACAATGCCCTGACTTTAGTAGTGAGAGTTTTGTAGGTGGTGTTTCTTCTGGAATTGCTATTAGATACAGATTGACGGGAATGGAAACAAGAGCCGCAAAAGTATGTGCGGAAATGAAGAAAGCACTACAACGCAGAGTAGAAATTATAGCTGGTATTGCTTCTTTAAAACTTGGTGAAGAAGTATTTAGAGATATAGAAATAGACTTTAAACGCAACATACCCGAAGATTTAACCGCAACAGTAAATATGATTAACTCTTTACACGGATTAGTTAGTGATAGCACATTATTAGCACAACTACCTTTTATTACAGATGTAAATGAGGAGTTAGAAACACTAAAAGCTCAAAAGGAGCAGAATATGAGTTTATATAACTTCTCTGCTAATACTGCTCCTGGAGAAGAAGATACAGAGGATGCAGAAGAATGAGTAATAACTACTGGGGAGAAAGAGCCGCAACAACCCAGGCTAAACTAACAGAGAAAAGTGTAAAGCAAACAGAAAAACAGTTAATAAAATACTACACTAAATCAATGGAGAAAGTTTTAGGGCAATTTGAGGAAACCTATAATAAACTACTTTCAACTATAGCAGAGGGTAAAACCGCAACCCCAGCAGATTTATATAAATTAGATAAATACTGGATGCTACAAAACCAGTTAAAAGAAGAATTAACAAAGCTGGGTGATAAACAAGCGGCTTTATTATCAAAACAATTCACTACACAATGGTTAGAGATTTATAACGCTTTAGCTATTCCAGATGCTACTGGATTTTATAACAAAGCAGATACCGCATTAGCTCAATAGATGATAAATCAAATATGGTGTGCGGACGGCAAAAACTGGAGTAGCCGCATCTGGGATAATACAGAGAAATTACAACAAGCGTTAAACGATAATTTAATAGAGTGTGTAGTTAATGGTAGAAAAACTACCGATTTAAAAAATCTACTACAAAAAGAGTTTGAAGTGAGTTATACCAGGGCGGACGGATTAGTGCGTACTGAAATGGCACATATACAAACACAAGCGGCTACACAGAGATATAAAGACTATGGAATACAAGAGGTAGAAGTGTGGGCGGATAAAGATGAAAGAAGATGTGAAGTGTGCGGAAAGCTACACGGCAAGAGATACCCTATTAACGCTTCTGCTCCTATTCCAGCACACCCCAGATGTAGATGCACTTTATTACCAGTAGTAGAGCCTAATAACCAGCTTATGGTTATTTAATAATCTTGCCTTTTGGATAGGGGTTAGGCGGTAAAGAAACAACTAAATTTTTTTAAAGAGGGTAGTTAGTGCGGACTAACTAAACTCACGGAGGTAACAAGAATGGAAAATGTAATTAACAGTACTGTAAATGAAAATCCAGTAGCAGAAGAAGCTACTACAGAAACTACTAAAACTTTTACAGAAGAGGAAGTATTAGCTTTAGTACAGAGAGAAGCAGATAAAAGAGTAACACAAGCTCTTGCTACTCAACAAAAGAAATATGAAAAACAGTTAAGTTTATCAAAGCTTGACGGCAACGAAAGAGAAAAAGCAGAGAAAGATAACCGCATAGCAGAATTAGAGGAGCAGTTAGCACAATACCACATTGAGAAAAATAGAAGTGAATTAAAAAGCGTGTTAGCATCCAGGGGTTTAAGTGCGGAATTTGCCGATATTATTAGTATTAGTGATGATATAGAAGTATCCCAGGCAAATATAGACAAATTAGATAAACTCTTTAAAAATGCCGTTAGAGCAGAAGTAGAAAAACGCATAGCTGGTAACGCTCCTAAAGGTAACGGAGCTGGTACGGCTGAAATAACTAAAGAAACTGCTAAAAATTTATCAATGGCAGAATTAGACAGAATAGCAAGGGAAAACCCAGAGCTATTTAACAAATTATTTAATTAACGGAGGTAACTAACAATGGCAAATACAGTTTTTGATAACAAAGTAATTGAAGCAAAAGCAAAGGATTTACTTACTACTGCAGTAAATACAAGAAACTTAATGACAGTAGATAATACATTAGCGGCAACCGCTGGTATGACTAAAACAATCAATGTTTATACATATTCTGGTGTAGCAGAAGAAGTAGAAGCTGGAGAGGGCAATAGCGAAAGAGGTAGTATTTCATATACACCTAATGATTATACTGTAAAAATGGTACAATAGGCTTTTGACTACCAGGATGAAGATTTTATGAAAGACAATACTATTGTTGATAATGGAGTTAAGGGTGCAACCCAGGTAATGACTAATAAAATGACTGCTGACTTTATCGCAGAGTGCGGTAAGGCTTCACTTAAAGTAACTGGTGCTATTGGCTACAATAGTATTGTTGATGCTATTAGTGAAATCAATGTAGAGGATGAAAGCAAGTTATTTATTGTTATTCCTAATGCTTGGAAAGCAGATTTACGCAAAGATGAAGATTATAAAACTGCAAGAATGGGTGAAGTTATTTATAACGGACAAGTAGGTACTATTGCTGGTATTCCAGTAATTGCTACTAAAGCTCTTTCTAATGAAGCTTATGTAATGAGTGCAGAAGCAGTTAAGTTATTTATGAAGAAAGATGTAGAAGTAGAGCAAGACAGAGATGCAGATACTCGTACTAATTCAATCTATCTTCGTACTGCATATGTAGTAGCTCTTGTAGATGCTACAAAAATTTGTAGAATTGCTAACGCTTGATTTTAATATCTTTCCTGGTGTATGGGTAGTTTAACACTACCCTACACCGACTTCTAAAAAGGAGGATATGACAATGTTAGAAGAAATTAAGATTTTATTAGGGGATGCCGCAAACAACTTTACAGAAGCACAGATTAACCTGGCTTATAGAATGGCAACCGCAGAGGTAGAAGAATATTGTAACAGAGAATTAGATACTGTATTAGAGCTACAAGCGGCTAAAATAGCTATTATTAAACTAAACCGCATAAATACAGAGGGTTTAGCAAGTCAAGGTTATTCTGGGGTTAATGAGAGTTATTTAGACGGATACCCAGCAGAAGTATTAGCGGTACTAAACCGCAAAAGAAAAATAAAGGTGGTATGAGTAAATGATTAGTACCCAGAGGCACCTTTACAACTATTTCACTTTTGGAGATTTAAACGGGTACGGGCAACCCACGCTAAACCCAGAAGTAGCTGGTACTGTTAAATTAGCTATTTATACTACTTCACAAAATATAGGTGATAACCCTTTATATACTAACTGTGAATACATAGGATTTACTTTTGATAAAGCTATAAATGAAAGCTATGTAATAGAATATGGCACTAAAAAGCTAAAAGTAAAGTATGTAAACAGAAACAGTAGATTTACCCAGGTTTATTTAACTAACTATGATTAAATTTGACGGGTTAGAAGAAGTATTAGATAGCATAGAAAATTTAGCAGATACTACACAATTAGAAGCCGCTTTAGGTAAAGCTTGTGCGGTAGTCGAAAGACAAGCAAAGCAAAACGCACCAAAAGGTAACGGAGAATTACGCAGAAGTATTACCAGTAGAGTAGAGAATTTAGAGGGGGTTATATATACCCCATTGGAGTATGCACCTTATGTAGAATTTGGTACTGGTTTATTTGCGGAAAACGGAGGGCGGCAAGATGTACCCTGGTGTTATAAAGATGATGCTGGGGAATGGCACACTACAAGCGGTATGAAGCCGCAACCCTATTTACGCCCAGCATTAAATGATAATAGAGAAACAATAGTTAGAATATTAAAGGAGGGTTTAACTAATGGTTGATTATCATAAAGAATTAGTTAACGCTCTAAATAATATATTACCTACACACTATGAAATGGTATTAAAGCCAGGGTTAAAAACACCTTGCATTAGCTATTTAGAAAGTAATAACTATGTAGCAGAGTATGGTAGCAATTTAGCCTATAGCCGCATTAACTATACCATTAAAGTATGGGGTAACAATATCCAGGAGCTACAAGAGTATGCACTACAAATAGATGCGGCTTTGCGTACTATTGGATTTAAAAGAGTGTCAAGCGGTGAATTATACGATAATAATAGCACTATGATACAGAAAATATTAAATTATGAAGCGTTAGCTTTAGAGAATTATTAACGGAGGTAACTAACAATGGCAGTAATTAGTAAAGGTATTACTTTATCATACGGAGATACAGTTTTAACTAATCTTCAAGAAATCCCAGAATTAGGTGGAGAAGTAGAAGCTATTGAAATCACTACTTTAGCTGATGCCGCACATATGTATACAGACGGCATTAAAAACTATGGTGATAGTTTAGCTTTTAAATTCTTATATGAAGAAACACAGTTTAGCACACTTAATGGTTTAACTGAAAGCCAGGAGTGGAAAGTAACACTACCAGACGGAGCTACTTGTGCTTTTGGTGGTACTTGTAGTGTAAAACTTGACGGTGTAGGCATCAATGCCGCACTTACATACACATTATCAATTAAACCTAATACCGATATGGTATGGGGTTAATTTAACCCATATGGGGGTAGGGGGAGAATTTAATTCTCTCCTATTCTCCCCTTACTTTAAATAAAAAAGGAGAGTTATTAACAATGTTATACACAGAATTTACAGTAGGTACAGAAAACTATAAATTACGATTAAATACAAGGGCAATTATAGTTTTAGAGAAACAATTAGGATGCAACCCCCTTTCTATCTTCGGTGACGGGGATACTATCCCTACTGTTTCTACAATGGTTAGTATTTTACACGCTTCTCTGCAACAATACCAGCATAGCATTACATTAAATGATGCTTATGATATTTTTGATAATTATTTAGCAGAGGGTAACACTATGACAGACTTTTTACCCGTTATTGTTGATGTGTTTAAAGTATCTGGATTGATTAAAGATGTAAAAAACTAACAGAGGGGGGAGAGGTTAATAAATCTTTCTCCCCTTTTCTTTTTACTGATAACATCTATAACTGGCTTGAAAATGCTTTAGATTTAGGTATTAGTGAATTTGACTTCTGGAATATGACATTAGCAGAGTTAGAGAGAGCAGTAGATAGTAAAAAGCGTGTATTAACCCAGGAGCAGAAACAAAAGGCTACATTTGATTATGTATTAGCGGATTTAATAGGGAGAAGTGTAGCAAGAATACATAGCAGTACTAATACAATACCTAAAATTAGTGATATATACCCTACTCTCTTTAATGATGAAGAAGTAGAGGAAAATATACAAGCTAAAAAAGATGAAGTATCAGCTTTGAGATTTAAACTATTTGCCAATTCTTTCAACGATAGAAGAAAATCGGAGGTGGCAAAAGATAAATGAATGAAGAATTAAAAGTAATTATATCAGCAGAAATAAGTGAATTAAAACAAGGGGTACAAAACGCTAAAAAAGAAGTAGAGGGTTTTAGCAAAAGCGGTAAAACCTCCCTAAAAGACTGGGGAAATGCTTTAAAAAGTGCTGGAGATACTTGTAAAAAAGGTATGGCGGTAGTAGGTGGAGCTTTAGCGGCTGGTGCAACTGCATTAGTAGGATTAGCAAAGGCTACAGAAGAATATAGAGCAAATAGTGCTAAATTAGAAACCGCCTTTACTTCTGCTGGAGCAAGTGCGGAAACCGCTAAAAATACATATAACGATTTATATAGAGTATTAGGTGATAACGGACAAGCAACAGAAGCAGCCGCACATTTAGCAAAGTTAACAACAGAAGAAAAAGCACTTAATGAATGGACTACTATTTGTCAAGGTGTTTATGCTACTTTTGGTGATAGTTTACCAATAGAGGGACTAACAGAAGCCGCTAACGAAACTGCAAAAGTAGGACAAGTAACGGGTGGTTTAGCAGATGCTTTAAACTGGGCTGGAATTAGTGAAGATGATTTTAACGCAAAGTTAG
>JAEIGA010014910.1_pt1 | contig 11830 bp, 9 predicted proteins | sample 9270691 | NCBI WGS metagenome assembly JAEIGA01 (sample SAMN17057246, study PRJNA624740) | gut metagenome | biome: biome; isolation source: fecal sample | host: Bos grunniens | place: China: Xizang | collected 2019
AAGGCGTATCGGCGCCTTGGGTGAAAGGGCAGCGGCGGAGTTTTACGTTTCCCAAGGTTTTGATATTTTGAAAAGAAACTGGCATTATAAGAGGTTTGGCGAGATTGACATAATTGCCGGAAAAGGCGATGTGATAGTTTTTTCGGAGGTTAAGTTCCGTTCTGAGAAAAAGTTTTCACAGGCATCAGAAGCCGTTAATTTTGATAAGCAGAGAAGAATCAGGAAACTTGCTGAGATATTTACTTTGCAGAATTGTTCTTTATACGGCGAAAAATACGTAAGGTTTGACGTTGCGGAGGTTTATCCCTGCAGTGCATATACAAAAAGTGAAATTTCCGGGCTGTTTGTGTTTGATGATATGGTGGTTTCGGTTATTGAAAATGCATTTTAATTTATAAGGAGTTTTATTATGTCTCAAGAGACTGAAAAAGGTTTTAGTTTGAAGTCCTTTATAAAAAATCATATTATCGGTGTCGTTATCGCTGTGGCCCTTGCCGTTGCGGTGTGGTATCTGTGCAGATATAATTTGATTTTGCTGTTGGCAGGCTTTATAATCGGATACTTTTTTGTAGGCATTATCGTAGAACTGCTTTTAGGTGCTGTTTCTTTTGAAAAATTTATCTCAAAACAGGAACAGATGGATGCGGCGGAGCCCTGGAGAGTGGAGCGCCGAAAACGTTTTAGAAATGTTAAGCCTGTTGATAGCGATAAAGATGCTGTTTTGAAATACGTGGCTTTGTGTAATGTAAAAGTCGGAAAAATGTCTGAACTTAAAGGTGAATCATTGCCTGAAACACCTGAAAAGAAGCGTTGTAAGAGAAAAGCGATAGACGAAATAGAGATTGAGATTGAATCTGAGGCGGAGGATATTGAGAGACTCTTTGAGGAGGTTGAGGAAAGTGAATGATAAATTTTCCATAGAAGAATTTGTTGAAGATTCGGTGCCTTCCATTGATGAAAATGATAAAGCATTTCAAAGTATAAGTGATGAGTTTGAAAAACGAATAAAAAATATACCCGGCGGAAAAACCTCGTTAGTGCGGGAGCGTATAAAGGGGAAAATAGAAAGAATCCGAAGCAGTATCGTTCCGGACACAACTGAACTGCAGGGTGGTGCAGCTACTCCTGAACACGGAGAAACTTGGAACGTGGAAAGCGAAGAAGATTTTTCTTCTTTTGCAGACGAAAACGATAATGACAGTGACAATGTTTCTGCCTCCGGTGTGGAAGAAGAGAAGTCTGATATTTGGACGGGAAGTGTATTGGACAGATTGCGCTCTTTCGGGTATATAAAAGTGGCTGATGAACCTGCGGAGTCATCAATCTTTTTTGATGATGAGGAGGTTAGTGAGCAGGATGAAGTATATGACGTTGTCGAAGATGAATCTGAGGAAAATTCAGGTGGTCAGGAAGAAACTTCGTGTGTAAATTACATTCCTTCTTCATGGACTTCGGATGATTTTGCCGAAGAATTTTTTCAGGAAAAACCTATTAATGATTTTCAGAGAGAAGCGGAACCTGTTGAGGAACAAAGTCAAGAAGAAGACCTGGAGACAAAGTTCAGGAGAAGTGAAAGGGAAGGACAGTCAATATCAGGGCGAAGGAAAAACACAGGGATTAACGGAAAAAACAGAGAAAATAATTCGCCTGCTACCTATGACGTGCAGAAGGTGGTTGGCTATGAAAAACTGACTGTTATTCCAAAGAGAGAATATATATATCCTCCTGTTGAACTTATAAGGCCTGATGACGTATTTAATATAAGCGACCGTGAAAAAATTGCAAAATCTGAAGAAGAGACTCGATACAAGGCTAATAAACTTGTGGAGACGTTGAAAAGTTTCGGCATCGGGATAACCATTACCGGAATTACAAGAGGTCCTTCTGTTACCCGTTTTGAATTTCAGCCTGAGATTGGTGTCAGAATAAGCAAAATTGTTTCTCTTACCGATGATATTGCTCTTAGTCTGGCGGCCTCTGCTGTTCGTATGGAAGCTCCGATCCCCGGCAAATCTGCTATAGGTATAGAAATACCGAATGAAACTGTTGATACTGTATATTTGTACGACGTTATTAATTCCACGGAATACAGAAATGCGAAATCAAAGATTTCCTTCGCATTGGGAAAAGATATTGAAGGAAAAATTGTTGTGGCGGACCTTGCTAAAATGCCCCACGTACTTATTGCAGGATCTACCGGTTCGGGTAAAAGTGTGTGTATAAATACTATTATTTCGGGTATTTTGTACGGAGCATCCCCTGAGGACGTAAAGTTTATAATGATAGACCCGAAAGTTGTAGAACTTGGTATGTATAATGATATTCCTCATTTGCTGATACCTGTTGTAACTGAGCCTAAAAAAGCAGCGTCTGCTCTTGCCTGGGCAGTTGGAGAGGTGGAACGCAGATACCATCTGTTTGCGGAACACAGTGTCCGTGATATTTTCTCCTTTAACAAGGCAAGAATTGAAAGAGATGAGATGAGTTCTCTTGAGAAGATGCCTCAGATAGTCATTATTATTGACGAGTTGGCAGACCTTATGATGGTTGCCTCGCAGGACGTTGAAAAATCAATTATACGACTTGCTCAAAAAGCCCGCGCGGCAGGTGTGCATCTGGTAATTGCAACACAAAGACCTTCTGTAGACGTTATTACAGGTCTTATTAAAGCAAATATTCCTTCACGAATTGCTTTTGCGGTGGCTTCGTCTTTTGACTCAAGGACGATACTTGACTCTATTGGTGCGGAGAAACTTCTGGGCAGGGGTGATATGCTGTATCATCCTATTGGCGTTGCTAAGTCAAAGCGTGTTCAAGGTGCTTTTATTTCGGAATCAGAGGTTGAACGAATTACGGAATTTGTGAAAAATTCGTATGGTGCCCCTGAATTTAACGAAGAAATAAAGCAAAGCATTGATCGAGGCGCTGAGGAGATGCAAAAAGGCGCGGCCTCTGTGAAAAATCAGAAAGGTGATAATGAAAGCAGCTTAGATGCAGACGAGGAGCTTATGATGGTTGCCGCTGAACTGGGCCTTAAACAAAAACAACTATCGGCATCAAATCTCCAGAGAAAATTGAAACTGGGTTATTCACGCGCTGCCAGAATTATTGATAAATTAGAGGAAATCGGATTTCTTACTGAGGCTGACGGAAGTAAACCCAGACAGGTGCTTATGACGGAGGCTGAATGGATCGCCTATAATTCTCCCGTTGAGGAATATGAGGACGATGACGATGATATTGAATAACTAAATAAAAAAACACATTCCAAGGTTCTTTTTTGGAATGTGTTTTTGCATTTATGGGTGGTTTAAAAGAGTGGTCTCTTTGAATTGTTTTTTTAGTTGAGCTCTTGATATTGTAATTATGTGAGCGCAACCGTTGCATTTTAATTTTATGTCAGCGCCTGCTCTCAGAACTTCCCAAACGTCGCTTCCGCAGGGGTGCTTTTTTTTGCTTTTGAAATAAGAGCCGGGGACTATTGGCCGGTTCTGGTAATCAACCGGTGTCTGCGGTGAGTCGTTCATTATTGCTCAACCTTCTTTCTTGTCTGTAAAAAACGCATTAAAAAAGTTAAGTGCGTTCTCTATATCGGTTGAGGCACAAAGTTCTCTTGCGGAGTGCATAGCAAGCATAGGAATTCCAATATCAACGGTGGTAATTCCAAGCTCGGCACAGAGCATAGGACCTATGGTGCTTCCTGTGCGCATATCGCTGTGTCCTGCATGTACCTGATAGGGGATCGATGCTCTCTTGCATAGGGAAATGAACTTTGAAGACCCTGTCAAAGAGGTGGAATACGCTTGGTTCTGAGATGATTTCAAAACAATTCCTTTTCCCTGGAGAATCCTGTGTTCACTGTCGCTCTTTCCTTCGTATGAAGGGTGAGTAGCGTGGGCCATATCGCATGAATAGAAAATTGATTTTTCCATAATTTCAGCAAGGACAACTTCGTTAATCTCTTCGTGGGCGGCTTTGCAAAGTGATGAAACAAACGCTTTTGTAAAGGCGCTTTTTGCTCCTGTGTTTGACTGGGAGCCGCATTCTTCATGATTAATGGCAATGGCGGCAACGGGCTTTTGTAAAGATGAATTGTTTTTCTTCTCGGCAGTTTCACATAATCCGCGGAACAATGTAAATGTCATCGCCAGATCGTCAAGACCGGCGGCTGATATGAACTCGTCGTTAGTTCCGGAAAATGTGGCAGGCATAGCGTCGATAAGTGATATATCAAAACTCAGAATATCGTCTATAGCTACGGCATTGCCTGTTTGTTCGGATAACGTCAGGGATAACCACGAAATATAATTATTGTTGTTGTCCTCGGATAGTGAGAAAAAAGGCAATAATTCATTCTGAATACTGAATTTTGCGTTCTCATTTACGTCGCGGACCACGTGAATAGCCGCGCTGGGTATTACAACGGTATGATTTCCACTGTCAATATCTGCGTAGTTTGTCTGCCCATCTTTTGTGAGAAAGGAAACTCGTCCCGTGAGTTTCAGGGGTCTGTCCATCCAGGTGTGATTTATGGTGCTTCCGTACACCTCAACGGAAAGTCGTTCTGTGCCGTTGCTCGTCTTCGAGGGGCGGGGCTTGAGTTTCAGAACAGGATGATCCGTGTGAGATGCGCCAATGCTTATGCCGTCTGAAAGATCGTTGCCCTTGATAAAGGCAGCAAGGCAGAGGTCTCCGAAAATTGTATAATAGAGATCGCCTGTTGTAAGGTCTTTGTTTATTTCAGATAATTTTACTTCTTTTGCTCCCGCATTCTTTAACATACTTTTTAAACTGTCAATGGTTTTGTATGGTGTAGGGGAGTTGTTAATAAAATCAATAAGCTCCTGAGCGCTTTTGTTACACATAATATTCTCCTGTTTAATAAATTTTTATAATCACAGCAAATAGTCCGGTAAAGTTCTGCGGCTGAGATCTGCAACTGTTTTTTCTTTAGGAAGGTATGCAGAATCTGCTGTGAATTTTGAAAGTTCGCTGATAAGTATTGCCGCTTTTTCATCATCTGTTTCGATGATTTTTGCGTCAACTTCTTTTATGCCAAGTTTTTTTGCAGCAAAGAGTCTTTTGTGACCTGCAATAACTCTGTATTCTTTTCCGGTTTTTCTCAGAATAAGGGGTTCGATTATGCCGTATTTCTCTACAGATGCAACAAGTTCTTTCCACAAAGTCCCGCAGGCAATACTGCTCTCTGAGAATGTAGAAACGATTTCAGCAACGGGAACCTTGCAAAATGTATCTGTAACAGCGCATACAACAATTGCTTTTTCTTCGGTGAGCGCGGTGCTTACAGAGAAAACTGCTGCGGCTTCTGCCTTTTTTTCTTTAGATACCGCTTTTTCTGCGCGGCTGATACTGCTTTTACCTATTGACAATTGAATCTACCTCCTTTGCAAGGGCCATATAATCTTCTGAACTTCTGCATTTAGAACTGAATGCGAGAACCGGCTTGCTTTCGTCCTGAGCTTTTTCGATATTAACGTCAACACGGATGTATGAATTGAAAACGTAAGTGTCTGCTTCGTGAAGTGTTTCCATGGTCTGCTTGAAATAATTCTTTCTTTCGGAAGCTTTTGTGACAGCAATACCCATAATGGAAAGTTCAGGCGCAATCTCTCTTATCTGGGAGATGAATTCAAACATGTTGGCAAGTCCGAAAAGACCCCAGGGACTTGCTTCTACGGGGATGATAATATAATCTGATGCAGCAAGGATATTAATTACCCACGTACCCAGCATCGGTGGCGCATCAATCAGTATATAGTCGTAAACGCCGCTTTCTTTTACCTTAGAAAGACATTTTTTCAAAACGAATTCTCTCTGCATTTTCGTGAAAAGTTCAAACTCGATACCGCTCATAAGGGTGGAAGAGGGAATTACGTCAAGATTTTCGTATTTCGTATGGGCAATGCAATCTGTAAGATCTTTCTGATGTTTAATGGCCTGAAACAAATTCTTTTCACCCTGGGCAAGGTCAAAAACCGTGTCTTCGTCAAAATATGAAAGTGAAAGATTGAGCTGCATATCGGCGTCAATAAGAAGAACTTTAGAACCGAGCTTTGTGAGGGCGTAGCCAAGATTTGCACAAGTGGTGGATTTTCCGCTACCGCCTTTGTTGTTTGCAAAACATATTACCTGAGTTTTTCGTGGCATAAGAGACCGTTCCTTTCCAAGGTGATGTCAATTTTTATATACAGACATTTTAACACATAATAACGGAATATTCAATAATAAAAACAAGTGAAACAAAGTGTTCCTAATGCTGCTGCAAGCCTTAACGGCAGAGTTTCCGATGCGATTTTTCTGCGCCACCAAAGTGCTACTGTTTTTTTGAGAAATCCTTTTGACTAAAGGGTCTGAGGCCGATGAGTCAGGGGGCAGGTTCCAGTCTCATTTTGGCTTTACAAATATGCAGAGTTGTGGTAAAATTTTAAAGTGAATGTATAAGGAGGATTGTGTCGTGAAACGAAACGATATTGATTCAAAATATAAATGGAAACTTGAGGACCTTTATGCTGATGATGAGTTGTGGGAAAGTGATTTCCGTGAATTGTCAGATGGTGTGTCAGGGATTGAAAAGCTTAAAGGAACAGCATCCGCTTCGGCAGAGTCGTTGCTTAATTTGTTGGAGAGTTACGGCAGATTTTCAAAGAAATTTGAAAAGTTGTTTGTGTATGCGAGAATGAGACTTGACGAGGACAATGGTAATGCAAAATATCAGGATATGGCCGCCAGATCTGAGTTTCTTCTTGCTGACTTTTCAGCCAGAACTTCTTTTATAGAACCGGAGCTTTCATCAATTTCCGAAGAGAAAATTAATAAGTTTATGAACGATAATGAAGCTCTCAGATTATATGAGTTTGATTTCAAGGAGAGAATTCGCCGGAAGAAATACGTGCTTTCTGAAAAGGAAGAACGTATATTGGCCCTTGCGGCAGAGACTTGTAATGCCTCTGCGGATGCTTTCAGAAAATTCAATAATGCAGATATAAAGTTTCCTTGCATAAAAAATGAGCAGGGGGAAAAAGTGCAGTTGACCCATGGTAGTTATGCTCTCTTTTTGGACAGCAAGGACCGGAACGTCAGAAAAAATGCATTTAAGGGTATATACAGTGCATACAGAGCGTATCAGAACACCTTGGCATCTATGTACTCCGGTCAGGTGAAGAGTGACTGCTTTGTGTCTTCGTCAAGAGGCTATGAAAGTTGTCTCGTTGCGTCTTTGGACGATGATAATATTGACGCCGACGTTTACAATAACCTTATCGAAGTGGTAAATAAAAATATACCTGCCTTGACGAAATATCTGAAGTTGAGGAAAAAAGCATTGGGGGTAAGGTCACTTCATTTGTATGATCTTTACACTCCCGTGGTTGAATTGCCTGAGAAAAAATATTCCTTTGAAGAGGGTTGGGCTCTTGTTAAAGAAGCTATTAAGCCTATGGGAGAGGAGTATTGCAATATTGCATCCAGAGCTTTTGAGGAAGGCTGGATTGACGTGTACGAGACGGAAGGGAAGACTACAGGTGCTTATGCCTGGGGTTGTTACGGAAATCATCCCTACATCCTTCTTAACTGGCAAGGAACCTTTGATGACGTATTTACTCTTGCCCACGAGCTGGGCCATGCTATGCATACGTATTACAGTAATTTAAGTCAGCCATACATTTATGCAGGATACAAGATTTTCGTGGCAGAGGTTGCCTCTACCGTAAATGAAAATCTTCTTGTGGAATACCTGATGAACAATACCGACGACGAGAAAGAGAAGGCGTATATTTTAAATCACTATCTGGAAGCTTTCCGTCTTACCATAATCAGACAGACTATGTTTGCTGAATTTGAACGTGACGTGCATGCAATGGCAGAAAAAGGCCAGCCCCTTACTTGCAAGGTACTTTGTGACACGTATTATGGCTTGAACGTTAAGTATTTTGGTGCGGCGGCCAACGTGGACAGGGATATAGAACTTGAGTGGTCCAGAATTCCCCATTTCTATACGCCTTTTTATGTGTACAAGTATGCTACAGGCTTTTCTGCGGCTGTGGTGCTTGCGGGAAATATATTGTCGGGCAACAGTGAAAAGCGAGAGAAATATATTGATTTCCTGAAAAGCGGAGGCAGCGATTATCCGTTGGAAATATTAAAGAAGGCCGGTGTTGATCTGACGTCTTCTGAGCCTGTTGAAAGAGCGATGAAGTTGTTTTCTGAGAAAATAGATCAACTTGGAAAATATATGTGAAGTTGTGAAATGAATTGAGGTGCGCAGAGTATTGTTTGGCGACAGAAAAACAGGTTTCGGTTTTGATGGCATAGATGACGGTTCTTTAAGAAGATCATTTGATGGTACCGTAATCGACGGCGTTGACAAAATTGAAGAAAATATTTTGCTTGATGACTTATGTGTTTCAGGTCGCGCAGTATTTCTGGGCGAGGTTGATGCAGACAGAGTTGTTATCCCGGGCTCTGCGGAGTTCAGGGAATTTACAACCTGCGATGATTTTCACGTTTCGGGAAGTGCGTTGGTAAAGGGTGAATTTGTATGCGAAAGTCTTGTGGTACAAGGTGAAGCACGAACTCTTGACACACTTCATTCCGACGTCATTATCGTAGAGGGATACCTTAAGGCCAGCCGACAGGTCAAAACGATAAACCTTAACGTTAACGGTACTTTTGAGTGTTCCGGAAGAATTTTTGCGGATGAAATAAAGGCCGGAGGAAGACTGCTTGCGTTTGGTGAAATTAAGTGCTTTGAACTGAGCGTTCAGTCGGACAAAGAAAGTGTTGTGGGAAGGCTGCAGGCGGACACACTCTGCGTGAAAAAAAGTTCACCGTCGGAAAATGAGTACGTTTTCAATTGCGATTACGCAGATTGCGGAACGGTGGATATTGAATATGCAAAAATAGATTGTCTGAGATGCGATCAATGCAGAATCGGCAAGGGGTGCGTGATAGGAAAGCTTGATTGCCCCGGAGTGGCGGAGATATCTCCCGATGCTGTGGTTGAACAGTATGAGGGTAAAAAAACGGAGGTGCTTTAATTAGTGGAAACAGGAAACAAAAAGAGTTTCTTTAAGCCTGAAAATAAATGGGACTATATAAAAATCGTTGCAGCGGTATTGGCTGTAACGCTGGTTTTTGTTATCGTTACTGCTGCCGCATTAAGCACCAGAGATGTATTTTCAGATGATTTTAACAGCGGAAAGCATGATTTTGAAACTGAGTATAAAAAAGCAGATAGTACTGTTTTCAGCATCAGTCCTTCCTATGGAATGGATGGATCCGGTTGTCTTGTTATTGAAAACAGTGCCCAAAGTGATGCCAGTTATACAAGAGATATATATTTGCAGGCAAGACGTCATTACAGAGTGACCGGTTACGTAAGAACGGAAAATATAAACGGTTCCGGTGCGGTGGGAGCGTCTGTTCAGGTAAAGAAGATGTCAAAAGGCTCCGGAGAAACGAATGAAACAATATTTGCCTCTCAGAATGCATACGTGACCGGCGGTGCGTGGACCAAGGTGGTAATAGATCTTCCTGAAACTGATATGAGCCATACTTATCAATTGGTGCTTCGTCTGGGTGGTGAAGAAAACGGCGCTACAGCAGGAAAAGCATATTTTGATAACATTACGGTTGAGAAAATTTCTGCACTTGATGAAGGCACCTTTGATGACGTGAGAATTCTTTCATGTATCATTGTAGTGCTGATGCTTTTTGTGTTTTTTGTTGCATACAGTTATTCAAAAAAATATGAGATAAATGACGGCAAGAGTATTCTGGATCAGCCGGCAGGCGGTGCTTTTAACGTTACTACCGCGGCGGTAATTCTGTTTGCGGCGGCATTGATGCTTCGTATATTCTTGTCAGTTACTTATTACCAGTGTGATATTGACGTGAATCTGTTCAAGTCATGGGGTGACGTTGCCTATAACGCAGGGCTTACCAACGTATATAAGGAGCTTGGCGCAAATATTGATTATCCTCCTATCGTAGTATACTTTTTGTGGTTTGCCTCTGCCATTGAGAAGAATTTCGGAAGCTTTTTCGGTCTGGGTCACGAGTATCTTCATACCATTTTCGTGAAATTACCCTCAATTCTTTGTGATATTGCCATTGGATACGTTATTTATAAATATGCAAAGAAATACGGCGCGTCAACGGAATGGAGTCTTTTCTTTACGGCGCTGTGGCTCTTTAATCCTTTGTCACTTATTGACGCATCCTGCTGGGGTCAGGTAGACTCTATGCTTACGTTAGCGGTTATTCTGAGTATTATTTATCTTAATAAAAAGAAATATCTTACTGCAGGAATCTGGTTCGGAGTGGGCGTTGTGCTTAAACCTCAGATGTTCTTCTTCCTGCCTGTTTTCGGCTATATGTGGCTTAAAGACGTTATTGAAGACAAGAACGCAATGAAGGCTGTGAAGACGTTTTTCGCATCTGTGGGTGGCGCTCTTGCCGGTGTAATTATACCGTGTGTACCTTACCTTCACATGGGCTTTGAAAAGATTACGTTGTTTGGTAAAGGTGTAAAGGTTCCGTGGATATTTTCTTTGTTTGTCGGAACTGCAAACCATTATGAGTATGCTTCTGTAAATAGCTATAACTTCTGGTTTATGGCAGGAAAGAACTGGGTAGAGGACAAGGTAACGCTTCTTGAAGCTGCAAAGAGCGCAGAAAAGCCCAGTCAACTCTGGATAAGTATTCTCTCAAAGACACCCCTTGGTGATATCAGTCTTTTTGCTATAGGAATTACATTTATTGTAATAATAAGTCTGGTGACGCTGTTTTTTGCGGTAAGGCTTAAAAAAGGAGAGCACTTGCCTTATCTTCTTTCTGCGTTTATGTTTGCGGCGGTACCTTTCTTTGCACCGAGAATGCACGAGAGATACTTTTTCCCTGCGCTGGCATTGCTTATTATCGCCCTGGTGATATACAACAAGCAACTTATGCTTTTGCCGGTAGGCCTTCTCAGTGCGTCGGGATTCCTTATCGTTACGGATGTTCTGATGGGACTTTCTGTGGGAGGAAATCTTAAGAATCTCGGAAAAGAATATGACGTGTACAGTGATTATTATTGGCCGGCGCATGCGTCAATTCCGGACAGATACAGGATGCTTCTTTCGTTTTTGATGTTGTTTGCTGTGATTACGATATTAGCGATAATGATATTTGCAGAGCTTGAAGAGAAATGCAAGACAGATATTTTAGGCGGAAAGATTTACAACGAGATAATTAAGGAAAAGTCTTCTGCACAGGAAATTGTTCCTGAGAATTATGAAAATATTGAAAACGTTGTTGAAACTGCAAATGTTTCAGAACAAAGAAAAGGGGGAGAAAAGCAATGAAAAATTTAAATATCCCCTTTAATACAAAACTTAAAAAGTATTTAAAGACTTTAGTATGTCTGGCTCTTATAGTTTTTAACTTGATTGGATTTGCAGGCTGTTCCGGCACGGGAACTTATTCCTTTGAAAAAGGAAATTCCAAAAAAATTACCGGCTGGAAAACCTATAATTATCAGGCTGAAAATAATAACAAGCTGAGCATAACGAAGATTTCTATTGTGTCCGGTGGCTACAAGGGCAAGGCTCTTAAAATTGCCAGCACAGAGAATAATGATGCCCGTGTGTACAAGCAGATTTCCGTAAAAGAAAAATCTGTGTACGAGATCAGCGTTATGGTAAAGACTGAAAACGTTGAAGGCGGACACGGTGCAAATATTTCAGGTTATAATTGTTATACAGGTCACTCTGAGCCTGTGATGGGCACTACAGAGGGCTGGGTAAAGCAGACCGTTTACGTAAAAACC
>JAEIGA010014911.1_pt1 | contig 11829 bp, 27 predicted proteins | sample 9270691 | NCBI WGS metagenome assembly JAEIGA01 (sample SAMN17057246, study PRJNA624740) | gut metagenome | biome: biome; isolation source: fecal sample | host: Bos grunniens | place: China: Xizang | collected 2019
AAGCGCCGATATACACAAGAGAATAAATTCAGTTCAGCTGCGCCAAGCAGGGTATCGAACCGTTTCTCGATCCTTATCTCGATCTATAAACGGTTCCCTACCCTGCAATCGCAGCTCCTCCATGAAACTGTTAAAGAAAGCTTACGAATTCATGAGTGTATATAAAAATAAACTAAAAGGAGAAATTTTAAAATGACAAGATTTCAGATTGCAGTAATTAAGGATGGTGTGATTTACACATCAACAGAGTTTAATGGCGATGGCTATTGGACGGGACATGGCGAGGTTGTGTATGCAGCATTGCAGAACATTACAACCGTAGAAGAGTGGAAAGAATATGTAACAAAGTTTAATTCCGAGACATTTCAATATGATGAGGAATTGCATTATGAAATTGAAGATGAGTATGACGACTATCTTGATATGAGTGAAGATTATTTCAAGAATTGGTTCAGTGATTATATATATATTAAGAATATTGGTGATGATGAGGTTGAGTTTATTACAGAGAACGGCAAGACAATTCTTGTACCGGATGATGTAGCAGTATTCAACTTTGGAGAAAGATTGGTGCCGGGAACTGATGATAAGTACGAATGCGTTAAAGAATATTTTGTACTTAGTCCCGAGTTAATTGATAGACTCGGAGCTCTTGGATGGCATATAACAGATTACAAAAATGGTGCATTTTACTTCAGTAAGTATAGCCCAGCAGGTCAAGACTTTGGGTTTGAGGTAGAGGGTGAAGACCTTGAAGACCTTGCGAGCAATATTTATGAATACTACGAGAATTATGATGTATCTTATGAAACGTATCTATGGCTTGACGAATGGGGACACGGTCGTAACGGTGCGCCTCATGATATGAAAGACGTATATGAGGATATGGAAGCCTGTCAAGATATGGTATGGGAACTGCATGAAGTAATTATTAGGGAGGAATTATTATAATATGGAAAAGAACACAGTATTTAGCAAATATAAACTGTTAGCAATAGATATATATGAGTGGTGCAAGAAGCACAACTTGTGGGGAGATAATACAATCTACTTTGATGGCAAGGCTTGGTCCAACCGCGATACATGGGCAGGAGTTAAAGGTAAGAAGATTGCAGAGGATTTGTATGAGTATGAGGATAAAGATCCTTGTGATTACTTCGAATATGGCGACCCTGACACTTTGAGCATGAGTTTTGAAGGAAGTCTTAACCACGTACTGAATGGTTATACTCGTGGCTGGGTAAAACTTGAAGAGCAGTTCGGTAAGTTGTTCGAGAAATATGGGTTTTATTATGAAATGGGATATTCGTGGAGTTTGTCTGCATATGAAATTTAAGGAGGATTAATTATGAAGAACTACACATTTGGTTGGGCGCTTAGAGAAGTAGGATATGTAGAGGTTCCGGAAGAGGAATATACTGACCACCAAAAGAACATGGCAGAATATATTGCTGTCTTGTCTGAAGCAGTAAGCAAAGCAAAATGCGGTTGGTCCGGGGTTGAATATAGATTAATGAAAATTAATAATTATGCAGCACCATACATGGTGTTGTGTGTTGATGGTCGTGGAGAGCGATGGATTCCTATTGATGGAAATAGCAAAGGTTGTTGTCTTGAGGTGTTGGGTCAAAATCTTTGGTAAGGAGACGATTATATGTTAGATAAAGTAGAATTAAAATATCTTCGCAGCCAGATTGTATTGAATAGTATTTATGTTGCTGACTACCGCAACAATATGAACATCGAAGAGCATAAGGCGTGCGATTTCTTTGATGGATATGTAAGTTATTTGGATGAACTGATTAAAGAAGATTATCCTAATGCCAAAGATAATGATTGGTTTGGATTACTACAAGGCTATGACACCATTGACAATTTGTGGGATTGGTATTGTTGCTTTGATGAAGACCCATTGCCAACAGAAAGAGAAAATATGTGGGTCTGTGAGCATTGTCTTATGGCAATCGAGAGCAGAGAAGGAAATCAAGCAACAATGAAGCATTATGTTGACGAGGATGATGAGGGCGAGTCAAGATGTGATTGGTGCGAAGAGGTTGGTTTTGACACTTTATATGAATTAGTTTAAGGAGGAATAAATTATGAAAAAACATATTATTTGGAGCAATATGAATCTCGATATCGAGGACTGGAGGGATGATTACAAAGAGTCTTGTGAAAACAACGATATGGAATACGACCCTGATGACGAATATGCTATATATGAATGGATGATGGAAACAAACAAAGAATATTTCTATGACGAACGTATGAATCTTGATAAGGTTGTAGAGGGTAGAATTCTTGTTATCGCAGACCTTGGTTTGTGGAATGGCAGAAAATCTGCTTATAAGATTGTAGATAGCGGCAATATCAAGGATATTCTTGGATTCACTTATGATTGCGCAGAGTTCTACGGAGATGGATATAACATCAGAGGAACCGAAGTACATCATGATGGAACAAACTACTACCTGTATAGGGTGATTCGTGAGGATAGAAACATTCAGAATTTGCTTGATGATATCTATGATGGCAAGGAATACACAATGAAGAAATTGAATTATTATACAAAGTCACTGTATAAAGATGTGGCGAACGTATATGGATGGAGGTAATTATGGTACATTACTACAAAACAACGGGAATTTATTCAGATTCGAATCTGCTGATGGTTGAGGTACATTACAATAAAGGTAAGGGTTACGAGGCAAGAATAACCCCTTGTTCGAAGGGCAATGGTTATTATAGTGTGATGTATAGTCCGGAATACTACAAGTATTACAACACATTAACTTGTATGCTTGTGCCTTGTGGTCGTAGAAGCGCCAAGAAAGAACAGGAAGCATATTTCCTTATGAGAGACAAGATGAGCTGGCTGCTTGATGAATATGTTCATATGGCAGAGAATAACGGTGGAAGACACATTGAAATAATTGGTGAATTGGAGGAATAAATTATGACAATTATTAGAGATGGGAAAGAAATTAAATTGACTCAAGAAGAACTTCGTAAAGCGTATGAAGTAAAGAATATGGAATATCTCATGGAGGATGTTGCGTGCAAAATTGAAGATGAGCTTGATCTTGACGATGATGAACTTGCAATTATCGTAGAAAGATTTGAAAATGCGCTTGAGCATAATGATATGTACTGGGATTGTTACTGGGATACTATGGAGTATGTTATAAATGAATATATTAGAGAGGTAAGTAAACAATGACAAACACAGAGTTCATGAACAAACTTGACACAATGTACGCAAAGCATCCTATGATTGCACTAAGCAATCCTAAGTCGCTCAATGAGTTAATGTATGTGCTTCGCATGGAGGGAGACAGAGATTATAGCATCAGTACAAACGATGGAAGTTGTATTCCGTCTGTAAGAGAAACGTTTGTGCCAACGAGAAGCCTGGCAAAGAAGGTTGTATCTATTGAGTGGGAAGAATTTGAGGACGAAGAGTACGGAACTATTGGTGCAATTATTGTAGATTTGGAGGATTAAACTTATGAAAAATTGGCTGAAGACAAAGTGTGAGATTAACGGTTACAGGTATTCAAATGGTTCCGGAGGGAAGAGATGGACGAGAGGCAGAACAATGTACTCAGAGGGATGCTATTGGATTTCTCAAAATGAGCGAATTATGGTAATCACAAAGACCAACCTTGATACTCATGAAATTTCTCTCGCAACGTTAAAAGAAGCAAAGAGGTTCTTAACCGAGGAAGGTTACAAAGAATATGTGCTCGGTAGATTTTACGAAATGGCAATGAAAGGCTAATAAAACAATCCAAAATTATTTAAAAGGAGAATTTAATTATGACTCAGAGAAACATTGATGTAATGGACATTATCGTAAGCAAGATGGCAGAGGGTGCCAAGCTTTCAGAGGCTATGCAGTTTGTGTACAACAAGAGAAGCGTTGCTATTCCGTTTCGCGACAAGACATTTGATGTGTCTTTTGACATTCTTAATATGTCAAATAGAACTGTGAATGCTTTGATGAGAGCAAAAGCAAGAACAATTCATGAGGTGCTTGATATGTATGGCAGCGATAAATTCGATAAGATCAGAAACTTTGGTCGACTTTCGCAGATTGAGCTGCTTGAGTCTATTTTGGATTATTGCTGGAGTAAGATGGATAACGATGAGCGAGTAAACTTCCTCATTGATATCGTAGAAAGAAATCAGAATTATATTCGCGAAGAGATTGCGTAAATAAATAAACCGAGCCGGGGCGGTTAAACCCCGGCAGAAAGTTGAGGCATATATGAATAACTACGCAAAAAACAAGCAAAAGATTGAGTCGATCCGTAATAAGTGTGGCGAAATTATGTTTCGTATGGCAATTAGTCACTTGATGGATGTTGGCATCCGCCATTTGACGGAAGAAAACGTTGAGGAAACTTGCAACGAAATTATGAAGAAAGACGACTCGAAGGCGTTTATGACAAATGAGTTTTCATGCAATCTTGTAAGAATGGCTTATGAGTTAGCGCAGATTCCCCATACAGACCTATTAGTATACATTCAAAGAGAAGTTGTTTACGATGTGTTTGATGGCGAATTATCTTATGAGAGAGCAATGCAGCTTCTTAAGAATTGTCTTGATTGGATCGAGGAAGACCATCTTGACACGCTTGATACCTTCGAATATCTTGGGCTTGAAGAAGACGAGATTGAGTCACTTGGGTATGGCTATTTGATTGCAAGTGAGGACGAAGAAGATGACGATTAAGGAACTTAAAGAACTTAAAAAAAGATATTGCGTCTACGACGATACGGCGGATGTGATAGATTTCGTATCAGAGTTGCTTTACAGACGAGCAAGAGAGATTGAAAAGGATGAGCCTTATGCCAAAAGAACGATAGAGTTTTTGGACAAAGCGGCGCATGAAGTCTGGGAATTGATTGATTATATAAGTGAATTGGAGGAAGAATAATGCATAGTAAATCAGAAGAAACTTTGAGGGTAAAAGTTGAGGGCGGATATTTGTATGCCACAATTAGTGGAGACATTGATTATCCTGGAATTTGCGTAGAGTTTGTAGCAGATGAAGACAAGGGTGAAAAGTTGAGTAGACCAACCGTATTGGTTGAGAAGCCAGTTGGAGACGATCTGAGAGCGTTGGTGTGGTCCGATGCAGACGACGAGGATTATACAACTGAAATTATATTCGACTAAACAGTACAAAATGATTAAAATATGATAGAAGAAGGAGAAATGTAAAATGGGAAAGAAAGCTAATTACACATTTACACAAGAAGAAAAGATCTTAAGAATTGAGGAATATGCACTGCGCAGTAATGAAATCTGCGCAAACAACAATAATAGAAAGCTTGGAAAGGCGTGCATTTCTGTGCCGTTTCCTGTAACCGTTTGCAATCCTGATGCTCCGTGTTTCAAGAAGTGCTATGCGCAGCATGGTTGTCAGAGTTTCGCAAATGTTCAGGGTGCTTATTATAGAAATCTGAGACTGTATAATAACAGTGCAGATGATTTCTTTGAGCAGCTGCATTATAAGATTAAGTTCAGTGGACTGCCTATGGTAAGATTCTTTGATTCCGGAGACTTCCCTGATGCGGAGTTCTTGGAAAGAAGTGTGGAGTTGGCAAAACAGTTCCCTAACGTGAAGTTTATGGCTTACACCAAGAAGTATGATTTGGTAAATGAGTACTTGACTAAGGGTGGTAAGTTGCCTGATAATTATAATATCTTCTTCTCCGCTTGGGATGTACTTTGGGAGGTTCCGAATCCTCATGGACTTCCTGTGGCGTATGTAAAGTTTAAGGAAGAGAGATTTACGCCGGAGATACCGAAGAATGCGTTCCATTGTCCTGGTAGAGAGACGAACTGTTCTGCATGCGGAGTTTGTTGGAACAAGAAGGTAAAGGCTGTTTACTTTGACGAGCATTAAACAATACAAAATGATTAATGAAAGGATGGATTTGAGTGTTAAATGAAAAAGAAACAGAATTAATATTAGAAAGTTTTTTCTACGAGTGTGTGAGGTTTTGGAATAGAACAATAGATGATACTCGTGAGGCTTTTAGAAGAGCGATTAGAGACATCGAAGAATTAACCCACGACCCTTATGAACCTTGTGGGAAATTGGTAGATATACCTACGAGAGACAAGTTTATAGGATATAGAAAAGTAGATATGAATATTTTTCAAATTTAGGAGGTTATTATGGATAGATATTTTTACTCAGTAGAAGTAGACGAGAATGATAAAAAGTACATTCATATGTCTGGAAATATATATTATAACGACGGCAGCAGCAATGAAACGGATTGTTTTAGGATTGCCGAGTGGACATTTCTGTATATTCCATTAGAAGAGTTAGCGGAGTTACTTAATGATATCGATGTCTTTTGGGAATATTTGAATGAAAAGGTTGCGTATCTTGGTAATTTGACAGAAGATGAAGCAGTCGATATGTGTCAGGTATATTTCAATGGTGAGCCTGGCAAGTGGTTAAATATTAAGCATGTAAATGAAGATACGCCGTGTGGTGATTATTGGTTTGAATAAATATAAAAGCGACGAGGAGAATGAAACATGAAAAAATTAATTACAGAATATGTAGGGCATAAAGATATCGACTTAGTTGATAAATTAGATAATATGTGTGGTTCAGAAATCTCAGAAGAAATTTTTGAAAAATGTATGGAAGAAAAAACATTTAAAAAGATTGAAGAAAAAGTATGGGAACTTATGAATGATAAAGATTCCGACTTTTCAAAGGCAGAATTTTATGAGGATCTATTTGACGGAGATGAATCTGAAGATGAGTATTATGTGTGGTCATCATGTTTATACAATTGTGATTTGTTATATATGACAGCAATTGCATATGTGTTAGGTTTAGAAATTCCTGAATTTAGTTGGGATGTTGAAACTTTTGGAATGTCAAAGGATTGATAAGGAGGATTGATATGGTAGGAACATTAATTAAACAACCAAATGAAAAGTATTGCATAGTTGACTATGCCGGAGAGGTCAGACATTATAATCTCACAGAACAAGATATTATTAATATGTATATTGAAGACGCTAGGGCACATATCGGGGCCGCAGAGCATTATGGAAATCTGATTGCAAAAACAGTTGTTTCTGGATATAACGAGAAGACAAAAGTTATTTCTAATAAAGTATTGAAAACAATGGGATTTGATAAAACATACGATGAACTTGTAAAATTTGTACCACGCAAACCCATTAATACACAGTACGCTTCTTGTGATTTCACAACATATGGTAAGTGTCCTAATTGTGGAGGAAGTGTTAGAGATGGTATGGGTAGCAAGGATGAAAAATGTGGCAGTTGTGGTCAATTGTTAAAGTGGTAAAAGGAGATTAATATGAACGAATACTGGAAAGATCCCCGGCTAGGAACGGACGATGATGAAGGCGCATATGATTATTACTCTTGCGATAAGCCAGACAACAAGCAATATATGTGTTGGTCCACATGCAAGTGCGATGATTGCGGAAAAGAGCCGCGCTTCAATCGCTATGGAAAAGCATGGAATGCATATTGGTATTGTTGGGACGGATGGGACGGAGATTCCGGCTTTGTGTGTTGGAAGTGTTTGTTGAAGAGTAAGATTTATAGCAGTAAGCTTAACTTTAAGAAGCGATTTAAAGAGTATAAAAATTATCGTAAATTTATTAACCATTTTAAGAAAAATAACATTCCAATCACAAAAGAATTAAAAGAAACGGTAATGAAGGTTTGCCGACAAGGAGGTTGCTATGGAAAAGTATAAAATTACTAAAACATTTGAATATGATGATGACGATATTATAGATGTAATAAGTTCCGCAATTTACGATATTGGATATTGGTCTTGTATCGATAATGATACTAAGGTATGGCATAAGACGAGTGATTCTTTGGACGATGACCACACATTTGAAGATGTGTTCTTTGAGATTTTGAAGAACGGACAGGCTGTGGAGTTAATTGATGTCGAGGATGATGAAGAGGTTTGGGAGTTGACGTTGGATAAATTGATCCATGGTATGCAGATGGCTATTGATAATGGTGATTGGGACGGAGATGTTGATGAGTTGGACGGGGCGATTGGAGATATGATTTTCCAGTATGCTTTGTTTGATGAAATAGTATTTGGGTAAGGAGGAGTAGGTGTGGAATTAAGAAAAGCTTGGTGTCGTGAAACAGCGCACCCATCTTATAGAGACAAGTGGTCCGAAGATAATCCTTCGGCAGGACAGTGCCTCGTTACGGCTTTGGTTATACAGGATAAATATGGTGGTGATATTTATTCTTGCAAGGTTGGTAGCAATAGTCATTTCGTTAATATTATTGATGAAAGAATTATTGATAGAACGGCAGAGCAGTTTGGCGGAGCCGGCAGTATCAAATATATTAGCGGAAGTTTTAGAAAAAGAGAAAGAGAGTCGTTGCTTAAAAATAAGGATGTTAAAGCAAGATATGAACTGCTGAAAGCAAGAATGGAGGAGAATTAATATGAAGTTTTATAAAACCAAAAGAGAAATAACACTAAAAGATGCACTTACAATCTTGTTTACAAACAATGTGCCCGATCAAAGCTATGATTGATTGGATAGGATGAGTGCAATCGTTTATGTTATTGATAACTATATTATAGAAGTTGGAGGAGAGGTGTAATGATGAAAATTGCAAAGGGTTATAAATTGTTTGAGATGAGAGATGATGGGAAATTATTCCCTCTCTTCATTGGCAAGAATGAAGAAACAGTTATGAATGAATGGGTTATGGCGGAAATTATTATGGAGCACAAGGGCTTCGCCCATCGTCCCGGATGGCATATTGGCGCAGAGATGCCGAGTGCGCCTTGGCTCATGTCGGCGGACGGCACATACAAGTCTCAGCGCGGCAAGAGATTTAGAAGAGTGTGGTGCGAAGTAGAGTATGTGGCAGATGTAGATTACACCGAAGAGGCGCTCCGGCAACCTAAGAAGTGTTTTACTGACAGATTACCTGATGGTGGCTTTTATAACTTTAAAGAATCTGGTAATAGACTGTGGATTATTGCGGATCGCATTAAAGTCACAAGAATCATCAGCGAGACAGAAAGGATGGAGATATTGGATCAGATGAACTATGACGAGCAAGATGCATTTGAACCCTATAGACAGGCGATGGCTAGACGAATGAAAATTGCGTAATTGTAAATAATTTGTAAATTACGCAACAGAATGATTGAAATATCAAAAAAATATGTTATAATATAGGCACAAAAGGAGATTGTGATTATGAACAAGGCAAAAAGAAAAGAACTGTCTAAAATTGAAGGCAGGTTGGCAATTATTAAAGACACAATTAATGATATCAAGAGCGATCTTGAGTATGAACTCAGCGATGAAGAATACACTTTAGACAATATGGAGCGTTTTTCTGGAACAGACAGATATGCTGCAATAGAAGATGCGGTTAATAATATGAGTGACGCCGTAAATTCTCTTGAAGATGCCGTCGACAATATAGACGGCGCAATAAAATACGTTATCAGCTCACAAAGTTAACAATAAAATGTGATATAATGAGAGGAAATAAGACATGGAAGAAATGAAGAAAATACTTTATGGTGGCGAAAGCAATAATGTTTGTGCTTATTGTAAAAGAAAGGGTTGTTATATGACAGTAAAACAAGTCAAGAAAAAAGAATGTCTTAAAAAAGATTGTCGTCATTTAGATAAAAAAGAAGATCACGAATGGTGGAAGCAGAGAGAACTTTTGAAGCAAAAGAAAAAGCAGAACAAAACGTTAGTATTTGCTTAAGGAGGCATTAAATGGCGTATAATCATACAAGAAATTATTTTGATTTTCGAGGGAAAAGATATGGCGTAGGCACAATTGTAAAACTTAAATCAGAAGAATATGGATGCGGCAGAGAGATTCAAAGATGTCACGGTATTGCCAAATTTGTAGGAGGACTTGAAAGCGGCTATATTAAATTTGACGGAATTGTACCGCTAGGAGAAAGATACTGCGGCATAGGATGGGTTGCAAAGCCGGAAGACAAAATCGAAGCAATCATCGAACCTGTTTATTATGAATATAAACCAACGTGGCAAATTGCCATGGAAAATTATTCGAAGACGCCCAAACACAGTAGAGCAGATACTGCTCCCGGCACGATATTGTATATAGCAGCAATGCTTGTAGGTTCAATATTTAAGGGTAACTGGGTAATTTGGATTATTGCAACCTGCGTTTATTTGAAATATTTGGTTGATATATATAGAGATTAAGGAGAGAATGTATTATGGCATCAAGCGGAAGATTAGAAAAAGAAGACAAATTAAGAGCCAAAATTGAAAATAGATTGGCCGGACTGCCTCAGGTTTTTATGGAGTTTTATGATGACATGAGAGGAGATCGAAAGTCATTTACTACAATAGACACTTATACCAACTATGTTGCGTCTTTTATGAATTATGTAACGAACAATACACCGAATGAAGAGTTTTATAAAAGTGTAACAACAGCAATGATTAAGCAATATTTGGTATCGTTACAAACAAGAGAAGTAGATGGACAGACCGTTAGGGCTGGAGATGATATTCAAGCGACAAGATGGTCTGCACTTAACACGTTTTTTGTGTTTTTAATAAATAATGATTATATCAAAGAAAACCCAATGACTAAAACAAAGAGACCTAAGATAAGAACAGAGCATAAAGTAACTTATTTAACGCAGGAAGAGATCCAAGAGGTATTTAAAAATATCAAAGAAAATGCTGGGGCGAAATTATTAAACAGAGATTTGGCGCTTATCTCTTTATTTATATCAACCGGATTGAGAAACAGCGCTCTCACCCAAATCAATATTGAAGATGTAGACTTTGCCAATAACACTATCAAGGTTGTAGAAAAGGGCAGCAAGGTTAGGAGCGTGCAGTTTGGTACAAACATGAGGGCGTTGCTTTTATCATGGTTGAAAGATAGAGAGCTATATTTTTCTGATGCAGGAACAAACGCTCTCTTTGTTAGTCAGCTTAAAGAGAGAATTTCTATATATACCATTGGACAGTTAGTAGAGAAATATACGAGCACCATTAAAGGCAAGCACATCACTCCGCATAAACTTAGAGCGACGGCGTGTACTTTGATGAGTACACAGGGGGTTCCGATCCAAGTTATCAAAGAAATGGTTGGACATGAAAATATTCAAACAACAACTCGATACGTTGGAGTGCTGGAGAAAGAAAAGGAAAATGCTACGAACGTATTGGATAGAAATCTTTTCTAATACAAATCACACGGCAAAATGGTTGACATATCATTTTGTCGTGTATATAATAACGAGTGAAATAAAAAATAAGGAGTCGATATATGTGTATACTAGTGAAAAGGATGTTAATGCCTTTGTAACAGAGTACAAACGTAGTAAAGTAATTATTGAAACGACAACAAGAGCAATTCTAAACAGGGCTATTGAATTTGAAGAGAGATTTGGGAAACCATTTTATAGATTTACAACAGAAGAGGCATTGGAAATGTATGAAAGTGCCCATGCAATTTCTGTTGTATCGTTACAAAATATGAACCTGTTGCTAAAGAATGCATCTAGGTGGTTTGCGTATAAACACGGTAAGACATTCAAAAGTGTATATGAAAATATCACAAAAGATATATTGTTAACAGTTATTGATGTGGAAAAGCAGAAAAGTATGATGCTTAGCAGAGAAGACATTGATGATATAAAAGCAAACTTATTAAACTACACAGACAAGGCTATCATTGAAGCGCTCTTCTTAGGATTTGGGTCATTATGGCTTAGGGAATTATCATTCTTTGATATGTCTCA
>JAEIGA010014912.1_pt1 | contig 11829 bp, 8 predicted proteins | sample 9270691 | NCBI WGS metagenome assembly JAEIGA01 (sample SAMN17057246, study PRJNA624740) | gut metagenome | biome: biome; isolation source: fecal sample | host: Bos grunniens | place: China: Xizang | collected 2019
ATATTCGCTTTTCTTATGCTCAGAATAAGATTATCATTCCTCACTATGATATTAATGGACGACTAGTGGGCATCCGTGGCCGTGCCATTGATGAAGAAGATTTACAGTTTGGTAAGTATCGTCCTATTCAAATCGGAAAGACTATGTATAATCATCAGTTAGGCTTTAATCTTTATGGCTTATGGGAACATAGAAAAGCAATCCAGCTTACGAAGCGAGCAGTAATTTATGAAGGCGAAAAAAGCTGTATGATTGACGATGCTTTTTATGGTCCATTTAGTGTGGCAGTCGCAACTTGTGGTTCGCAGTTAAACCGCTTTCAAATTAATCTATTAGTGCAAGAATTGGGTGTAAATGAAATAATTCTTGCTTACGATAAAGAATATGATGAACCATATTCACTGCAAGGCAGAATGTATAGAGAAAAACTTATTCAGAAATGTGAACGTTATCGTGGCCTTGCAAACTTTTATTATATTTTTGATGAACACAATTTACTTGATAAAAAAGACGCACCTTGTGACAAAGGACAAGAAGTATTAGAAACATTAATGAAAAGGAGAATTAAAATCAAATGAAATATAAGCTAAAGTGGGAACTGCCGCATGATGCGGTCACCTGTCTAGGTTGGCTACTATCAGCCCGCGGCGTAGAAGATATTGAAGGTTATGTTTATCCTAGTAAAGATTATGAATTAAACCCTCGCCTATTAGATAACATTGATCGTGGTGCCGCTCTTTTAAAGAAGCATCTAGATAATGATAGTAATATCCTATTAGTTCAGGACTGTGATACAGACGGTATTATGAGTTCAGCAATGCTATGGCTATATATTAAGGATTTTTATCCAAAAGCGAAACTAGAATATGTCTGTCATGAGCATAAGCAGCACGGTCTAGAAGATATTATTGACGATATCGAAGAAAGTGATTATGATTTAATTATTCTACCTGACGCTAGTAGTAATGATTATGAATATCATGAACGGCTATATAACGCCCACAAGGACGTTCTAGTTATCGACCACCATGAAGCAGAGCGTTATAGTTATTATGCAGTTGTAATTAATAACCAGCTATCTAAGGAATATCCTAATAAGTCCTTTAGCGGTGCAGGTGTTGTATATAAGTTCCTAATGGTAATGGACGAATTAATGGGTAAGCCTGGCCATAGTGAAAAGTATATGGATTTATGTGCCCTAGCTAATGTAGCGGACTGTATGAGTATGAAGCATCCAGAGACTCGCTACTATATTATGGAAGGCTTAAAGCGAGTACAGAATGATGGTTTTAAAGCCTTTATTAACCAGCAGTCCTATTCTTTATTTAAGGAAACAAAAGAACTTGGTTATATTGGTGTTGCTTTCTATATCGCCCCTCTTTTAAATGCTGTCGTACGCGTTGGCACGATGGAAGAAAAGCGGCTTCTGTTTGAATCCTTTATTAATCCTAATGAACTAATTCAGTCTGACAAGCGCGGAGCCAAGCCTGGTGATATGGAAAAGGTTGCCGTAGAAATGGCACGCCGAGCCTCCAATGCCCGCAATCGTCAGAATAAGACAAAGGAACGCGCCACCGAACTACTTGATATGCGGGTTCAGAAGTATGATTTGCTTGATAATAAGATTCTAATTATTGAGGTTGATAATAAGGATAATATTCCGCAGGAACTACGCGGTCTAATCTGTGCTCAGTTTGTAAATCGCTATCATCGCCCCTGTGCTATTGTGGCCCGTAACAGTGAAGGTTTCCTACGCGGCAGTATTCGTGGCAATGACTCATTTGAAGAAGTTCCTGATTTCAAGGCGTTCCTGGAAGGGTCTGGCTTAATGGATTATGTACAGGGCCACGCAAACGCGGCAGGTATGAGTATCCATGAGAGTAATCTAGAAGATCTACTTGCCTATGCTAATACTCATATTTCTGATGAAGGTTTGTCTAATGTTTATTATGTAGATTATATTTTTGATGAAGATGAAGATTTTGGCCCGCTACTATTAAATATCGCGGCCCAGCCCAACCTATGGGGCAACGATATTGAAGAGCCTATGGTTGTTGTCGAACGTATTCCTTATTATCGTGAACAGCTATTTATTATGGGCGAGAACAAAGACTCTTCTAAGTTTAGCCACAATGGCGTAGAATATGTAAAGTTTAAGGATTCTGATTATATTCAGGAAGCAACAGCCTATGAGCGTGGTTATATTACAGTCTATGGCAGTATTAAGCAGAATACTTGGGCTGGTCGCACAACTCCTCAAATTTTAATTCAAGACTATATTATTGAAGATGCTACTTATGATTTTTGACAAATAATAAATTTTAGTGTATAATATAAATAATTAGAGGAAGGAGAAAGTTGAAAGATGGTAAAGCAATATCCCGGTACTTTACATGCTCATACGGATTTTAGCAATCTTCGTCTTCGAGACTCGATTAATAAAGTCCCTACACTAATCAATAAAGCAATTGAACTTGGTCACACTTGTGTAGCTATTACTGATCATGAAACTATTAGTAGTTTTGTTCAGGTTGAAGAATATGCAGACAAGGTAAAGGATAAGATTAAGGTTATTCGTGGTAACGAAATTTATCTCACTCGTAATAATCTTAATGCTTCTAACTTTAATAAGGAACGTGGAGATGACTACTTTCACTTTATTCTTCTTGCAAAGGATATTGAAGGTTATCATCAGATCTGCGAACTTTCTACGAGAGCATGGATGCGTTCTTATGTTTCTCGTAGAATGCGTCGTGTTCCCACTTATTACAAGGATTTAAAGGAAATTGTTGCGCCGAATTCCGGACATTTGGTTGCCAGTACGGCTTGTCTGGGCGGCCAACTTCCTAAGTTTATTCTTAAATATCGTGAAACCGGCGATATGAATTATATTGATACCGCGAAGAACTGGTGTCAGTATATGATTGGTATTTTTGGCAAGGGTAATTTTTATTTGGAAATGCAGCCTTCCAACAATGCTGAACAGGTTTATGTAAATAAAACTTTGATGAAGTTTAGCGAAGAACTTGACATCCCGTATATTATCACAACTGACGCCCATTATCTGTCTAAAGAAGATGCCATTATTCATGAAAAGTATCTTAATTCTCAAGATGGCGACCGTGAAATTAAGGCGTTCTATGAAACGACTTATATGATGGGAACAGAAGAGATCGAAAGTTTCTTCCCTTATTTTAGTAAGAATCAGATTTGGGCTGCTTACGAAAATATTGAGAATATCGTTTCTATGTGTCAGGAATTTTCAATTAAGCGTCCGCTTCGTATTCCTGAACTTCCTTGGTTAAATTATAATCATGATATTTGTAATCTTGATTTCTATCTAACTAAAATGCCCACTCTCCGTAAGTTCCAAGCTTCTAGCCGTAATGCAGACCGAGAAATGGTTTATGCGATTATTGATGGCATTCGTCGTCATAAGGACTTACAGAACGATGCGGCATATGCAGCACTTGAAGAGTGCCTTGATATGACTTGGGTTTCTAGCGAAGTTAATGACGCTAGCTGGAGTGCTTATTGTCTGAATCTTCAAAAGATTATCGAAGAGTGCTGGAACTCCGGAACCATTGTTGGCCCTGCTCGTGGTTCTGGCGGTGGTTTCTTGCTTCTATACTGTCTGGATATCATCCAGATGAACGCTCTTCGTGAAAAAACTACTATGTATCCTTGGCGATTCTTGAACCCTAAGCGTGTTAGCCCGCTAGACGTTGACTTTGATATTTCTGGTTTGAAGCGTGCTTCCACTCTTGAGCATCTTCGCAAAGTATACGGTCAGGACCGTGTATGTAACGTTCTAACTCTGCGAACTGAAAAGTCGAAGAGTGCGATTCTAACCGCGGCCCGCGGATTGGAAATGTCTCCGGAAGAAGGACAGTATCTTTCTTCTTTGGTAAGTGCAGAACGTGGTCAGCTATATACTCTTAAGCAGATGTATTATGGTGATGAGGAAAATGGTATTGCACCGAGTTCCACTTTCGTTGAAGAGATGAACAATCATCCCGACCTATGGGCAATTGCTCAGCGTATTGAAGGTCTCGTATGTGGTGCCGGTATTCACGCCGGTGGTATCATCTTCAATGATGAACCCTTCACGAACACCGCTTCTTTGATGCGAGCGCCTGATGGAACAGTAATTAGCGGATTTGAACTTCATGACGCGGAAAAGCTTTCACTGATTAAGTATGATGCTTTGTCCGTCGAAGGTATGGATAAGATTCAGATTTGTCTCGAACTTCTTATCGAAAACGGTTTTGTAAAGCCGGAGGCCACTCTAAAGGAAACTTATGAAAAGGTTATTGGTATTTACAACATTGAACGAGACGATCCTAAGATGTGGGAAAAGGTTTGGAAGCATGAAATTATTAGTTTGTTCCAGATGGAACAGCAGAGTGGTATCCAAGGTATCGCGGCAACCAAGCCCAACAATGTTGATGACCTTGCATCTTTGAACTCTGTTATTCGTCTGATGGCTCAGGAAAAGGGCGCAGAAACTCCTATTGAAAAGTATGCTCGTTTCCGTCGTAATCCTCAGGCTTGGGAAACTGAAATGAAGCTTGCTGGATTAAACGCGGCAGAACGTGAACTTCTGCATCGAGAGTTGGACGTATCTTCTGGTCTGTGTATCGCACAGGAACAGTTTATGATGCTGGTCCAATTGCCGGAAATTGGTGGCTTCGATCTTCAGTGGGCAGACCGACTGCGTAAGTCTATTGCAAAGAAAAATCCTAAAGAGTATGATAAATTGACTAAAGAGTTTTATGATAATATGCGCGAAAAGAATCTTTCTGAGAATCTGTGTGCATATGTTTGGGATACTCTAATTGCAATGAACCGCGGCTATGGTTTCAATGCCGCCCATACTCTTGGTTATTCTCTGGTTGCTTTGCAGGAAATGAATTTGGCTCATAACTTCCCCATTATCTTCTGGAATACGGCAAACCTTATCGTTGATAGCGCTGGTGTTGCCGAAACTGAAGAAGATGACGAAGAAACTCTGGTTGTTGAGTTAGAAGATTCTGAGGAAGTTGAAGAAATCGTAGACATCTATGAACCGGAAGAGTGGGAAGAATATGAATATGAAGATCTTCCCGATCGTTCCGCGAAAAAGAAAAAGAAAACTAAGTCCATTAACTTTGGTAAGATTGCCACTGCTATTGGTAAGTTCCAAATGGCAGGTATTAAGGTAACTCCTCCTAATATTAACGAAAGTGGTTTTACTTTTACTCCTCTAGTAAAAGAGAACGCGATTGCCAGCGGGCTTCGTAATATTACTCGCATTTCCGCGGACTTGGTTAATCAAATTATTACTAATCGTCCTTATACTTCCATTGAGGATTTCCAAGAGAAGGTTAAGGTTAATCGCACTCAAATGCTAATGCTTTTAAAGTGTGGAGCTTTTGACAGTCTTGAACCTGACCGAATGGCGGCCATTCAAAAGTATTTGTCTACTAAGGCTGCGACAAAAGAAAAACTAACTCTTGCAAATGTGCCTATGCTCATGAAGTATGGCATTCTTGATGAAGATGCGGCTGAGTATTGTGAGTTATATTCTTTTAATAAGTTCCTCAAGAAACATGCAGATGGCGATGTAATCGTATTCCCCAATGAAAAGGCTATGGAATATTATTGCGACCATTTTGATGTTGACTTACTTCTTGATGGTTACACCATCGGAGTTAAGACTTGGGAAAAGATTTATAAAAAAGGTATCGCTCCTCTTAGCGAATTTATCAAGGATAATATGGAAGATTTGCTTGATAGATTAAATACTGCTCTTATTGAAGAACAGTTTGAAAGCTATGCTAAAGGTACAATTTCTCATTATGAAATTGAATCTATGTCTTTCTATTATCATGAACATGAACTGAAACATGTCAATCGCATGATTTATGATATTAAGGATTTTAATAAGCTTCCTGAAAAGCCTATTGTCGCTCGTAAGATTCCGACTAAGGATGGTAAAGAGATCGAACTATTAGAATTGGCTCATATTTGCGGCACAGTGTTGGATAAAAACAAGATGAAGAATTCCATTTCTCTTCTAACACCGACTGGTGTTGTAACAGTAAAGATTTGGAAGAATCAGTTCGCCAAGTATGATAAACAGATTTCTGAGATTCAGAGCGATGGTAAGAAAAAGGTTCGCGAAAAGTCTTGGTTTAGTCGCGGTAACTTGCTGTATTTACAGGGTGTGCGGCGAGGCGATGCTTTTATCCCTAAGGCGTATAAAGGAAGTACCCATCGAGTTCCTATTATGAAGATTACCTCCGTTGAGGGAGACAAGATTATCTTCACTGACAAGAGGTATGATGAAGAATGATTGCTATATATGACGAAGAGTTCGCCACGGCGAAGCGAGGTTTGCCGCCTCCTTCCCTGGCGGCCATGAAAACCGCGGCTTATTTAAAGACAGAGCAAGATGATATTGTTATCTTAATTACTGATTTGACTAATGCCGCTAATTATAAAGAAGTATATTTTTTCAGCGATAAGCCGCTAGAAGATTTACCAAAAGAAATTTTCTTAATGGATAATATTCATTTATATGGTAAATATTTAGAACCGCTACCTCGCATTGTGGAACACATGACTCCGGATATTACAATATATCATGATGTCATTCAAACAAGATTGGTTCAAAAAATTGTTACCACAAATCGAGCCTTACAATTTTTAGATAGTATTTATTACCAAGCATATGGCTCCAAAGGTGAGCGATTGCCTTTGCCGCCTTCTTCTAAAAAGAGGCGTTTTTATATATATGATGAAGATTTTCTAAGCTATGATGATTGTTGGAATATTTTTAAAGAAATTGAAGAGCGTATACCCACAGGCATTTATACAATAAAACCTATTCAATGTCATACGGTAAAACAATTTTTTACGCTACGAGAAGATTATGAAAAAGTCAGTCGTGCTAATAAAATAATTCTAGATTATTACGTTCCGCTTCATCATTTTGAAACTTATTTTGGGAAATATAAACTTAAGCTATTAGGTGAAATCACAAAGAATTCAGAGATATATGTATATCTTGGTAAGAATTATAGTTCTAGCGCTTATGGCGAAGTCTTTTATTTAAAGAATTTGTATTATTCTTTAAATCTAATTTTTAGTTATTGGTCCCGCAATATTCCTATTAAGGCTGAAATGTTCGTTGTTGAGGATTCTGTAAATCCATATAAAGAACTTTTTCAAGCCTTACAGCAATGGACCAATCATAATGATTATGATAAAACTATTAGTAGTTTTCTTTCTACAAAAAAATTGAAACCAAAGTTAGAAGAATTTATTGCTAATAATCCAGCAATGGAAATATTCTTTAATAAAAGTAAAAATGATTTAATTAATACTAGGGGGGTTTGGAGATTGCCATGACAAATGAAGAAATTCGAGAAGTTATTTTAAACCATCAGCTAGAAATTCAAAAATGCCTAGAATCCTGTCGCGGAACTTTTGAATTGAATCCTACTATTGCTCACCATAAAAAATGTATTGATGAACTTCGCAATGAATGTACTCATTTAAATACCAATCATGAAATGCAAACTTTTAATGGCCGTTGTATTTATTGCGGCAAACACATGGGGTGATATTTATGGAATATGTAATTAAGCGTGATGGTTCTCAGGTTTTATATAATAAAGATAAAATTTATGAAGCTATTAATGCCGCGAACGAAGAATGTATTCTTAAGGAAGAAGGACACTTAACATTAGAATCTCTCTACGATGCCTTAGAAGATATTGATAGCCGTTGTAATGACCATGTTTCCGATATTGGCGTAGAAGAAATTCAGAATATTGTTGAACGAGTTCTAATGTCCTATGAGCCAGATGTCGCTCGTGCCTATATTCGTTATCGTTACATGAAGGAAGTTGCTCGCGAGTATAAAGCAGATTTCTTTGAGGCGATTGGAGAAAAGCTCGCGGCCAAGAATGTAGCAAATCAAAATGCTAACGTAGACGAACATTCTTTTGGTGGTCGTGTAGGCGAAGCATCTGATGCCATGATGAAGGAATATGCACTTAATTTCTGCATGTCCAAGATGGCCCGCGAAAATCATCTAAACAATCAAATTTATATTCATGATTTAAGTGCTTATGCGGTTGGTATGCATAATTGCCTAACTGTTCCTTTTGATCATTTACTAGAAAAGGGTTTTAATACTCGCCAGGTTGATATTCGTCCCGCGAATAGTGTTGATACTGCTTTCCAGTTAGTGGCGGTTATTTTCCAATTACAGTCCCTAATGCAGTTTGGTGGCGTAAGCGCTTCTCATATTGACTGGACCATGGTGCCTTATGTAAGAAAGAGTTTTACCAAACATATTAAAGATGGTCTAAAATATTGTGAGCATCTCTCTGAATATAAGTTGGCCCGCTTTGATAAGTGGCTAAAATATGCAACCGCCTATCGCGTGCTTCGCTTTGAGGATTATGATACTTTCGGTGTAAAACACCCTGAAGCGTGGGACTATGCAATGGCCATGACTGAAAAGGAAATTTCTCAGGCAGCAGAAGGTCTGTATCATAATCTTAATTCCCTCCAAAGCCGCAGCGGCAACCAGCTACCTTTTACCTCTCTTAATTACGGAACTTGTACTCTTCCCGAAGGTCGCATGGTAATTAAGGCTCTACTGGAAGGCTCCATTAAGGGTGTTGGTAAGCATCATCGTACTCCTATTTTCCCTTGTGGTATTTTCCAGGTCGGAGAAGGAATTAACAAGTACAAGGGCGACCCTAACTATGATTTATTCCAGTTGGCATTAAAGTCCACTTCTCTAAGGCTCTATCCTAATTATGCTAATATTGATTGGTCCGGCAACGCGGGATACGATAAAAATGATCCAAAGACTTATTTCTCTACAATGGGATGCCGCACGGCAAATGGCTGGGATATCAATGGTCTAAAGCAGCAAAAGGATGGTCGCGGCAATATTTGTCCCGTAACAATTATTATGCCTACTTTGGCGATGATGGCAGCGTACGAAACTTCTGATACAATTAACGATACAGTAGATTGTTTCATGCGTATTTTAGATACTAAAATCCACGAAGCTAAAGATATGCTAATTGAACGCTTCGAATATATTTGCCGCCAGAAACCTGAATCTGCAAAGTTCATGTATGAAAACAATCTAATGGCAGGTTATGTTCCTGAAGAAGGCATCCGTTCCGCCCTTAAGCACGGCACCATCGTAATTGGCCAGCTAGGCTTAGCGGAAACCTTGGAAATTCTAATTGGCAAGAATCACACTACTCCTGAAGGTATGGAGCTTGCAAAGCGTATTGAGCAGTTATTCAAAATTCGTTGTGCTGAGTTTAAGGAAAAATATAAACTAAACTTTGGTGTATACTACACTCCTGCTGAAAACCTTTGCTATACTGCTATGAAGAAATTCCAAAAGGAATATGGTGAAATTCCTAAGGTAAGTGACCACGAATATTTCACCAATAGTATTCATGTCCCTGTATGGGAACAGGTAAATGTTCTTGAAAAGATTGATATTGAAAGCGAACTAACTGGTTATAGTTCCGCAGGTTGCATTACTTATGTTGAGTTGGAAAGTGGCATTAAGAATAATCTACCTGCGTTAGAGCAGATTGTAATTTATGCCATGGATAAAGATATTCCTTATCTAGCGATTAATATTCCCAACGATACTTGTCTTGATTGCGGCTATACGGATGAATTTAATGACAAGTGCCCCGAATGTGGTAGTACCAATATCCAGCAGCTCCGTCGCGTAACTGGCTATTTGACTGGCAATTATAAAACCGCTTTCAATAAGGGTAAGCAATATGAAACCGAAGCCCGCGTAAAACATACGGGAAGGATGGAACAGTAATTATGAAATACGCAGGAATTATTTATGACGATACAGCCGCGGCGCCCGGCCTAAGTTTATCTTTCTATACTCAAGGTTGCCCTATCCACTGTCCTGGTTGTCACAACCAGGATATGTGGGACTTTGAAGGTGGTTATGAGTTTAATAGCGAAGTAAGGGATAAGGTTATTGCTAAGCTAAATGAAAATGGCGTTCTACGAAATCTTTGTATTATTGGCGGCGAACCACTTTGCGAACAAAATGCTCACATGACTGAATTACTTTGTGGTTTTGCGCGAGTAGAATATCCAGATATTAAGATTTATATTTGGACAGGTTATACTTTGGAAGAGTTATGCGAACGAGAGGCGAATGTAGATACGCCCGATGGCAAGCGTATTCACAATATTCTAGAGTGTGTAGATGTTTTAATCGCTAATCCTTTTGATATTTCTAAAAGAGATATTACCTTAGAATTGCGCGGCTCTTCTAATCAAGAAATTTATAAGTTTGTAACTGAAGAAGAATTTGCCGATGGCGGCAAGACCTATGGTTTTGAACGCGCAAATACTAATTATCCTTATGTAATTAAAGGAGAAAAATTTAAAATTTAAAAGAGGGCTTCGGCCCTCTTTATTTTTTTAATTAAAATTTGACAAAAAAATTTTTTTAGTCTATAATATATACAGAAATAAAAACCAAGGAGATTTTTATGAAGTACCGTCTAAGTGATGACAAGATTACTGTGAACTTTATTAAGCAGCGTCTAGTTGATAATGATGGCTATTGTCCTAGTGTTATGGACAGCCATGGAGACGAAAGTTGCAAGTGCCCCTGTGATGACTTTATTAATAACGTTGAGAAGGGAGAAACTTGTCGCTGCGGCTTATATGTGAAGGTGAAGAAGTAAGTGCTTTTAATTGTATTATTGTTAATGGCCGCGCTTATATATGGCGGCATAAAGTATATTTAGCTTAAAGATGCTAATGGAGATTTGCGTAAAGTCGAATAGCGTCGCAACGAAGCGGAAGAGTAGTTATTAAAACTTTACCACGATTAGGCCGATGCTAATTATTTATTATCAAAGGTTAAAGAAGACATTCAAAATGGTCATGAGCAAATTTCTGATATTCAAATAGAATTAGCGGGCTTGCATGTTGCGTAGGACACCTTAAATTCTTCATTAGAAACTACTCGCGGCCAAGTAGAAAGTTAGCTAAATCTTTTGCAAACTTATGAGTCAATGTACCTTTCCACTAAACAAATGCACGAAGAGCGTTGTCAAAAAGCTAAAGAAGAAGCTGATAATAAGATATCACTAACTGAGCAAGAGTGCACAAAACTAATTGATGAAAAACGCGCGGCCGCTCAAATAATTGTGGATTAGTTCTCAGCAAATGCGGAAAATGAAAGATAGAAATATCTAAGTATAATCGCAACAATAGCGAATGCTTAGTCAGATGAAGAATAGAACTTACAACGTCATATTTGTGTAAAAGAACTTGCACAAGATGATATTGGTTATCTATTAAATAATGTTGTACATCATCTTTCTAATCCCGATATTTTATATAAACTTATTTGGTCGGAATACGTTTAGAAGCCAACCAATGAAATGTTGGATTATGTGCTTCCCAATAAAGATTGTCCTGGTATCTATAAAATTACCAATGACCGTAATAAGAAATCATATATTGGCCGCTCCACTTCAGTTCGTAAACGTTTGACTGATCATGTTAAAAGTGCGGTTGGTATAAGTACCATAGCTAGTCAAAAGATACACGATATTATGCGTGAAGAAGGTTTATGGAACTTTACATTCGAACTTATTGAAGAATGTGATAAAGATAAGCTAAGTGAGCGCGAAAAATATTATATTGATTTCTTCCAAACCGCGGATACTACTTACGGTTATAATCAAAAAGCAGGAGGATAATATCCTTGTTAGTTAATCAAATTGTTCCAGTAGAAATGAAAGAACG
>JAEIGA010014913.1_pt1 | contig 11829 bp, 12 predicted proteins | sample 9270691 | NCBI WGS metagenome assembly JAEIGA01 (sample SAMN17057246, study PRJNA624740) | gut metagenome | biome: biome; isolation source: fecal sample | host: Bos grunniens | place: China: Xizang | collected 2019
ACTATTCTAAGGCTATCATCATCTGCTATGTGGTCAGCTTTGTCTACATGTTCATTTTCTTCCCCATCTATGCCCGCTTTGGCGGCGGTAAGGGCGCTGTGAAGGAGATGTTCCGGCATTTGTTTAAGCCTGCTGTGGTGGCCTTTGGCACCTGCTCCAGCGCAGCTACCATCCCCACCAACATGGAAATGGCGGAAGATACCGGAATTTCCAAGGATGTTTCCAACATTACATTGCCCCTGGGCGCTACCATGCACATGGATGGTTCCGCCATGAGCGCCATTATGAAGGTGGCATTCGTGTTTGGCGTTCTGGGCCGGGATTTCGGTGCAAGTGAGGCGATTTTGGCCATTGCTGTGGCGGTGTTCTCCTCGGTCGCCATGTCCGGCATCCCCGGCGGCGGTGGCACCGGTGAGTTGGTGCTGTGCGCTGTGTTCTTCCCGGAATATCTGGCCATTGCCTATCCCATTGCTATCGCGCTGGGTTATCTGGTGGATCCTCCGGCAACCATGCTCAATGCCGCCGGTGACTATGTGGTCAGCTACATCGTCGAACGCTTCGTTACCGGTAAGGATTGGCTGCAGAAGAAGCTGCATGCTGACAAGGAATAAAAACAACGTGCCGGTTAATAGCCGGCACGTTTTCTTGCTGAAAAAGAAGGCCGCACCGAGTGGTGCGGCCTTTGGTTTACTGATTATACTGAACAGTCAGATTGTAGATGTCAGTCAAATTGTCTTTGAGGAAGATAGCAGAACCGGTGCCCATCTGGGTCAGAGGAGCGTCTTTCGGCAGCTTGCCGGAGCGGTAGCCCAGCCAATCGGAAGCCTGCTCGCCGTCACCCAACTGATAAACCACAACATCAATGGAGGTATCGCCGCCCAGTTCCTTATACACCTTGTTGATGAGGATCACTTCGTTGTCCTGGATGATGTCCTTATCCTGGGCGTACTGGGTCAGAGCTTCGTTGTAGCCGGAGATCTCCGAGCCGGTGAGCCAGGAGGCCTGGTTGGAGGTGTTGTAGTTGTAGATCAAGTAGCCGCCCACGCAGCCTACGCCGATACAAAACAGCACAGCCAAGATCACGATCTGCCGGCGGGAGAGCTTCAAAACGTCGGTCTTATCGTAGGACAACTTCATTCGGTATGTAATAGGTGCCATCACAGACAGGAACAGGGTCATGACCACTGCCTCAATGGGGAACATGAACAGGTTCTTCAGGATGCGGGGGAGAGTCAGCACATAGGTGGACTGGCCATACATATAGATCTGATAGATCATGTGGATGGGGGTGCCCAGGATGATATTGACAAACAGGCAGATGGAGAAGCGGCCCAGCAGCACCTTCCAGGTGTCGATCTTCTGGCGGTACAGCAGCAGCGCCCAAATCAGGGAACTGGCGATCTCCTGCAGAGCGTAGGGCAGGAAATAGTTGCCGCCGTCCCAGATCATAACGCCCAGAAAGTCGGATACCAGAGCGGCGGGAATCGCCAGCACGGGGCCGATGATCATGGCGCTCAGGGCATTAATGAAGGATGCCAGGTTAAAAAGATCCAGATTGGGTGCGATGGGCACGGACAAACCCTTGGTGGCCACACGCAGGGCAATCATCAGTGCGGCGATGACCAGCATTTTGGTGCTTTTCAGCTCTTGCGCGGCGTCTTTCCAATAAGCCTTGCTGAAGGGATGCGGATAAATTGCGGTGCTTTTTTCGATTCTTGCCATGAAAAATACCTCCTTTGATGTAGAGGACGATGCGGGTACGGAAACAAAAAAGCCCCATGCCAACAGGCACGGGGAGTAAGAGTATTCCGTCAGCCGGTGATCGCCCGACCGAGTATCGTTGCTACATTCAGGAGGTAACTCCAAAATGGGCAGCGGGTGCGGATCCCTCATCGCGGGCGGATGCCCTTCGTCTGCCACTCAACTCCCCATTTTGGCAGCACTTCACGCGAGGATTCCTACTCTGTTCGATGGCATTATACACCATTTGTGAAAAAATGTAAATACCCAATGTACATTTTTTGGAAAGTAAAGCCCGGAGGTTGACCTCCGGGCTTGTTTGGTTATTCGGCATTCAGTTCGTCTACGACGATATCGGGGTAGGGGTTTGCGATGACGGTGCGATAGGTATGGTAGATCACCATGCCGGGCTTTCCGTTGGGAATCTTCTTCACCTGCTTTACCGGAGTTACATCCACAGCGATGTTCTGACCGCCGGTGGATTCGGAATAGTAAGCAGCCAGCTGTGCGGCCTGGGTGACGGTGTTATCCGGCAGAGCCGCACCGGCACAGGCGATGACCACATGGCTGCCGTGGACTTTGCTGGCATGAAGCCACAGATCATCCTTTCTTGCCATGCGGAAGGTCAGCTCTTCATTCTGCCGGTTGTTGCGCCCCACATAGATGGGGTAACCGTCAGTGGACACAAAGCGCATGGGGGAAAGCTTTTGCGGCTTCATCTTTTTCTTGCCGGCATCCGGCTTCAGGTAACCCACATCCTGCAGCTCCCGGCGGATCTCCTCAATGGCTTGCTCCGTGTCCGCCCGGTTCAGCTCGTCCAAAACGCTGCCGAGATAGTCCATTTCTTCTTGAGCCAGCTGCAGCTGTCGCGTCAGTTCCTTCTCTGCGTTTTTCATGCGGGTGTAGTCCTTATAGAACTTTGCCGCATTCTGCTGAGGCGACAGAATGGGGGAGAGGGGAATATCGATGAGAGCCATATTCTCATCGTAAAAATCCTCACAGGAAACAGTGGTCTGGCCCTTCTGGATGCGGTGGATATTGGCGGTGAGAATGTCGCCCAACTGACGAAGCCGTTCCCGGTCATAGGTGGCGAAAAGTTCTTTTTCCTGTATGGCGATTTTTCGCTTCAACCGCTGATAAAAATTACTGACGGTTTTGCGTACTGCCTGACTTTTTTGCCGCAGGGCATCTTTTTTGTCCCGGACGGTGTAGTACATATCCAGCAGGCCGGAAAAGCTCTCCGCGGTTTCATAGCCACCGTACTGCCGGATGGGGCAGAAAGCGAACTGCTTAGGTGTGCCGTCGGCCTGGGCATAGTAGCAGGGAACGGGATGGGTCAAATGCTCCCGGAAGAAGAGAGAAAGCTTCTGGGCAACCGCCTCGACCGGACAATTTTCCAGACGGGCATCGGTATCTCCGGCGGCAAACAGCGCGGCCTCCCGACAAACCAGGGGCGACAGACCGCCTAAATTTTCCATGAGTCGGTCAGAAAGCAGGTCAGCACCAGGGGAAGACAGCAATGCGATAAAGTCAACTTCACCCTGGGGGTCCAGTTTTTCCACCGGCTCCGGAGCTTCATAGTACATTCCCGGTAGAGCGGTACGCTTGGTGCCTGCGTCCAGACCGATGCGCCGCAGACAGTCGATGATGCGGCCGTCCGGACCCAGAAGATACAGGTTGCAGGTTTTGCCCATCAGCTCGGCAATTAATTTTTTCTGTACTGCGTCACCCATTTCGTCGATGCAATCAAAGGTAAAAATGGCGCACCGCTCCATGGGCAGCTGAGCAATCTCAACAAGTCGGGCGTTGCCCAAATGCTTGCGCAGCAGCATGCAGAACATGGGCGGCTCCGCCGGATTTTCCGGGCTGGCGGTGGTCAGATGCAGGCGGGGCGCTGCCGGGTTGGGGGCAAACAGCAGCTTGGCCCGACCCTCCCTGTGCTTCAGCAGGAGGATCAAAGTGTCCCGGCTGGGCTGGTGGATTTTCTCCACGCGGCATTCTCCCAACTGACGGATCTCCGTGAGCACCGCAGATAAATAAAACGCATCAAATGCCATAAAAACTCCTTTTATCCTTCCATCAGGATGTGGAACAATTCATTGAGCCGGTCGGTCCGTCCGGCCAGATACAGGGCGCCGAACAGGGTTTCCAGGCCGGTGGCCTTGCTGTATTCGGCAGGGGTTGCGCCCTTGGGCACGGCATGCACATGGGAATTTTTGCCCCGGCGGTAATAGGAAAGTTCCTCTTCTGTCAGTACAGGCAGCAGCTTTTCCACAAATTTTGCCTGAGCAGGGGCTTTCACCAATTGCACCGTTTCCTGGTGGAGGCGGGATACGGTCTTCCCGCCTTTGGCACAGAGATAACTTCTGCATAACAATTCATACACACCATCGCCGATATGGGCAAGACCCAGATTGGAAATGGCATCGATTTGCTGCTTCGCCATATTCATTGCAAAAAAGTTTTCCACAGTTTTTCTCCCCGATCCTTCAAAACTTGGGCGCAAAGCCCGGTGAACAGGCCGGTCACGATGCTGCAGGCGATCATGATCGGAAGATACACGATAAGACCCGGCGTGCCGGAAATCAAAATGGCGGCGGTCATTTGACCGATGGAATGAGCCACAGCACCTAAGACACCGGCCACCCAAAGCTGTTTTCCCGAAAGAATCTTTCGCAGCAAAATGGTAACGGCGATGGCACATAAACCGCCGGCGCCGGAATAGAGGATGGTACTGAAATTGCCGGCAAACACCGCTCCCAGGAAAATCCGCACGAACAGAAGCGCGGCGCCGTCCCAGGCACCGATGCAAAACACGGTAAAGACGGTGACGATGTTGCTCAGACCTAACTTGATGCCCGGAATGGGTACCAGGGCGGGAATCTGAGCTTCCACCATGAAAATGGTCAGCGCAATGGCGCAAAGCAGGCCCAAAAGCACCATTTTTTTCGTTTTCATTGGTGTCACCTCCCGTTCTTATTGGCCCTATCATAGCATTTCCCAAATAAAAAGTAAATGGCAAAAAAAGAAGGCGTGCCATTCGCACGCCGGTTTTCTCAATATCGCAGATACCGCTTCAATTTGTTCTCTGCCCGTTTTAAAGTGCGGCTGACGGTGCTTTTGTGAACACCCCGGTCCAGAGCGATCTGGGAAACGGATTGTTCCTGCAGATAAAAGGCCTGCAGTGTGTACTTTTGCAGCGGAGTCAACTCTTCCTGGATCACCCGCTGGATCCGGTTCATAAGCACTTGCTTTGGCAGGCGAGGGCCTTGATAACCATCATAAAGTGTATTTTTCATTGCGGTAGTACCCCTTATCGTAGTAGTGGGCTGTTAGTTCGGCCAGCTCGTTCATTTGTGTCAGGATCGGTGTCAGCTCTGCAATGCGCCGCCTTAGGTGCCATGCTTTCTCCGGATCTTCTTCCTGGGAGAGCTGCAACCGCAGTTCCTTCAGCCGCAGCCGCAGAGGAACGGCGGCCTCTTCGTAGCAACGGCTCAGTTCCTGCAGTGTCATGGCTCGCCCCTCTCACAGCGAAGGCAATGGTAGCCCGGTGGGTAGATGCAGCCGCCACACATAGGGCATTTTTTCTCTTTTTCTGTCTGGGGGTCGGAATAGAGAATGGGAATGATGGGCACAATGGCATCTCCTTTCGAATGTTGTCGATTTGTGGATACATTTCTGGAAAGTTTTTCCAGAAACCACTATACTACACACTTTGTGTGGAAACCATCGAAATGTGTAGACAACCTGTTTCTCCCATTTTTGCGGTGGAAATGTGGTATGCTTGTGTCAAAGGAGGGCTGTTTATGTTGGGAAACAGGATCGCTGCATTGCGAAAAAGCCGGGGGCTCAGCCAGGCGGAACTGGCAAGGCGGCTGCAGATCAGCGCCAGCGCCCTGGGAATGTATGAACAGGGGCGGCGGGAGCCGTCGCTTGATATGGTGGTGGCACTGGCATCGGAACTGGAAGTGACTACCGACTACTTATTGACAGGGATTCCCACTGAGCATGGGGATGCAAATGCCTGGACGAAAAGCGTTTTGGCTGCTGTGGAACGCAATGCCCAGCGGCGGGATAGCTTTTCCCGGGAGGAACTGACGGCCTTCTTTGCCGCCATCCTGGCAGAGCCTTGACAGTCGCTTTGGCAGCAGTTACAATAGAAAAAAAGGGGGGTGGCAGACCATGGAGGATAAAGAATTTATGCTGGAAGCGCTTCGCCTGGCCGAAGAGGCAGCCAGGGATGGGGAAGTTCCGGTAGGCTGTGTCATCGTCCGGGGCGGAGAGATCGTCGGCCGTGGCCGAAACCGGCGGGAGAAAAACCGGAACGCGCTGGCGCATGCGGAAGTGGAAGCCATCCGGGATGCCTGCGAAAATCTGGGAGGCTGGCGGCTGTGGGACTGCACGATGTATGTGACGCTGGAGCCTTGCCCTATGTGTGCCGGAGCCATTATCAATGCCCGGATCCCCACAGTGATCTGTGGTGCAAAGGATGCCAAATGCGGTGCCTGCGGCTCGGTTTGTGACCTGTTCCATATGGAGTTCAACCACCATCCCGCCATTTCCTTTGGTCTTATGGAAGAAGAAAGCGGAAAGCTTTTATCGACATTTTTCGAAGATCTGCGGGTGACCCTCAGAACCCGTCCCAAATGGAAAAAACCGCAATAAAAAAAGAAAACCCGCAGCTTGCGCTGCGGGTTTTGTGTTACGGTGCCGGCTCAATGACATAGACATTGGAGCCAAAGTCGCCCTGTGTGCGGGCATTTTTATCATAGCCGGTGCCCAGAAAACGGGGCGCTAAAGCTACACCGGATGCCAAAGCTGCCCCGGAACAGTGAATGTCTTCCTGTCCGTCCGGCAGAGTGACATGATGGTCGACGGTGCGCATCAGAATACCATGGGGATTGATGGAGATGGGGGCAATGTGGGTAATCAAACCACCGAACTGACCGATCCGCAGCCGCTGCTGACGGCTGACCATGCGGTAGTCCACCTTTGGGTTCAGACCTTTTACCTTTAGCCATTGATAGCCCGGGGCAGCATGACAGAGCCCACTGTACAGCCCTGCTAAAGTGGTGTCACCCCGGCTGACCTGCCAACCCTCCGCCAGCCGACGGAAACGGCCAAACTGGAAGATTTTGCGGTACTGTTTGTAGAAAGTGATTTGTGCCTGGATTTCCTTAATCTCCACCGGCAGCAGGTGTTTTAAGTCCAACTCGTAGCCCAAACAGCCAAAGAAGGACACATTGCCCCGGGTAGCCAGGGGCGTGTGCCGCAAGGTCTGGGCGTGGGGTGCGGCGGAAACATGGGCGCCGAAGGTGGATTGGGGATAGAGATAGGAAAGGCCGGTCTGGATGGCAAGACGGTCGATGGGGTCGGTGTTGTCGGAACACCAGATCTGAGGACTGAAACACAGCATGCCCAAATCAAAACGGTTGCCACCGGAGGCACAGCTTTCCAGAAGAATATTGGGCCGAGGGCCGAAAATTCGGCCCAGAACATCATAAAGGCCCAGAATATAGCGGTGGCTCTTTTCTCCCAAAGCGACGCTGTGACGGTTCATATCCCATTTGACATAGGAAATGTTGGCACTATCCAGAACACGGGAAACCTTTTCCACAATGTAGTCCCGGACCTCGGGTTTTGTCAGATCCAGCAGCAGTTGATGCCGGCCCAGGATCAGAGGATGCTCGTCCCGCAGGACCCAATCGGGATGGGCCCGGTAGAGATCACTGTCTGGGTTGACAGATTCCGGTTCGAACCAGAGGCCAAATTCCATGCCCAGCTTATTGACGGCGCTGGCCAGCCCCTTCAGGCCGAAGGGCAGCTTCTTTTTGTTTACGGTATAGTCGCCGAGGCCGGCATGGTCGTCATTGCGTTTACCAAACCACCCGTCATCCAGCACAAACAGCTCACAGCCAAGTTTTTTGGCTTTCCGGGCAAGACCCAGCAGGCGGTTGTGGTCAAATCGAAAGCCGCAGCCCTCCCAGTCATTATAAAGTATCGGCCGAGCCCGGTTTTGCCACTTTTTGGGGATGATGTGGTCGTTGACAAAACGGTGCATGTTTTGAGAAAGACCGTCGAAACCGGCATCGGACACAGCCAAAACCGCTTCCGGAGCTTCAAAGTCGGCTCCCGGAGCCAGTTTCCAGCAGAAATTGTCGGGACTGATGCCCATCATCACCCGAGTCAGCTGTTGATGAGAACGTTGGGCAGAACTGTAGTGATTTCCGGAGTAGACCAGATTGAAGCCGTAGACTCTGCCGCTGTCCTCGGTGGCTTCCGGATCGGACAGCAGGATACCGGGATTGTGACGGTTGGAGGAAAAACCGGTGGTACTTTCGTTGACAATCCGGCTGTCCAGAACCGGTAGGGTATGCTTGCCCATTTCCTGGATCCAGCTGCCGTCAAAGGTGGTGATGTGGTAACTGCCGGGCAGATCCAGGCAGAAGCTCATAAGTTTGGTGAGAGAAAGGGTTTCACTTCCGGTATTTTTTACCACAGTGCGACGTGTCAGGACGGTGGGGAAGGCGGTATAATATAGCTGGATCTCCAACCCGGGTTGCGCCAAGGTGACAAGCAGCGTCTGGCTTGCTTCCTGAGCCTGGGGAAGTCCGCTTTCCATAGGGGCGATGCCATCAAAAACAGCGTGGCTGTGATACACCGGGGATTTTGTCTGACCACCGAAAGCCATGGGACTTTCTCTTAAGTCGCCCCGGCCACTGCAGGACCACTCCAAGGCCATAGTGTCAGGGCAGCTGGCAGGGTCTTTGTCATCCAACAGCAGCGAAGCGCCCCAACCCAGGCCGGGTCGGCAATAAAAGGCTTCTGCGTCGGTGGTTTTGACCGGAGCGCCGAAATAGAGATGCTCTAAACGCCCCTGATGATTGACCCGGAAAAGGTAGGAATACGCTTCTGCTTGAATGGCAAATATGCCGTTTTCACAGGTGATCATAGAAAATCAACTCCTTTTTTATATTGTAATCATTGCAAAAGCGGCTGTCAAGGCGATGAATTTCTTGACAAGCTGTGCTATAGTATATGTATCCAAATATTAACAAAAGGAGTTTATCTATGAACGCATTTACCGCTTGGCTCAGTTCCCTGGGAATCAATGTGCTGGACAGAACCCTGTCTGTAGTACTGATCCTGGTAGTGGGTATTCTCATCATTCGTATTGTCACCGCTATTGTCAACAAGGCCCTGTCTAAATCTGCTCTGGAAAAGGCTGCCCACAGCCTTATTAAGAGCGTGATCAACGTGGTGCTGTATGGTCTGTTGATTCTCATCGCTGCTGACAGCCTGGGCATCGATGTTACCGGCATCGTGGCTCTGGCTTCCGTGGTCACTCTGGCTATTTCCCTGGCCCTGCAGAACAGCTTGACCAACCTGATCGGCGGCTTCACCCTGGTCTGGACTCATCCTTTCAAGTCCGGCGACTATGTGGAAGTGGCTGGACAGGCCGGCACCATTCAGGAGATTGGCATGGCCTACACCAAGATGGTCACCCCGGACAATAAGCTGGTTCAGATCCCCAACGGTACTGTGGTTGCCAATGACATCGTCAACTACACCTGCACCGGCACCCGCCGTGTGGATGTGACCATCTCCGCCAGCTATGACGCTCCGGTGGAGAAGGTCCTGGCTGCGTTGGAAAAGGCCGGTACTGTAGATGGCATCCTGGAAGAAAAGGGTATCTTCACTAACGTCACCAACTATGGCGACCACGCTATCAGCTATGTTATCCGTGTTTGGACGGAAACCGACCTGTACTGGGATGTACACAAGGCCATTACCCTGAAAATCAACGATGTTTTCAAGGCTGAAGGCATCGAAATGACCTATCCTCATCTGAATGTTCATATCGCAAAGTAATTTTGCGGTATAGAATGTTTTGTATCCGGGCATACTGCCTTTGGACAGTCAATGAAACGGAAAAAACCTCGGTGACGACAGTGGGATTTTAAAGTTTACATTTTCTGTCAAGTGTGTCGCCGCAAGCGCAGCGGTGTGATGCGAAGGGGCAGATCTCCGGAATCTGCCTGTACATGAAAAAGCCGCAGAGGCCCGTCCTCTGCGGCTTTTTTGTCAGAAAATATTCCACCACAACATGCCGTGGTTTTCACCCATGGAACGGGCAAGACGAGAAAGATTGCGACACAGGGCGGCGAAATGGGGCAGTTCCTCCAATTTTCCGTAGGTTTCCAGTTCTGCGAACAAACTGTCCATATCATCCATAGGGGCGTGGTCTGCCAGGGCGGCGGTAAAGCGGTGACAGCGGTCCCAGAGCAGGGATGCCTGCCGGGCAAACTCCTGGGCATCCGGAAAATTCCCGGCTTCTGCGTACAACGCAGCGTCTTCCAGAAGGCTGGCCATGACCGGATAAACCTTCTGCATAGCACCCGTCACGGCAAGACACAGCCCCAGCATCACCAGAAGAATGGCGATTCCAACCCGAATCCGATTCATACCGCGTCCTCCTTTTTGATGAAAACGATGTGATTTGCCCGGTCTACGGTCAAAAGCCAGGTGTCTGCGACCTCGGCGCCCTGTTCTGACAGCACCTGGCGCACCCAAGCTTCGTTTTTGCGGGCTAAGGGAAGGTTTTCTTTCAGTAAGCGGCCATCTTCGATGATGGTGATGGGCAGAAATTGCTGCCGCACCCGGATCCCCGCGTCCCGAGCGCTGGCAGGTCGCTCCTTGGGGTAGGGAAATACGGAAAGATTCCCATTGGTTTCAAATATGGCGTACTGCACCGATTGCAGATCCAGAACATCCTTTTCCCGCAGATGGCTGGTCAGTTCGTCCAGAGTCAGGCCGGTGCGGCGCAGATTTGTTTGCAGTAGCTTTCCATTTTCAATTAGAATCACCGGTTTGCCGCAGAGCCATTTCCGGAAACGGACGCTTCTCATGGAAAGCCCTGTCAGCAACAACTCCAGTCCCAGTACCGTAAGTATGGGGACCAAACCGGAATACAGCGGGATGCCGCCATCCTGCATGGGGATCGATACCAGATTGGCGGCCAGCATGGTCACTACGAATTCGGATGGCTCCATCTGCCCGATCTGCCGTTTGCCCATGAGTCGGATCACTGCGATCAGTACTCCATAAAGCACAATGGTTCTTAGGTAGGATGTGATCATCTCCATTCCTCCTTTCGGCCAAAGTATAGCCGGAAAGTACAAAAAAAATACGAAACCCGCGGCTTCCGTTCCGCGGGTTTCGTATAAAGAAAAGAGGAGAGGAAAAATGAAAAAGAAGAAAATGAAATGTAGTGTCTATATAATAAAATGAAATTGTGAATATTGTAAGTGGATATTTGTTAAGAAAATTTGAAGTTCTAAAAAAGATTTATGTTTTTCTGCTGTGTACGGGTGTTAGCATAGAAAATGAAAATGCTTTTCTAGTAGGGACATAAAAGGAAAAATTCGGTAACATGCCTAAATTGGAGGGGCGAAAACTGTCCATTCGCACCATTGCGATTTGATTTGACATATGGTAAAATATGCATATCCAGGCGGAGTGGGTCTACTCCACAAATAATAGATCCATGAAGCTAATAAAAAGGAGGATAACAACCGTTAGACTCACGGTGCGGCAGTGTGGAGACCTGTCGTAATGCCCTCGGGATTTTGCTTCCCGTTGCGCGAGAATGCACGCGAAATTTAGGTGCGTTTAGAGTCAGAAAGAAATGGCAACTTTAACCCTGAAGAACATCAAGAAGATCTACCCCCACAACGGCGACGAAGTCAAGAAGAAGAAAAAGAAGAAGAACGACGAGCCTGAAAAGGAAAAGGCTAACCTGCAGATTACTGAGCAGGGTGTCGTTGCTGTTCAGGAATTCAACCTGGATGTCAAGGACAAGGAATTTATCGTTCTGGTCGGTCCTTCCGGCTGCGGTAAGTCCACCACTCTTCGTATGATCGCCGGTCTGGAAGAAATCACCGAAGGCGAACTGTACATCGGCGACCGCCTGGTCAACGACGTGGCCCCCAAGGACCGCGACATCGCCATGGTCTTCCAGAACTACGCTCTGTACCCCCACATGACCGTGTATGACAACATGGCTTTCGCTCTGAAGCTGCGTCATAC
>JAEIGA010014914.1_pt1 | contig 11828 bp, 29 predicted proteins | sample 9270691 | NCBI WGS metagenome assembly JAEIGA01 (sample SAMN17057246, study PRJNA624740) | gut metagenome | biome: biome; isolation source: fecal sample | host: Bos grunniens | place: China: Xizang | collected 2019
GGTTGAGGTAATAATAAATGAATGAAGACAACGATCTATTAATTGAAAACTGCCCCGTATGTAATTCGGATATTATCATAGATTCTTGTTCGATCTATGAGTATCCAACAACAAGGAATTATATTTGGCGATTTTTCTGTCGAAAATGTGGGCTGTTCAGATTAGATATTCACAAAGAATATTGTTCGTCTATTGACTTGGCCATTAAGTATTATAACGGTCTTGTAGAACAAGCAAGAAAAATTAAGGAGGAAAATGATGGCTGAGTATTATGCAAAAATTACTCTTAAAAAAGATAATTGCGCTGATTGTCCATTTGCTATTGGGACAGTAGACTGGGGAAAAATGGTTGCTTTTTGCACATTATCTAATAAAACTCTCTCTATGATTTCTATGTACTATATTAAGGGCTCAGAGGACATAGAAATTCCAAGACCGGACTTTTGCCCATTAATTCTGGTCGCAGAAGAAAAAGGAGGTTAAAAAATGATTATTGGAAAACCTTCTCCGTTCATTTTTATATATCTGGCAGTCAAAGGGGATAAGCTGGTTACGGCATTTCATGATTATGATGAAGCTGTTAATTATGAGAAAAATAATCCAGGAATTGATATATTATGTTGTCGCCAAGATATGTTAATGCCTTTCTATGATGAGGAAAAGAAGAAACACGGAATTAAAATAGATATTAAGCAAATACGTGAAGCTTGGAGAGATGAGGCCATATTAGAATCAATTTTTGGTTTCTAATGATATTCGCAGAAGAAACCATTCCTATAGTGAAGAATGAAGGGAGTGTATAAACCCATGGCGGAGGTAAAACGTAAGATCTATTAGCCGCTGCAATAGTTCAAAGTCAGAATACCGGATATTCCGGAGACACTGGTTCAAAACCAGTATTCTATTCTTTTTGGCGTTATTAAGGGGGAATAAGTATGAAGAATTATGTTTATCTGGTGCTTAGGCTTAATGGCGAATCGTATGACATCGTATCAGTCGTGTCTTCTTTACCTAAAGCTAAGAAGTCAGCGAAGATATTCTTAAGCGTAAAAGAAAAAGATGACCGAAAAATCATTTGGGAGCGTTATATAACCAGAAACAAAAACGGCAGAGTATGGTTCGGAACAACTATAAACGAAATTGGTCCGGCCGTAGAGATTTGCAGAGTGGAAATCGATAATCCTTTCTTCTTCAGCTTTGTTAAAGAGGAAAAATAATGGGAAAATCAAAACATGTTTATCTTGCATTTAGGTTGTTCGAAGATGGCTATGAAGATGAACTTATATCTGCCACAACATCTCTTTGCAAAGCTAAGAAAGCTGTAAATGAATACTTTAACAATAGAGAGTCTTTCGTGTGGAAAGAAAACGAGAATCATAAACGAAGCTGGTTTGGCAAATTTAAAAATTCTCCAGTTGATTTTTCTATTGCTTACATATGGAAGGTCTACGTAAAGAACCCTTACTTCTTTAGTTTTATTAAGGAGGAAAACTAATGAGAAATGCTCGCATTACGGCCAGTGATATTTTGCTGATGGAGCAGCTTCGTGCTCAGGGCTACTCCAATATGCAGATTGCACATGATATGGGGCTCGATGGTAAAACCGTATGGAAACATATTGGCCCACAAGGCAAAGGCATTAGAGCAGAATACGGAAGCTACAAAACACACTGTTCTGGCGAACCATATTGCAAAGAAGCGGTGATATCCGATATGAAAATCGATTTGCCTAAAATGGACCTGAAGCCCGAAGACTGGAATGGCCCGATAACCGCAAATACAATTGTCGGTGATATTCATCCTACCATGGAGTCGGTTACCATGTCTGCAGAATCTATTGCAAATTATACCGTTGACGTAAATCCAAAGAACTATGTTACTCTTGCTGGATACACAGCGAACTATCATGGCAAAGAGTTTACCTATACGATCGACAATTGGCCGGATGGTAGGACCGATATTGTCATTACCAAGATGGGAAGTGGTTCATCAATATCTATAAAGAGTGAAGATTTAGAAGACTTTATCTGCGAACTTATGGACTTGGAGCAAAAAATACCCAAACTCGCAGATTAAACCTCTAGTATAGTGGAAACTATAAAATAAGGAGGTTTGACCGATGATCAATTTCGCTCTTGATATTCTGAATATCGTGTGGAAGATCCTCGTAATTACTGGCATTTTTATGCTCGCAAAGGGCATTATGAGCGGTGGACGAGGTGCTCTTCGAGAGATATTCGATACCATTGGGATGTATGTTCATCTGAAGGTCACAAAAGCTCAAAAGATATTAGTGACCAGAATACGCGCTGAGTCTGAACAAGCGCAAAAAACTGAGGAGGCCTAACACGCCCCCTCTTCTTTTTAAGGAGAAGAAATGAAGGTATGGCATAAGGATCTAATATCTGTTTTACCTCGAAAAGAACTGATTCTGCAATGGAGGAACTGTTGCGCTATTGCCAAAGAGATAACTGAAACCGGAACCGTTAAAGGCCAAGCAAAGGAGGTTTGTGGCTATTCTCTTGGTCATTTCCGGGCATATGCCATGCTTGTTGCAAATGAATGCGGAAGGAGAGGTTACAAAATCAGGCCAGAGTGCTTCTGGCGATATTTTCCCGGGATGACGCAAATTCTATTAGTCATTCCGAATCGGAAAGAACGGATATTTCCCAAATGGCATAACAATATGTATCTCATTGAGTGCCTTGGGGAATTGTATGGAAAAAGTAGGCATGGAACAATAGCTAAACAAGATTGGGAACGGATTGAAAAAGAATTTACATTTTTAAAAGGAGAAAAAGATTAATGAAGGCACTTGCTGGTTCTATTATTTGTTGGTGGTATTCTCATGATCTCGATAAAATTGAAAACATTTGTACTAATTGGAAACCCGGATTTATATTCACAAGGCTAAAGTTTGAATTCATGGCATTTGTTTTGAACTGTATCGGTACCATTAAAGGTATGGATTCGTGCAGTAATGAGTTTATTACCTGGGCTCTCGATTGTGAAAAGGAGGAGTGCTAATGGATATTCTCGGTGTTGTGAAGACGTTCGCCAAGTCAAGCAAGAACTATGTAATCAAGAACAGTCCATCAATTCTTACTGGGATCAGCGCAGTCGGCACGGTGACGGGTGTGATATTTGGCATCAAAGCTACTCCAGCTGCTATGCATGCTATTGAGCACGCTGAAGAATTGCTAGGACGTCCTCTAACGTGGAAAGAAAAGGCAAAAGTTTGCTGGAAGCTTTATATTCCTACTGCCGGGATGGTTGTCCTCTCGGTTGGATCTGGCGTGTCAGCAAACGCGATCAATCTGAAACGTAATGCAAAACTAATTACTGCTTGCGGAGTTCTCGAAACAACTCTTGGAGAGTATCAGAAGAGGGTTGTCGAGACAATCGGCGAGGAGGCCGAAAAAGATATTCGCAAGGCCACAACAGAAAAAGTAGCAAATGAACAGTATAAAACCACAAAAGTTCTTCCTCTTGGAGACGAATTGTTCTATCTATATGATACCAAACAATATTTCCGAAGTGATATTCATACAGTAAGACAGTGGGTAATTAAGATTCATGAAGAAATGATTAAAGGCCCGCAGTTTTATATTTCCGCTCATCAGTCATTTGATTTGCTCGATAATCCGCAGGTATCTTGCCCGGACTATTTTTCTGGTCTTGGATGGGATATTGACGATGAATTCGGCATTATTGAAGAGCCTGCAAGACTTGATAGCGGCGAAGCGTATACGATTCTATATATGGATCCTCCGCCGCATGATAATTTTGCATCTAATAACCATTGAAAGGATGGAGAGGCATGTTTAGAGGACATCGCCAATATGATCCAAAAACATATTCATGTGCTGAACTTGCGAGAAGGAACTACGAGGACAAGAAAAAAGCTGAGCGGAAACAAGTACGCTTAGCTATATTTTTGTGCGTCTGGTGGTTCTTTAGCGGGTTTTTCTCATATCATTTCTTTTTTAGGTGAGTGATATGATTGACCAATTGATATCTTTAGCTGTTGGCTATGTTCTTGGATGGATCTCTTGTTTGGGTGTAATCATTCTATATATTTCCATTAATAGGAGGGATTAACATGGGTGTTCATCGTTGCGAGCGTTGCAACTCGATCATTGATGGAAAAGAATCCATTGTTCAACTTTATATTCCTTTCCCGCTTGGAATTCGCATAGAAGGCCATACAAATTGGGAACTTTGCAATAATTGTACGGAATTTTTGCTTGATTTTCTTCAGCAGAAGCTTGAACCTTGCGAGGGAAAGCATGCTTCGAATAACGTGAATCTAGATATTTAATTCGCAATAAAAACAAACATTATGATGGAAGCATATTGCTTACCAATATTTTCAGGAGGAATGACTTATGGAAAACAACAACATGAATCAGAATGGCAATCAGAATGAGACGACCAAGCTGACCATCAAGGACAAGATCAAAGGCATTGCTCGCCGGACGTTTACGTGGAAGAACGTTCTTGGCGCTGCGGCCTTTGGTACTGCTGTCGGAGCTGGTATCGGCTATGCGGTCGGTCATCACAATAAGGACAATGAACCCGCCATTCCTGAGGAACCCGCTGCTGACGACCAGAAGGCTGAGAAGCCGGTCGAGGAACTCTATGGAATCAATGATGAGCAGCTTGCCGAAATTGGGCTCAAGTATGAACCCGATGAGACCCCGGTTGAAAATACCGTGGAAGAAAAGGAGGTCGAGGCCTAACAGGGCCTCTCCTTTTTAAGGAGGATATTCTATGTTCGAAAAATGGGGTAAGAAGTTTGCTGAAGGCGTAAAGCAAGAAGCGGCGAATCCGGAAACGCTCGATAAGTTTCTGGATGCATTACTCAAAGTCGGAATCATCCTAACAGTTATATTTGCTGGGAGATCCGAAAAGAACAAGTCTCATACGCAGAATGTCATCATTAATAATTATATTTATAAGGAGGAAACTAAATGAATAAGTTTTGGGTAGGAGCGCTTATCATAGGCTCAGGAGTTCTTGGATATTGGTTCGGTTACCAGCAGAACGAATTGAATCATCTGAGCAAGATTGTTCATGATGCAAAGATGGCAAAAGAAAAGGAGGAAAAGTAATATGGGTATGATCGAGAGGCTGAAGAACAAGTGGAGTTGCATGAGTACCAACGAAAAGGCGAAGATCATTCTAAGATTCTTATGTGATATTGGCGGGGGAATCCTTGCTAATAAGATAGGTGCTCAGTATACGAAGGACGAACCTTGGATAATCAGAAAGGCCGTTGGCTTGACTACATTTGGTCTTGGATCGGCAGTAGGTAATGCTGCTTCTAATGAGCTAAATGATCTTGTGGACGTTATTATCCCCGAAAAGAAAAACGAGGAAATAGAGGAGGAAGAAGCCAATGCCTGAGGAACTTCACGGAATTCGTAAGCAGCCCGAACCTGGTAGTCATCCAAAGCCTGTAGTAGCAAATGAGGAAGAAGCAACCATCAAGAAACCGCCATTCTGGAAGAGAGTGAGGGATACATTCTTTATGGAGAGTGCCGCATCTGTAGGACGTTATTTGTGGAATGATATTATGCTGCCCGCGATTAAGAAGCTTCTTGTTGATAGTGTAAACAATGCGGCCAATCGTGCTGTATATGGCGAGCGTTACAACGGAAAGCCTATTAGTGGCGGGTATGCGGCGAATAGCTCGGTTTATCAGGGTCGTGCTTCTGGATATTATGACCGGTCAGATTCCAGGTATGATCGTGGCAATCTCTATAATCGAGTTCTTGAGGGTAGCGTCTTCACATATGAAGAGACAGCGCTCGAGATCATTCACAGAGCTATGGAATGGATTGCAGACTATGGCTTTATCTCCGTGAGCGACTTCAATTATATTCTGCCGAAGCAGTTGCAGTTTAATGTGGCTCATACGGACGTTGGTTGGGGCTGGTATAGCCTTAACGAGAACTGTGTACAGCCGCTTCCTCAGGGTGGTTGGACAATTGATATGCCGCCTGCACGTCCGAGACGATAAGGAGGAGATAGTATGAATGTTTATATTTACAAGTTCAAGAAAATCGAGTTTCTAAAATGTAACAATTGTCCTCTGTTTAATAGAGCCAATGGCTTTTGCAAGGCTCTTGAAAAGAAAGTACCAGAAGGCGAAATGAGAAATCGACGTCTCAAATCTTGCCCGATTGAATTTGTAAAGGAGGACAATAGTAATGAGCAGTCTATTTAATTTTATTGGCGATCATCCGATTCTCAGTATTATCCTTGCGGGAATTATTGGCGATTGTGTTACTGACGTCGTTTATATTCTCAAAGGTGGCACTCCAGAATGCAGAGGTTTTAAGACAAATAAGGAGGAAAAGTGATGAACGCACTAGCGATTAAAGTTGGTCTTAGAACTATTGTAAATAGAGTTATATTCTTTGCAAAACGTAACGCTCCGCAGATCATGGTTGGTGCTGGCATTGTTGGCTTTGTAGGAACCGCCGTAGCAACTGGATCGGCAGCGGTGAAGGCCAAAGATATTATGGACATTAAGGATGCTTCTCTTGAGAATTTGAGAGAAGATATTCAGAATGGTGTAAAAACTGAAGAACAGGGTAAGTACGAAGAAAAAGTAATTAAGAAATCGGCAGCTTTTGGAATAACGTCAGCTTTTATCAAGCCAGTGATATTTGGCGCAGCATCTACAGCATTGGTACTTGGAGGTCACGGCATTCTTGGTAAACGGGCGGCAAGGTTTGCTGCTGAAGCATATGCTGCTGAAACAAAGTTGCATAAGTATCGTGGCAATGTAATTCGGCAATTGGGATCGGACATTGATCAGAAGATCTTCGAAGGCCTTCCGGTTGATCAGAAAGATATTCTCGATCGACTTCGAATCAAGTCAGAAGATGAGAAAAAGAAGCTTGCGGCTCCTGATGAAGAATATGCCAGAATTAAACGCACCGAGAATTCTCGTGATGAAGGTCGAGAGTTTCTTTTTGCAATGGAGACTTGCTCAACTTGGCGTCAGGATGCAGAATCAAATAAAGCATTCCTAAGAAGAGCTCAGGCGCAAGCCATGGACATGCTACGGGAACGAGGAATCTTATTCATCAACGATATTCTGATCTACATTCTTGGTGCCGAGCGTGGTACATCATATGGCGCAACTCACGGGTGGATCTATTATAAGACATCTGACGGAGAAGAACCGGTAATCGACTTCGGTCTCCTTGATATTGATGGGGACATGCAGAAGAGGTTGTTCCTCGAAGGTGTTGAGCCTAACGTGTGGCTTACGTTTAATTGTCTTGAGCGTGATATTTCTGGGGACATCGACGTAGTAGAGCGTCAGCGCAACTTTAAACGCTGGCCTAATACTCGTCCGGCTTATAACTAATAAGATATTCAGGAGGAAGAACATATGAATATTAAAACTATTGGTGGCATTCTGGTTCTGCTTGGCATCGGCGGGGGCATTGGGTTCCTCGCCGGTTCTCGTTATGGTAAGAATAAAGTCGAAATGGATTTTATGAAGAATGTTCATGAAGCTGAGGAAGCTCATAAACGTTCTGAAATTAGAGCAAAGGCAGAAGAACTTAATGCACGTAAAGAGGAGCTACTTAAGACTGAGCAGATCCAGAAAGAGAATGGATATTTTGTTCCTGATGAGCCTGCTGAAGAGAATGAGGTAAATACCGATGAGTACTTGCCTAATAGATCTTATGGGTGGGTCAATCATAAGACGGTTGACGGTAAAGAGCCAGAAATCGACTTTAGTCTCACGAATATTAGCGGAAATACCGATGAGTACTTAGCGGGCCATGAATCTCCTTCTGAAGATGATACGGATGGCGATGATATTCCAATTCCCAAGACCATTGATTCTGAGCGTTATATTCGCTACATCGATGTCGACGATTTCGAATCTGAGACCGAATACGATCATGAGGATATTACGTATTATGAGGAAGATGAGGTCTTCTGCGATGAGAACGATAAGCGCATCGAAGAACCAGATCAGCTATTCGGAATTAATGCGATCAATCAATTCGGTAAAAATCCCGTTAATCCTGATGACGTGATATTTGTGCGTAACAACTGGTTTGAGAAAGTATATCAAATCACACGTATCCATAATTCGTACGGACGTCTTGTCTTGGGCATTGATGAAGAGTATCCAATCAACTAAGGAGGGATATTTATGGGAATGAGAAAGTATGAGCGAGCTGTAGCCCATTATAGAATGGAATGTCTTGGGTATACACAGATCAATCGTCCGAGATCCAATACGGATGGTCGACCTGTTCCTTCTGGATTTGCGCAAACCTGGAGAAAGATAATTACTCCCGGAACTCCTCACTTCATCGAGTGGATGAAACATTGGAAACGATGGATAATCCAAGGAAAGGAGAAGCATGAATGAGAGTTATTTCGAATGGCTGCTGAATAAAGTAGGCGTCACAGATGACGAAGATGGATATTCTTACCTATGTGCTATTCTGCATGAAGTATTGTTCCATCCGCTTATCGACATGGATGAGAACAGATGGATGGAAGCACGTAGGTACAGGTGGGATTACGCTGTCGAGCATGGATACGAAGAGGTTTGGCAGCAAGATGAAATGGCCAATCAAATCGATGAATCAATAGGCGGATGTACAGTTTTTGAACTATTGATATCCTTGGCGGAGAAGATGCAATTCGAAACTGAGGACGGGCCATATGATGCTAATCTTGCCAAATGGTTTAACGAATTGATATTTAATATGGGCCTTAAGGCTTATACAAACAAAGAGTTTAATATGAATGAGGCTGCCTACTTTGAAGCCGAAGACAAGATCAATAAAATGATATTTCGTCAGTATAGGGCTACAGGGGAAGGCGGCCTCTTCCCTTTGCGTTATCCTAAACAGGATCAGAGAGGAGTGGAGCTGGCTATACAGTTAAATAACTACCTCGCTGAGAACTATGATATTTTGTGAGGTAAGTAATTATGCAATTTGCACTTGGTACAATTTTCGGCGTACTTTTAACTTTGGGTTTATTATTTTTATTCTCGCTGTCTTTCTTAAATGAAAAAAAGAAAGGAAAAGACAATGGGGAAGAATAAAGCGAACGAGCAGGCCATACATTGGCTTCATTCGATGAAAAATTCTGATGAAGGTTTTGATGGAATTAATGCGGAAAACGCTCTAAACTTGATATTTGAGCAGCAAAGAAAGCTTAAGTTGATGGGATCTACGCTTAGGCGAATTAAAGCAGAACGTGACAATTATCGCAAGACATTGACAGCTCTTTATGATGCTGGGCGTGATATTCCAGGGCTTGAAGGAGTACCTAAAGAAGTATACTGTGCTTCGTGCGACGAGCTCGTACGTCCCGAATCTGTAAGACTTGAGACGTTTTCTGATGGATATTCTGCTGGAAAATACCTTGTCACAATTTGCCCTAAGTGTGGTTGTGACCTTGACTGGAAGTTTCTTAAAAGGGAAGACACGAACGAATGACCGCTGTTTTATATTTGATAGGAATTGCTTTGCTAATACGCGTTATTGAGAATGTGCTAATTCTTCTTGGTCTTGGTGAACGAGGTGAATAAATGATACTAGCACTTCAAATGCTTCTATGCACTATAGCAGCTATCGTAGCATATGGTTTGTATAAGAAGCAAAATATGTGGGCCTGGATCATTGCTTACTGGTTAGTTCTTACAGTTAAGAACTTCTTTGAAATTTTAGGAGTGTGAAAAATGGCAAAGAAAATGGTAAGATATTTGGCCCTTATGAAGCTTGTGGACGGAAAAAGAATCATATGTTTTCCAGATTTTAAGGGAAACTTGGTTGCTGTAGACTCTCCGGAAGCGGCTGTTTTTACTGGTTTAAAACTGTTAAAGAAGGAAATTGATTTTTGGTTGAAGACTCACGATTATCTTCCAAAGCCTAAAACCACTATCGATATGACCAATTTTGAATCATGTGTTTGGTATCCAGCGGCTGTTGATGAAGCAAAAATTCCTCGTGAAGACTCAGAAAATTGTACGGACGAGAAGATATTTACTCTGGAAGAGATCGAAAAAGATCTCGGTTTGGACATAAATTGATGCAAAAAAGTGAAAAAAGCCCTGTCGGAACTTGTGACAAATTTTGTGACAAAAAATTTTTCTGTGACAAAAAATTGCACACTTTTTATATTTTTAAGGTTGAAGGTCAGGGAAGGTCAGACTTTTGTGACAAAAAACTGTAACATTGTGACAAAAACGTCACAGGATTTGTCACACAAAAAATCGAGTTTTGACAGGCGTTTTTCAGCTTTTTTGGCCTTTTTTGCCCTATTTTTGAGTGTTTTTTGACGTTTTGTGACAAAAATACAAATTTGAACCTTATTAATATATGAATGAAAAAATTATTATATATATTAATAGGAGAAATTTTTGCACTTTTGTCACACATGAATCTGACAGGCGTTTTTTCAAAAATCAGGAGGACTTGTATGGACATCACAAATATTACTGATATTCCGCCCGAAAGAGAGTGGACGGTTTCATTTAATGTGCGAAGAGCATCCGCGCATAATCAAGTAAGAGTAGACGTGTCATTGAGAGCCATGGATATTCACCAGGCAATCGAAAAAGCATGTCAATTCTATGCAGAAAAAGAATGGATCATTACTGATGTGGTATCGTATAAGCTTTGATGATACGCAAAAATAACAGCGCGCATGGATGGAGGTGAGAAGTGCATGCGTGCTTTATATTTTTTGAAAGGAGGACTAGTCGTACATGGACTTTTATGACGTACGTGAAAGACGAGTAAAGAAGGATCTGGTTGAAGTCTATCCCGAGTTCAATGTCATGAAGTCCAAAGACCTGATGGTTCGAGGAAAGTCCTTCTACGCTGTATGGAACCCAGATCAAGGATTGTGGTCGACTGATATTTATGAAGTTCAGAAGATGATCGATCGAGATCTGAGAGCATACAAAGATGAAATGATGCAGCAAGATACGGAACGAGTAACTGTAAAGTATACACGTGCCTATTCTTCTACGTCCTGGGTAACGTTCTGCAATTATATTCAGCGACTAAGCGACAACTATCATCAATTAGACGAGAAGTTAACGTTCGCTGACACACCGGTTGACAAAAAAGATTATATTTCGAGGCGTCTTCCGTATTCATTAGTTGATGGACCTCATGAAGCATTCGATGAGATCATGACAACGTTGTATAATGATGATGAACGTCAAAAGATATTATGGGCAATCGGTAGTGTTGTAAGTGGAGATGGCAGAAAGATTCAAAAATTCTGCGTTCTTTATGGCGATCCAGGTACTGGTAAGGGCACAGTTCTTGATATTATCGAAAGACTGTTTGCAGATTATTGTGTTAGCATTAATGCAAAAGATCTCGCAAGCAGCAGCAACCAATTTGCAACTGAGATATTTAGAACTAATCCTTTGGTCTGTATCGATCCTGATGCTAATCTTAGCAGAATTGAAGATAATACCGTTCTTAACACCGTTGTTAGTCATGAGATGATGCTCATGAAAGAAAAGTTTAAGCCGGCGTATAATGGTCGAGCTAATGCTTTTCTATTCTTGGGTACAAATCAGCCTGTTAAGATTACGGATGCTAAGAGCGGCATCATTCGTCGACTGATTGATATTTCTCCAAGTGGTCGTAAAATTGGAAAACGGCACTATCTAGAGTTGATGGAACAGATCGACTTTGAACTAGGAGCTATAGCTAAGTGTTGTTTGGATATTTACAAAAAGATGGGACGACATTACTACGATGATTATAAGCCCATCAACATGATGTTCAAGACTGATAGCTTCTTTA
>JAEIGA010014915.1_pt1 | contig 11828 bp, 8 predicted proteins | sample 9270691 | NCBI WGS metagenome assembly JAEIGA01 (sample SAMN17057246, study PRJNA624740) | gut metagenome | biome: biome; isolation source: fecal sample | host: Bos grunniens | place: China: Xizang | collected 2019
GAAGGAATTAAATAGTCTTTATCCATTTCAACGTTAGCAGTAGGAAATCCGAGTTTTCTACCTCGTTTGTCTCCATGAATCACGATACCTTTCGTAAGATACTTACGTCCTGCCAGCTCGAAAAAGGCTCCTACCCTTCCTTCTGAAAGCGCGGATCTAATCGCTGTAGAACTGACCTTTTCATCATGAAAAGAGATTTTATCGACAATTGTTTGAGAAAAAACACCTCTGGAATGAAAAGGCAAAGTTTCCATTGAGCCTTTACCGAGTCTTCCATAGCTGTAATCAAAGCCTGCAGTGACATGCTTCACATGCAAACCTATTAAAAACTGATCAACAAATTGCTGTGGCAACAGCGACGCAAAGCTTTCAGAAAAATGGACGATAAAAAGATAATCGACTCCTAAATCATCAATCAAGCTTATTTTGTCTTCTAAAGGGGTGATGTACTGCACCTTTTTCTGTTTACCTAACACCGTAAGCGGGTGCTCGTAAAATGTCATGACAGCTGATTTCCATCCGTTTTTTACAGCCGTATCAATTGCAGAAGTAATAACTTGCTGATGCCCTTTATGAACGCCATCAAAGAAACCTAAAGCAATAGATAGTGGAGGGAAATCATCTTTTTTATAAGTATGAGGATAATCTAGTTCGATTACTTTCACATTCTTTCTCCTCTTTCCTACTAATTTATATCTACTATTATCAGCTATTTTAGTACAGCGATTTTAACTTAAAGCTATTCTTAAAACCTTAACCGGCTTCATTAAGTCAAGATTATTTTCCTTTATTTGATAAATGGCAAGTGCGACTCCTTTGTATTCAAGTACAAATGGTTCGCCGATTTCTATCGTAAAATCATCCGGTTTCGGTAAAGCGACACCATTGATTACTTTCTCTGCTACTTTATCATTAATAACTAATTTCGGCAAATGCGACAATCCTTCTTCTAACGGTCGTAATAGCTGATAACGTTCTTCAAGCTCTAGCTCTTCAATTTGCTCTAGCGTATAGCAATCATCCAATGTAAAACTCGAAGATTGTATGCGAATAAGGTCAGACATATGAGCGGGGTAGCCCAATTTTTCTCCGATCATAACTGCTAATGTTCGAATATACGTTCCTTTCGAGCATTTCACACGGAAGCGAAATGAAACCGTTTCTCCTGCCCACTCCTCTTCGTTGTCCAAAAGCTCGATTTCATAAATATGCACTTGTCGGCTTGGACGTTCTACCTCAATACCTGCACGTGCATATTCATACAGCTTTTTTCCGTTTACTTTTACAGCAGAATACATTGGCGGGGTTTGCACAATTGCCCCTTGGAACGAATGCAGTGCCTCTTCTATCTGTTTACGAGAAAATTTCTTTTCTCCCTCTGCCTTCTCCACTACATCGCCACTCGCATCCTCTGTTGTCGTCGAAAAACCGATGGTCACTTCACCTTCATAGCTCTTTCCTGCATCAGTAATATATTCGGCAATTTTTGTTGCCCTTTCAATACAGATTGGCAATACACCTGTTACATCTGGATCAAGTGTGCCTGTATGTCCGACTTTTTTTGTTTTATATAACTTTCTTATTTTCCAAACACAATCATGTGATGTCATGCCCTTCGGCTTTAATAAAGGCAAAATCCCTTCCACTCACAAACACTCCTATTAAGAAAAACCATCAACGGTCCTTTTTTATTTTTGAGTCTTCCCTCGATTTCACTTCAATGACAAAGGAGCCATGCGGCCAATAAAAGACCGAGCATGGCAGGTGTAAGGTTAGACAGCTTCTCTTTCTACGCTCAAAAATTAAATGCTTTCTTTAGTGAGAAAAGGCCCACTCAATGATGTATCCCATCTCCCTATCGGAATAACGGAATAAAATGCATTTGAGTCAGCCTTTCATTCTTGTACTTATTCTTCTTCGTTTTTCTTATCGTCTTCTTCTGAATGAAGTTGATGAATTAACGTTTCGATTCGTTGTCCATACTCTAACGATTCGTCCCATTCAAATGTAATCTCAGGAGTAATACGTAAACGAATGCGCTTGCCGATTTCTGAGCGGATAAATCCACTAGCCTTTGCAAGCCCGATTAATGTATTTTCCTTTTGTTCTTGATTTCCAAGCACAGATATGTAAACTGTCGCTTGCTGCAAGTCACCTGTTACTCTTACATCTGTAACTGTTACAAAACCGATTCTAGGATCTTTAAGCTTACGTCCAATAATCTCGGTTAATTCCTTCTTCATCTGCTCACCAACACGATTTGCACGAAGGCTCATACTATCACCTCGTTGTTATCAAAGCCATTGAAAATCAGTAATTGTTCTTTCCATTTCAGGAAAAGAATCTACCAACTTCAATGCTTTATGTATTTCTTTTTCTGAAGCAGCCCGAGAGGAGGATACCGTGACTATGGCAATTTTAGTTCTTTGCCATAAGTCCTGGTATCCAATTTCGGCCACTGAGACGTTACATTTGTTCGGAAGTCTAGTAAGTATTCGCTGCAATACAGCTCGTTTCTCTTTTAAAGAATGAGCATTATATACAATCGCCTCGAATTCTACATAACCGATCATTTACGTTCGATTTCTTCCATCACATAAGCTTCGATGATGTCTCCTTCTTTCAGGTCGTTGTAGTTCTTAATTGTAATACCACACTCGTAACCAGCAGATACTTCTTTTGCATCATCTTTAAAACGTTTAAGCGCATCAATTTCACCTTCAAAAACAACAACACCTTGACGGATTAAACGAATACTGCTATCACGCGTAATCTTACCCTCTGTAACATATGAACCTGCAATTGTACCAACTTTTGATACTTTAAACGTAGTACGCACTTCCGCTTGTCCGATTACTTTTTCTTCGAATTCAGGATCGAGCATACCTTTCATCGCTGATTCAATTTCTTCCATTACTTTGTAAATAATGCTGTATAAGCGAACATCAACCTTTTCAGATTCTGCTGCACGCTTAGCGTTAACATCAGGACGAACGTTAAATCCAATAACAATTGCGTTAGAAGCAGTAGCAAGCATGATATCATACTCATTGATTGCACCTACACCGCTGTGAATGATTTTAACTTTAACACCTTCAACTTCGATTTTTTGAAGTGATGCAGAAAGTGCCTCAACAGATCCTTGAACGTCACCTTTAACAATCAAGTTGATTTCTTTCATTTCACCTTGCTTCATTTGCTCAAATAGATTGTCAAGTGTTACAACTGTTTTTTCATTACGTTGCGTTTGCACTTGTTGCTGAGCACGCACTTCACCAACTTGGCGAGCTGTTTTCTCATCTTTGAATACAACGAATAAATCACCAGCTTGCGGTACATCATTTAAACCTGTAATTTCAACAGGAGTAGATGGACCTGCATCTTTAACACGGCGTCCGATATCATTGACCATTGCACGAACACGACCGAAAGAAGTACCAACTACGATTGGATCTCCTATTTTCAGCGTACCGTTTTGAACAAGTAATGTTGCTACTGGTCCGCGTCCTTTATCAAGCTGTGCTTCAATAACAGTACCTGTAGCCAATTTATTTGAATTAGCTTTAAATTCTTCAACTTCACTTACAAGAATAATCATTTCAAGCAACTCATCAATACCTTCGCCCTTTTTCGCTGACATCGGAACGAAAATTGTATCTCCGCCCCACGCTTCAGGAACAAGACCATGCTCTGTTAATTCTTGCATTACGCGGTCTGGATTTGCTGCTTCTTTATCCATTTTGTTAACTGCAATAATGATTGGTACCTCGGCAGCTTTCGCATGATTGATGGCTTCAACTGTTTGTGGCATTACACCGTCATCAGCCGCAACAACGATAATCGCAATATCCGTTACCTTGGCACCACGTGCACGCATTGTCGTAAATGCAGCGTGACCAGGAGTATCAAGGAACGTGATTTTCTTATCATTGACCTCAACTTGGTAGGCACCGATATGCTGAGTGATACCACCTGCTTCGCCTTCTGTTACTTTTGTATTACGGATTGAATCTAACAATGTTGTTTTACCGTGGTCAACGTGACCCATGATTGTTACAACTGCCGGACGCTCTTCGTTGTTTTCAGTCGCTTCTTCTTCACTTGCGATATATGCATCAAGGTCCGTTAAATCAACTTTGATTTCTTCTTCAACCGCTACTCCATACTCACTGCAAATTAATTCGATTGCATCTTTGTCAAGGCTTTGGTTGATTGTAGCCATTACACCAAGCAAGAATAATTTTTTAATGATTTCAGACGGTTCACGATGAAGCTTTTTAGCTAGTTCTCCAACTGTTAAAGACTCAGAGAATGTAATTTTTTCCGGTAATTCTCTTTCTTTTCTAGGCGTATGCATTTGAGGTGCTTTGTTTGTTTGTTGCCCTCTTCTTGCATTTTTGTTTTGCTTTCTACCTTTATTAAAAGGCTGATTCCCACCTGGTTTTTTATTGCCTTGCTGTACTGGTTTTTTCTTAACTAATTTTTGTTTATTGACGCTATTTACGTCATGGCGGTCTTCATATTTATTTTCAGAAGGCGGTGCTTCTGTCTGACTTTGAATATTATCTGTTTTCTTTTCATCCTTTTTAGGTTGGAAAGATTGATCTAATTTATTTACTGCCGAATCGTCGATTGCTGCCATATGATTGGTTACCTCTATATTCATTTCTTTTAGCTTTTCTATTATTACTTTACTTGATACATTCTGTTTTTTTGCGTATTCATACACACGTATTTTAGTCATACGTACACCCCCGTATAAATTAATGCAACAACGTTTTCAGTTTTTTAGCGAAGCCATCATCGAGCACTGCGACAACAACACGCGCATCTTTTCCGATGGCATTCCCCAACTGTTCTCTACTCTCCACTTTTTGTAATGGAACGTTGTAATAAGTGCATTTATCGGTTATCTTTTTCTCCGTATTAGCGGAAGCATCACTGGACAAAAGAACTAACTTCGCATTTCCGCATCGTACTTCTTTGACCACAAGCTCTTCTCCCGCTATTACTTTTCGTGCTCGATAGGCTAATCCTAATAGTACTGACCACTTTGGTTGGTTCACTTTACTCATTACTTCTCCTCTTCCGCTAATCGAAGTAACTCCTCATAAAGACTGGAATCAATCGTTGCGTCTAGGTGACGGGATAATACATCTTTTTTTTGCGCAGCTAAGATTGCTTCTTTTTCAAGAGTCAAATATGCTCCACGACCCGATTTCTTTCCTGTAGGATCGACGGATACTTCTCCCTCTTTAGAACGAACGATGCGAATCATTTCTTTCTTTGGCTTCATTTCGCCTGAAGCAATACACTTGCGCATTGGGATTTTTTTGCGATTTGACATCTTTATCACCTCAATTAATCGATATCTTCATCGTCATATAAATCATCGTAGCTTGATTCAATGCTTGCTTGACTCAATAATCCCTCTTCTTCAAACTCTTCTTCCATTTTCTCTACTGGATAGATACCCGCTTCACGTGCATCAGTTTCACTTTTAATGTCGATTTTCCAGTTTGTAAGCTTTGCTGCAAGACGGGCATTTTGACCGCGTTTACCGATTGCTAATGAAAGTTGGTAATCAGGAACGATTACTGTTGTTGCTTTATCTTCTTTATTAACTAGTACTTCAAGTACCTTTGATGGGCTAAGTGCATTGGCTACAAATTCAACCGGATCTTCCGACCATTTAACGATGTCGATTTTTTCACCTTTTAACTCATTCACAATTACTTGAACACGTTGACCTTTTTGTCCAACACATGCACCGACAGGGTCAACATTCGGAATATCTGTATGCACGGAAATTTTCGAACGATCTCCCGCTTCACGAGCTACCGATTTAATTTCAACTGTTCCATCAAAAATTTCAGGAACTTCTGTTTCAAACAAACGTTTTAATAAGCCTGGATGTGTTCTTGACACATAGATTTGCGGACCTTTTGAAGTTCTTTCAACTTTTGTGATGTATACTTTAATACGATCATGCGGCTTATATTGTTCATTTGGCATTTGCTCACTTGCTGGAAGCAACGCTTCAATCTTGCCTAAGCTTACGTAGATATAGCGCGAATCAACACGTTGAACAATTCCGTTCATAATATCTTCTTCACGGTCAATGAATTCGTTATAAATAATTCCGCGTTCAGCTTCACGAACCCTCTGTGTGACAACTTGCTTAGCTGTTTGAGCGGCAATGCGACCAAAATCCTTCGGTGTTACTTCTAATTCTACTACATCTTCAACAGAATAGTTTGGATCGATTCTTCTGGCATCCTCTAAAGAGATTTCCAAGCGTGAATCAAACACCTCATCTACTACATCTTTTCTAGCTAATACACGCATTGTGCCCCGTTCAAGATTTAAGTCAACTCGTACATTTTGTGCTTGATTGAAGTTTCTTTTATAAGCAGATACAAGCGCTGCCTCGATTGCTTCAATTAATACATCTCTTGAGATACCCTTTTCCTTTTCTAAAATAACAAGAGCATCCAATAGCTCACTGCTCATTAATTAATCCCCCTAACATAGATTCTTTTAAACCATTATGAAAAAATAATTGCGAGACGTGCTTTGGCAATTTTTTCAGTAGGTATTGTAATTTCTTTAGTTCTTGTTTTAATTTTGATAGAAAGTGTAATTTCCTTCTCGTCATATGAAAGAAGTGTACCTTCAAATTCTTTGCTACCGTCAATTGGCTCGTATGTTTTTATATTGACATGTTTGCCAATTGCTCTTATAAAGTCTTGTTGCTTTTTCAATGGTCTTTCTGCACCTGGTGAAGAAACTTCTAAGAAATAATTTTGCTGAATTGGATCCACTGCATCAAGCTTTTCACCAAGCTTCTCACTTACTAAACCACAATCGTCGATATCGACTCCATTTTCCTTATCTATAAAAACACGCAGGAACCAGCTTTTACCTTCTTTTACATATTCAATATCCACTAATTCCAGCTGTTCTTGTTCTAAAATATCAGTAAGCAGTTCTTCTACTATTTCTGTTACTTTTTTACTCATATAATCCCTCCTAACAGTTCAAGTAATTCTAGAGACGATGTTTTCTTCAGTCTAATGTGAGTAAAAAAACGATTAAACGCGGGAGAGCAATTATCATTGTAAGCTATTATGTAAGGCTTTTCTTTACGTATAGCAGGTTAAATCTTTTACCGTCGCGTTAATACGCAGAAGTGATACAAACAGCTGCCTTAAAAAGAAGCTTTTTTGTATATACTTTCTCGAAAATGGCATTCATACTCACGAATTTTGTCCGGTAACAATACGAAAGAGTGGGTTTCCCCACTCTCGGCATGTGTTATAAGTACTGTCTTTCCAATTAAAATATACCATAAAACTAGTGAAGATGCAAACAATGGTAATGTCTTATAAAAATTGGAGACTTTAAGAAAAGCGCAAGCTCCTCCTAATCACCGTATGAACTGGAGGCCAACGACTGAGATAAAGGAAACAAGTGTAAGGTTAGACAATTAGAAAAAACAGGACCAGTACTTTTTTGTTAGAAGCCAAAGTTAGACAGCTCTCTAAAAAATTTACTTAACTTTTAAAATAGCGAAAGTTGGTTTTGGTCCGGCAAGGCATCTAGACAGCCTTGTTTATCAAGATATTCAATAATCGTTTTAGAGACTTTACCTCGCTTCTGCAAATCTTCCTTTGAAAGAAACTCGCCTTCTTCCCTTGCATTAACAATGTTAATGGCCGCATTCGTCCCAAGACCAGGAATCGAATCGAACGGTGGTATTAGACTATTTCCTTCAATTAAAAACTCAGAAGCTTGAGATTTATACAAGTCAACCTTTTGGAAGCTGTATCCTCTCTCACACATTTCTAGCGCAAGCTCCAATACAGTTAATGTATTCTTTTCCTTTGGAGAAGCATCTAATCCTTTAGCATTAATTTCTTCTATTTTTGCTCGTATCGCAGCAGATCCTCTTGCCATCGCTTCAATATCAAAATCTTCCGCTCGAACTGTAAAATAAGCTGCATAATACAATAATGCATGGTGTACTTTGAAATAAGCAATACGTACAGCCATTAAAACGTATGCGGCCGCGTGCGCCTTAGGGAACATGTACTTAATCTTTTTACAAGAATCAATATACCATTCCGGTACTTCGTTTTTTCGCATTTCTGCTTCGAATTCTTCTGACAGCCCTTTACCTTTTCGAACGGACTCCATGATTTTAAATGCTAATGACGGTTCTAATCCTTGATAAATCAAGTAAACCATAATATCATCACGGCAACCAATTACTTCACTTAAGTTACACGTTTTATTATGAATGAGCTCTTGAGCATTTCCAAGCCAAACGTCCGTACCGTGCGAAAGACCAGAAATTTGGACTAGTTCCGAGAACGTTGTTGGCTTTGTATCTTCTAGCATTTGACGAACAAAGCGTGTTCCGAACTCTGGTATACCAAGTGTTCCAGTTTTACACATGATTTGTTCTTCCGTCACACCTAACGATTCCGTCCCACTGAAAATCTTCATAACGACTGGATCATCAGTAGGTATCGTTTTCGGATCAATGCCACTCAAATCCTGTAGCATCCTAATAACGGTTGGATCATCGTGTCCAAGTATATCGAGCTTAAGCAAGTTATCATGAATGGAATGGAAATCGAAATGGGTTGTTTTCCATTCAGACGTTTGACTATCAGCCGGGTATTGAATCGGAGAAAAATCAAAAATATCCATATAATCTGGAACTACGATAATTCCCCCTGGATGCTGACCCGTAGTTCGTTTAACACCTGTACAACCTGCTACTAAACGGTCAATTTCCGCTGATCGGATATGAAGATTGTTGTCATTTGCATAACCCTTTACATATCCATATGCTGTTTTTTCCGCTACTGTACCAATTGTTCCGGCACGATACACATAATCTTCACCGAACAAAACTTTCGTGTAATTATGTGCTATAGGCTGGTATTCACCTGAGAAGTTCAAATCAATATCAGGAACCTTATCTCCTTTAAAACCAAGGAAGGTTTCGAACGGGATATCATGACCGTCCTTTTTATATGCGGTGCCGCATTTCGGGCAATCCTTGTCCTTCAAGTCGAAGCCCGAGCCAACTGATCCATCATTAAAGAACTCTGAGTTTTTACAGTTCGGACAAACATAATGTGGAGGCAAAGGATTTACTTCGGTAATTTCCGTCATTGTAGCAACAAACGAGGAACCTACCGAACCACGTGACCCTACTAAATAACCGTCGTTCAAGGATTTTTTAACAAGCTTATGAGATATCAAATAAATAACTGCAAACCCATGACCAATAATACTTTTCAGTTCTTTCTCAAGACGTGCTTCTACAATTTCAGGCAAATTATCGCCGTAGATTTTACGGGCCATACCATAGCTCATTTCCCGCATTTCCTCATCTGCACCTTCAATTTTAGGCGTATACAAATCATCCTTGATCGGCTTAATGGCCTCAACTTGGTCAGCAACTAGGTTCGTGTTTGTCACAACAATTTCATAGGCGATTTCCTCTCCTAAAAAAGAGAACTCTCGCAGCATTTCATCAGTTGTTCGGAAATGTACGTTTGGAAGCTTGTGACGATTCAGCGGATTGGCACCACCCTGAGAGTTAACTAAAATTTTTCGGTAAATCTTATCATTTGGATGCAAATAATGCACGTTACCTGTTGCAACAACAGGCTTATTCAATTTTTTTCCTAGTTTAACGATATTAGCAATAATCGTTTCTAGAGAACGCTGATCACGTACATATTCCAGTTCAATTAAATGTGCATATACTTCTGGAGGCATAACTTCCAAGTAATCATAAAACTCGGCGATTTTTTCAACTTCATCAGGTGACTTCTGCCTCATCCCTTCAAATACTTCCCCTTTATCGCAGGCAGATCCAACAATCAAGCCTTCGCGATGCTGCTGTAGCACCGATCTTGGAATACGAGGTACACGATAAAAATAGGAAATATGAGATAAAGAAATTAACTTGAACAGATTTTTTAATCCGACCTCGTTTTGTGCAAGCAACGTACAATGATATGGTCGGGAGCGCTGATATGCTTTTCCTTCGCCCATATGTTCATTTAATTGGTCATGATAGAAAATCTCTTTTTCTGCAGCATTTTTTAGCATTTGAATAAGCAAATGTGCTGTTGCCTCAGTATCATATATCGCTCGGTGATGCTGTGTTAATTCAATGTTGAACTTTTTCGCCAATGTATTTAACCGGTGGTTTTTCATTTCCGGATATAAGAAACGTCCTAGTTCGAGCGTATCGATCACCGGGTTAGCCGCTTTATCGGCTCCCATCTGTTTATAGCCGACATTCAGAAAGCCCATATCGAAGCTCGCATTATGGGCAACTAACACACTGTCATCCGCCCACACTTTAAAACGTTCGAGAACATCTGAAACTTCCGGTGCATCGACTAGCATATCATCGGTTATTCCTGTCAAATCAATAATTGTAGCCGACAACGGATGATGCGGGTTGGCGAAAGATTCGAATTTATCAATGATTTCTCCGTTTCGGACCTTTACGGCTGCCAATTCGATAATCGTATCATATACTGCTGATAGCCCTGTCGTTTCAACGTCAAATACTACATAAGTGGCATCCTCAAGCTTCCTGTGCTCAACATTGTAGGCAATTGGTACACCATCGTCTACCAAGTTAGCCTCTAGTCCATATAGGATTTTTATATCGTTTTTCTTTCCTGCGCCAAAGGCTTCTGGGAACGATTGAGCTACAGCATGATCGGTGATGGCTATTGCTTTGTGCCCCCACTTTTTCGCCTGAGATACAAGGTCGGACACCGAACTGACAGCATCCATTTGGCTCATCGGGGTATGCAGATGTAATTCGACCCGTTTTTCCTCTGCCTTGTCCAAACGCTGTGGAGCCTTCATTTCATTCAAATCATTAGCAATCATGACGAGATCACGAACAAAGGTATCATTTTGTATACTTCCTTGTGCTCGAACCCACATTCCTTTTTTGACACGGGCAAGGATCGCTGCGTCTTCTTTATCTCGCGAAAACATTTTAACCATAATCGAGCTCGTATAGTCGGTCATTTTTATCGTAAGCAATGTACGACCGCTTCGAAGCTCCTTGACCTCCGTAAAGAAGACATATCCTTCAACCGCAATTCGTCGCTCTTCATCGAGAATTTCTTCCATACGTTTAAAATCAGCATCATCCTTAATCGTATAGCCAATCTTAACTGGTCCTTCTTGTTCTTCTGTTGGACCAGACTCTTGTTCTTTCTTTTGCATTTCTACAACAGCAGCCATCGCTTTTTGTGCATCTTCCTTCTGTTTTTCCTCAAGGAACTGTGAATATTCTTCTGTTGATGCAGAAATTTCCGTATCCAGAGTAAACTGTGGAAAACCGTATGATTGATAAATAGATGAAATAAGACCTGAATATTTATTTTTAAGCTGTCCAGCTTCTGCTTCATTGCGAGCATTAATAATTAACTTATGACCTACAACCTTTGGTTTTTGCCCATTTAACAATGAAATTAATGCAGGTGATCCTCCGTCTATTTCTGCTATGCAATCTGTCCAATAATCATGAATTAACTGTTCTGTTATGTTTTGATTACGGACGGAAATTGTATATGTCACTTGAGCGATATGCGCAAACGTTTTAACGAGCTGTGCCGAAAAACGTTTTTGAACCGCTGAAGGCAAGATTTCTTCGAATAAAAATTGAAAGTGCCATCTTTGCGAGGATCTTTCAATGAGTAATTTTGCTATTTCTCCATGCGCAAAATACGAAACAATCGCATCCTCTGTTAAATTCAGTTGTTGGAGTA
>JAEIGA010014916.1_pt1 | contig 11826 bp, 13 predicted proteins | sample 9270691 | NCBI WGS metagenome assembly JAEIGA01 (sample SAMN17057246, study PRJNA624740) | gut metagenome | biome: biome; isolation source: fecal sample | host: Bos grunniens | place: China: Xizang | collected 2019
TGGTAAATTCCCACAATTTTCCGAACCAGATCCAAGTTATCATGGATTGGTATTTTGGGATACATTTGGAGATGTGCCGGAACTTGGAAACTTAGCATTTACTTTAAGAATCAGGGCAAGACTATTACGTGATATCGGTGCAACTTTAGCACCTGTAAACAGCTTCCTATTATTACAAGGGCTTGAAAGTTTAGATGTACGTGTTAAAAGACACTCTGAAAATGCATTAAAAGTAGCTAAATTTTTAGAAAGCCATCCGAAAGTTAAATGGGTAAGTTATCCTGGTTTAGAATCACATCCAACTTACGAAAATAATAAAAAATACTTAAAAGATAACTTTTCAGGCCTCGTAGGTTTCGGTGTTGAAGGTGGAGAAGAAGCCGGAAGAAAAGTTATTGAAAAACTTGAATTATTCTCTATTCTTGCAAATATTGGTGATGCAAAAAGTCTAGCAATTCACCCAGCAAGTACTACACATCAACAATTAACTCCTGAAGAGCAAGAAGCTACCGGTGTTACACCTGACTTCATTAGGCTTTCTATAGGTCTTGAGGATGTTGATGACTTGATTGAAGATTTAAGTCAAGCGTTAGATAGTATTTAGTTACTATCTAATCACTTAAAATATTTATATTATAATTTTTTAAATTTTAAAAAAACAATTGGGAGATAAAGAATGTATTTAGACAACTCAGCGACTACACAAGTTAGTGAAGAAGTATTTAAAGAAATGGAACCTTATTTCATACAAGAGTTTGGAAACCCTTCAACCCTTTATGGAATTGGTCGTGAATCCAAAAAAGCATTAGAATTAGCTCGTAAAAGAGTGGCCGATGCAATTAATGCAAAACCTGAAGAAATTTATTTCACAAGTGGAGGATCAGAATCTGACAACCTTGCAATTAAGGGTATTGCATTCAAATTACAAAAAAAAGGAAAACATATTATTACAACTAATATTGAACACCCTGCTGTTAAAAATACTTTAGGATTTTTGGAATCTCTCGATTTTAAAGTAACCTACTTGCCGGTAAATGAAAATGGTATAATTGAAATCGAAGATTTAAAAGAAGCAATCACAGATGAAACTATTTTAATTTCTGTAATGCATGCTAACAATGAAATTGGTACTATCCAGCCAATTGAAGAAATTGGTAAAATAGCACGTGAAAATAAAATTAAATTCCACGTAGATGCAGTACAAAGTTTCGGAAAAATAGATGTGGATGTTGAGAAATTAAATATTGATTTACTTGCTTTATCTTCACATAAAATTAATGGTCCAAAAGGTGTTGGAGCATTATACATTAGAAAAGGAACCCGTGTTGTACCACTTATTCATGGTGGTGGACAAGAAAAAGGAATTAGAGGCGGGACTGAAAATGTTCCAGGAATTGTTGGGTTTGGAAAAGCTTGTGAATTGGCTGCAAATAACTTAGAGGAACATTATAAAAAATTATCATCAATTCGTGATGAACTTATTGATAAAGTGTTAAGCACTATTCCAGAAGCATACCTAAATGGTGATGAAGAAACAAGATTGCCAAACCTTGTTAACTTTAGATTTAAAGCTATTGAAGGCGAATCCTTAATTCTTTTATTGGATGCTAAAGGTTATCAGGCTTCAACAGGTTCTGCATGTTCATCAAATACCCTTGAAGCATCACCAGTCTTGACCGCATTAGGTTTAGATCCTGTGGATGTTCACGGATCACTAAGAATATCACTTGCTCCTGAAAGTGATAGTTTTGATGTGGATGAATTTGTAAATACAATTGCAGATGCTGTTAAAAGATTAAGACAGATGTCACCATTATGGAATCAGGAACTTGATTACGATAATATAATGTGTAGAAAACATGAAGATAACTGTAGGAAGTGTTAATTATGGATTATTCAGAAAAAGTTATGGATCACTTTGCAAACCCTAGAAACTGTAGAATGATGGAAGATGCAAACGGAGTTGGAACTGTAGGAAACCCTACTTGTGGAGATTTAATGACAATTTACATCAAAGTCAACGAAGATGAAGTTATTGAAGATATTTCCTTCCAAACATTTGGATGTGGAGCCGCAATTGCAACCAGTAGTATGATAACTGAAATTGCTGTTGGGAAAACCATTGAAGAAGCATTGCAGATATCCAGAAACGATGTTGCAGATGAATTAGATGGTCTTCCACCAATAAAAATGCATTGTTCTAACCTTGCAGCTGATGGGCTTCAAGCAGCAATTGAAAATTATAAAGAAAATAATCAATAATAATAAATACTTTGTTATATAAAGTATCTGTAATTAAATAAGGAGATGTTTTATTATGGCAAAAATTTTAAAATGTGATGATTGTGGAAGTATTATCCAAGTTTTAGTTGAAGACGATGGCGATACATGTGATACCCACATGCTCAATATCCCAGTACAAACTGAAGGAGAAAAAGCTCCTAAACACAAACCTGTAATTGAAATTGATGGTGACAAAGTAACCGTTAAAGTCGGTGAAGCTGCTCACCCAATGGATGATGACCACTACATTCAATTTTTAGTTCTTGAAGCTGGTGCTGAACAATATGCAAAATGCTTCAAACCAGGAGATGTTGCAGAAGCAACTTTCACAGTTAACTCTACTGATGATTTAGTTGCATGTGCATTCTGTAACTTACATGGACTTTGGTCCAGTGAATAAGTTTAAAATCTATTTTTAAACTTCTTTTTTTTATTATTTTTTTCATGAAAACTTTTAATTACTTGTTTTAATATACAATTATATCGTGTCAAGCTATATTAAGTTAATAATTTTTATTGTAGTTTTAGTTCTTATTTCAACAGCTATTCTTTTTATAGAAAGTTCAACCGATAATATGAATAAAGCCATGCCAGATATTAATGATGGTATTGTTGCTGGTGATAGTGAATATAATGAAGCCGTTGTTTTGGTAAACAATAAAAATTTTTATGAATCAATGGAAAAGGCAGAATCTGCTGGAAATAATTATAATAAAAGTATGATTAAATTGCGTGAAGTTCAAAGCAATTTTTCTTCTGATGTAAATAGTGTTCATAAGGAATACATCAACACTGTTATTAATGAAGTTGAGTATAAACTTAAGGCCGTTGATTTATTAAAAGAAGCAATTGAGTGTTTTGAAGTAAATTCAAATTATACTGGTAGTAATTATGGTTTTGAAGCTAATGATGCAATGAATCAGGCTGTCGAATATCAAAACCAAAGAGATTTAATTGTTAGTGATAATCAAAATTTATTCAAGCAAAGATTTGGAATTTAAAGTGAGGTTTTAACTTGAAGACTAAATGTCCAAAATGTAAAGGTATAGGTTCTATTGTAGTGGATTATAAGGAATGTGATGCTTGTGGAGGAACCGGTTATGAAGATGATTTATTTGATGTAGGGAGTCATTTTAAAGGAGTTAACAGTAAGGCAAGAGATAAATTTGATTTAGGTTCAGATCAGGATATTCCTTGTGAGATTTGTAATGGAAAAGGACAAGTGGAAGTGTTTGAAGAGTGTCCTAATTGTCATGGAACCGGTCAAATTAATGTATGTAGGGATTGCGGTAAATTAATCCCGGATGAAATTGATGTATGTGATGACTGTAAGGATAAAAGGAAAGTTGAAAAAATGAAGCATGACGAATTTGAAGCTAGACGAAGGGATGCTCGTACTGTATATGCATTAGATTCTTTATGTGAAATGAAAGATTTGGATAAAAATAAATTATATAAAGGAAAAATCACTAGAATCGAACGTTATGGCGCATTTGTTTCTCTTAATAATAATGTTTGGGGACTTATGCGTGGTGAAGTATCTCATTATCATGTTGGTGATGAAATAATTGTATTTATCACATCAATCAAATCCAGAGAAGGTAAAATTGATTTGGCCGCAGCTCATGTTGAAGATTATATTCTTAAAAGATTAACCAAATCCCTCCCAAGAACCTTGATTAACAAACTTGAAGAGAAAAAGGGCACTATTGTTAGGATTGACGGTGAAGTTCAGCAAATTCAACAGACTTCAGGTCCTACAATTTTTATTATTTATGATGAAAGTGGAACCACTGAGATTGCAGCATTCGACAAGGCAGGTGAGAGATCATATCCTGAAATTGAGCTCGGTGATGCTGTTCAGGTAATAGGTGAAGTTAACGAACACAGTGGAAAAACACAAATTGAGTCATCTTCAATGACAAAACTTGGTGAAGAAAATACTCGTAAGTTACATAAATTAATTGATGATGCATTAAACAAAAGAGCTGAACCGCAGCATGTTGATTTCTTAGTCAAAAGTGATGTTTTAAACAGACTTAAGCCGAAGATGAGAGATGCTGCTCAAAAAATTAGAAGAGCAATTCTTGATGGAAGAACAATTTTACTCAGACACCATAATGATGCGGATGGTATTTGTTCTGGTGTAGCAATGGAGAAAGCTATTATTCCTTTAATTGAGAAAGAAAATCCAAGTAATGATGCTCAATATTATTATTTCAAACGTTCTCCAAGTAAAGCTCCATTTTATGAACTTGAAGATGTAGTTAAAGATTTGTCTTTCGCCCTTGAAGACCAGGAAAGACATGGTCAAAAATTGCCGTTGATTGTTCTTTTGGATAACGGATCAACTGAAGAGGATATCGTTGCATTAATGCAAGCTAAAATCTATGATATTGAAATTGTTGTAATAGATCACCATTCTCCTGGCGAGTTATTGACAAAAGATGTTCAGGATGGTGAAATTTATGGAGCAACTGTTGCTGTGGATGAATATGTGGACTGTCATGTAAATCCATACTTGGTTGGTGGAGATTCACAGTTAACTGCAGGAGCATTAGCAACTGAAGTGGCTCATCTCATAAATCCTAATGTAAAGGAATTAATTAAGCATTTGCCTGCAGTTGCAGCATTGGGAGACCGTGCTGAAAGTGGTGAGGTTTATCAATACTTGGAATTAGCTAAACAAAAAGGTTTTACAAAAGAACATCTAGCAAAAATAGCTGAGTGTGTTGATTTTGAAGCTTATTTCTTAAGATTTATGAATGGTAGGGGCATTATGGATACCATTTTAGCTGTAGATAATTTGGATAAGCATGAAAAAATGATTGAAGCTTTATATAAGGAATATCAAAAAAGAATCGACACTCAACTCAAGGCAGCTCTTCCAAATATTAAAAGAACACAACTCTCCAACGGCATTTACTTTAATTTAATAGATGTTGAAAAATATGCGCATAAATTCACATTCCCTGCTCCTGGAAAAACTTGCGGTTTTGTTCATGACCATGTGATAAAAGAATTAGGTGAAGAAAAACCAATTGTAACTTTAGGTCACGGTCCTGATTTTGGAGTATTCAGAGCAACTGATGCTGTTAATGAAGAATTTGGTTTTAATGTTAATGATATTGTATCTAAAATGATTGAAAGAGTTCCTCAAGCAGGTATTGATGGTGGAGGCCATGAATGTGCAGGTTCCATCAAATACATTGAAGGACTTGGTGATGAAGTGCTATATAAAGTAGTGGAAGAAATCCAGTCTTTATCAAAAAAATAATCCTCAAGAAAAATGATTAAGGGAAATTATTGTAAAAAATGCGGTCATAGGATTCTTCCTAATGAACCTTTTTGTAAATCATGTGGATCTAAAACAGGTTATAAATCATATCCCGGAAATACTGTTTTAGAGTTTCCTATACACAATATAGGATTTTTTGATTTTGATATTGATTTCTCTCCTTATATCTTAAGCGCTCGAAAGGATTTTAAATATGAGATTTGTTCCTGCGGATACTTAAATCATGTTGATAATGAATATTGTTATATGTGCGGGTCTAAAAGGTCCCCAAGTAAATTACAAAAGATTTTAAAAAAAGATTCAAAACCAACTTTTTCTATTGATAATGTTTTATGTGAATGTGGTGCCGTAAACTCCAGGGAAAACATCTTCTGTGAAATGTGTGGAAAACAATTAAAAGAAGATACTCATTATATTAATGATAATTACAGCAATTTTAATTTGGAATTTGAAGAATCCATATTTTGTTTTTGCGGTGAAGAAAATGATAAATTTTCTCAGTTTTGCAGAAATTGCGGTCTTCCCTTGCGGAACTATGGAAAAACCAATGATATCTTTATTTTATGCACCTGTTCTACAATTAATGAGTTTACATCTGATTTTTGCATAGAATGCGGAAAGGACATCACTCATGAAAGTTCAGTCATAATTTGTGTTTGCGGAGAAAAAAATCCTGCGGGTTCTAAATTTTGTCAAAATTGTGAAAGGCCATTAAATCCTCAAAAAACATTAAAAACTAGGATTATTTGTTCATGTGGGGAAATCTTAGATTGGAATAGCGATTACTGTCATAATTGTGGAAAAAACATTAAAATGACTATGGCTCGTAAAAATTCAATAAATTCTACAGTAAAATCTATTAAAAGTATGTTCAGGTAAGTGGTAATTTGAAAATTTGTTATGTTTGTGGAACATTAAATCTTAAAGAAAATAACTATTGCATTCATTGTGGCAATAAATTAATAACTGAACATTTTTGTCCTTATTGTGGTGAAGTAAATTTAGATTATGCTACTCATTGTGTAAAATGCGGCAAACAAATTAATCCAATAACAATTGAAGATTTTGATACTTTATTCAGTGAATTTAATCAGGATTTATTGTTAAATGCCGAAATTAGCGATGAAGAATATATTTTATTATTATCAAATATTTTTGCTAGAGCCGATTATTATGAAATTCGTGGAGATACTATAAAAAATAAAATTTTAAACTTTGCAAGTATTTTCACTGATTGCAATACTAAATCCAGGGGTTATGAGAGAGGTTTCATATTTTTTGGAAATAATATCAATTATGACGACCGTTTAGATGATTCAGTTCAGATAGCTACAATAATTCATGAATTGGCTCATTATTTTTTGTTTGAAATTATTGAAAATCTATTGTGTTATATTTTTAAAGTAAATACTTCTACAACAATACAAAGCTTTGTCTGGTATTTCCTGACACTCCCTGAATTTAGAATAATGAATGAATATTGTGCCCATACTGTTGAGGGAAGATTCATCCCTTATGGCTATCAGAATTACGGTTCCTTTAATATGCTGGTTGAACAGATGGGTATTGATCAGGAATCATTGGATGGGATGGTGGTTTTCGGAAATACGTTTGCAAATGAAATCATTACTTATCTTGAAAAATATATTACTGATGATTTAAGACAGGAAATTAAAGCACAATACAGAAAAGATTCAAAAGAACCTACATATAAATCAATTTTAAAGGAAACTGAAGAGTCCTTACCATTAATTTTAAAAAATAGAACTTTATTGCAAGTTTTATATGACATATTTAAGGAAGCATCAGAAGATAATGTTAAAGAACAATTAGAAGAAATAAAAAAAGGTATAGAATCAGTTTAATCGTTTTTTTCTTTTTCCTCTTTTGTTTTTATGTTGTCTAACACATCCTTACCGGTATCAGTTAATCTGTATAATCTTCCTTTACGAGCTTCCTCATTTATACATTCAACAATTTCTTTACTTTTTAATTCGCTTAGAACCTTTGAAATGTGGTTAGTTCTAATGCCACTGTCTTTTGCAATGTGAGTTGGAATCTTAACTTCATCGCCAATTGATTTTAATGTTTTTTCTCTATATTTGGAAATTTGTACATATGAAGTTAATTTCAAAATCTCATCGTATTCTTTTGACATAATAGATTATTATGTTATTTATACTATAAAATGTTTTATACCATTTTATAAGATTGATGTAATTAGTTTACACACTGCTTAAATCCTATTTTGTTTATTAATTAAAATAAATAACTTTATAATAAGTTGTGTTAAACATAATATTATATACTTCCCAAAGTTGATTATAATGAAATGTGATAACTGTGGTTTTGAAAATAAAAATTCAGCAAAATTTTGTACAAAATGTGGTGCTGTTTTAGAGAAAAAAGAAGAAAAATCAGCTGACAATACAAAGTATATAATTATTGCATTAATCATTGTTATTGTGGTTCTTGTTGGTTGTATTGGATATTTTGCAGGAACAATGAACACTGGAGAGGTTCAAAGCAATGATACTTCTGCAAAAAACACTACCGGCCAGTCAGTTTCGTCCGGCGGAGGATCTTCGGGTGATAGTGCTCAAACAGAGACTGTCTCATCATCTCAATCAACTTCATCTAGTGAATCCAAGTCATGGGAGTTAATTGGTAGTTATTCAGGTTCGGGTTCAGGTTCACAGACTATTAGTGTTCCTGAAGGTCAGATTAGGGTTGACCTTTCAGCATATCCAATTAAAAACTATGCTACAAATCATTTGTATGTCACAGGTTCTAATGGCCAGTCAGGTGGAGTAGATTGGGGTTCATATAGTGATGTTGAGACAAGATCAGATTCATTTTCATATACTTCATCTTCATCCGAAACATTTACAATCGATTATTATGAAACTGTAAGCTGGCAAGTTGATTTCTATCGTTATCAATAGGTGGTTTTTTAATCACTTATTATTTATTTTTTTAAAAAATTATTAATATAATTAAATAAAAAGTTACAACTATGTTTTTTGATTTGAATATTAAAGGAAGTAGCTTGGAAAACAATTTAAATTTAGCTATGGAAGCTTCTAAATATGGATGGGAGCATATTAATTTTTCATATAATCAGAATGATTTTAAAGATGCTTCAGACATTAAAAATGAATTGTCTGAAAGTTTAGAAGATATTATTGGTTTTGATTATACCTTAGAAATTAAATCAAACAACGTTAATGAAATTAAAAAGTCTGTTCGTAAATTTAGGAAAAAATCTTCTTGTATTTCTGTAATTGGAGGGGATTTAAAAGTTAATAGGGCAGCAGTTGAAAATATTCAGATTGATGTTTTATCAAGACCATATTTAAAAAGATATGACAGTGGTCTTAATCATGTTTTATCTAAAGAAGCAGTAAGGAACAATGTTGCTATTGAATTATGTTTTAAAGATGTTCTAAGAACTTATTTGTCCCATAGATCTAAAGTAATTTCTAATTTTAAGGATATTTACAGTTTATATAGAAAATTTGATTTTCCATTAATCTTATCCAGTCGTGCTGAATCTGTTTTTGACATTAGAACAACACATGATTTCATCTCATTTTTCACACAGACTGGCTTAACAGCTCCGGAAGTTGATAAATCGTTTTTAACTGCAAAGAATATTTTGGAGTTTAACAAGGATAGGGATAAAATGATTATGTATGGCGTCAGGAGGGTTGATGATGAGGCTTAAGGTTTTACCTCCGACACTTAGGAAAAACAACAGATACCTGACAGTTGAAATCAAAACCTGTTGTGAAATTATTAAAGATGATTTGGTCACTATTGTCTGGGATGCTTGTGTTCGTTTTCAAGGAGAGTTAAATAGCGGCAATTTTAATTTATGGGTCATGAAATTTTATGAAATGGAAAAAACCGATGAATATTATGTTTATAAGGCGATTGTCAGATGCCAAAGAGGTTATGTTGATGAAGTTAGGTCTTCATTAGCTTTAGTTAATAAATATAATAATAACAGGATTGCCATTACAACCATCGGTTTGTCAGGCACTATTAAAGCATCAAAAAAATATATTTAATTACTTTTTGTTAGTTTAAAATAGAAACATTTATAAATAATTTATATATATAAATATCAATTGAATTTATGGAAGAAAGAATAATAAAATATTTTAATAGACTACAGTGTAGTGATTAAAATTAAAATTACCTTTTCATGGAAGATTTGGTTTTGATTTTGAAATTATATTTTTTTACGTAGTTGAATTAAAATTTTTAATATTTATAAAAAATATTATACATGTGAGGTATTATTATGCAACCTTTACAAAATGCTGGATATGATAGGGCAATTACTGTATTTAGCCCAGATGGAAGACTTTTCCAAGTAGAATATGAAAGAGAAGCTGTAAAAAGAGGAACTACTTCTATAGGTATTAAAAGTTCTGAAGGAATTATTTTAGCTGTTGACAAAAGAACTACTTCTAGTTTGGTTGAAGCATCATCTATTGAAAAAATATTTAAAATAGATGAACATATTGGAGCAGCTACTTCAGGTCTTGTAGCAGATGCCAGAGCTTTAGTTGAAAGAGCTAGAGTTGAAGCACAAATTAATAAAATCACCTATAGTGAACCTATTCGTGTAACTAGTTTATCTAAAAAATTATGTGATATGTTACAGTTATACACTCAAAATGGTGGAGTAAGGCCGTTCGGTTCTGCTTTAATCATTGGTGGTGTGTATGATGGCAGATGCAAACTGTTCGAAACTGACCCAAGTGGTGCATTAATTGAATATAAAGCAACCGCTATCGGTTCCGGCAGAGCTGCTGCTATGGAAATTTTTGAAGAAGAGTACAGTGATGACATAACATTAGAAGGAGCTATCAGTTTAGCTTTAACTGCTATTAATGAAGCTACCGATCACGAAACCACTTCAAAAAATGTTGAAATTGCAGTTATCAAAACTGAAGATGAGAAATATGTAAAACTCTCTCGTGACGAAGTACAAAAATACATAGATGAAGTACTTGTTGAAGAAGAGGAAGAAATTGAAGAGGAATCTGAAGAAGTTGTAGAAGAAACTGAAGACGATTCTGAAAAAGATGAAGAATAATTTTATAATTAGTTAGGGGATGTTTCAATGGTCAATATTGATGAAGCTATAATTGCTAAATATGAATATTCTGGTGAACATTTTGAAATATTGGTTGACCCTGATTTAGCAGCTGATTTTAGGAATCCTGATGGTCCAGATGTTGCCATTGAAGATCTTTTAGCTGTTGAAGAAATTTTTAAAGACTCTAAAAAAGGAGATAAGGCTTCTGATGAAGCTATGAATAAAATTTTTGAAACTACCGATCCTATTGAAGTTTCTAAAATTATACTTGAGAAGGGGACTGTTCAATTAACTGCTGACCAAAAAAGAAAAATGCAAGAAGATAAACGTAAACTTGTTATCAATAAAATTGCTAAAGAAGCGGTTAATCCTCAAAATGGACTTCCTCACCCTGTTCAAAGAATTGAAAATGCATGTGATGAAGCAAAGGTTAGATTTGATCCATTTACTTCTGTTGACCAACAAGTTCAATCTGCTTTAAAAGCTATTAAACCGCTTATTCCTATTAAGTTCGAAAAAGCTAAAGTTGCTGTCAGGCTTCCAGGTTCTGCAGCAGGTAGGGCTTACACCACAATTCATGGTTTTGGTGAAATAGTAAATGAGGAATGGCAACAGGACGGATCCTGGATTGGCATTATTGAAATGCCTGGAGGTCTTCAAAATTCTTTCGCAGCCAAAATGGCTGAGATTTCAGGTGGAGAAGCAGAAACTAAAGTTATTAAATAATAATTAATTATGCTTATGGGATTATTATGATATATGTGGAAAATAAAGATTTAGTAATTCCTGGTCAGATTTTAGCTGATGAGGAATACTATTCAGGAAGAGGTACCTTTAAAGAAAATGGTAAAGTTTGCTCTTCTTTAATAGGACTTGTTTCTTTAAGGAATAAAAAAATTAGGGTTATTCCTCTTAAAAGCAAATATGTTCCTAAAAAAGGAGATGTTGTAATAGGTAAAATTAATGATGTCAGATTCTCAATGTGGGATGTTGATATTAATTCACCTTATTCTGGAATTTTACCTGCTTTTGAAGTGTTTGGTCGTGAGAAAAAAGAACTCAACAAAGTTTATGATGTTGGGGACGTGCTATTTTTAAGAGTTGTCGATGTTGATGAAATCAAAAAGGCAAA